>Ga0325404_1003793_pt1 | contig 16134 bp, 6 predicted proteins | sample PopdelMetagenome_18_FD_205664 | JGI IMG/M metagenome (GOLD analysis project Ga0325404, IMG submission 205664) | Populus deltoides microbial communities from Bellville, Georgia, United States - Xylem-Control-R1 | ecosystem: Host-associated > Plants > Phyllosphere > Stem > Wood/Secondary xylem... | reverse complement strand
TTTTTTTTTTTTTGCCTAATTAATTACACATGAGATCCCACACTTCTTATGATATTATAGAATTTTAACTAATTAATTACATTAGTTTTGTTTATCCAGAAATAGGGACATCTTGTTGAGTGGAGACAATATATATAGACGCATATATCAAGTTACAAATCTAGCTGGAAAGGAAGGAAAGAATTCAGAGCTACTAATTAGACTGGAATATTTCATAGTTGTAAATCATAGAAAGATTTTTGGTGATTCTTTTGAGAGAGTCATAGCTGAAAATGGGATGTGTGTTCCCCCATTTTCAGTATAAATAAAGGCCATGAGAGTAGCTAGAGCAAGCAACAGGAAGCAGCAAAACATGTGTAGTACAGAAGCTTCCTTGGCAGCAGCTGCAGTAGCAGCATAGAGATAAAGCGAAGTGTCGAGGCAAGAGTTAAGGTTAGCGTGTAAGATATATATTACAAAGCAGGTCTCCATGCACATTCAATTTAATTAGTTAGGCTAGCAGGTTATATAATACCATAAGTTTAAGCCATTTAACGTGGATAGTCAAAATGAAGGCAGAAGCAAATAATACCTTGGCAAGGATTGCTCTGGAGAAAGTTTTGCTATCAATCTCGTTTGCACCAGTAAGCCATACGTGTCGTCTCCTTGCGTAGGCCTTTCCTGGTAACCTGCACGTACGTAAAATCCATACACATGATATGCCATTAAGTCTTATTTACATGCATGAACAGATTGCATATTTGCAAGAAAGGGGATATTTCTTAGAGACGAAGAATGAGAATTGCATCAATAAATTATAATTTAGTTGCAGCCAACGCTGGATATGCGCGTAAGCCATAGAATTATTTGGTACAGGGTCAGTGATTAACACAGTTACATGCTTCATTGCGCGCGGCACTTCATTGATTGCTGAATATATGACCTAGGTCCTAAAAGTTGTTGCATTAATGGAGTTCATAATAAAGAGGAGACATGAAAGTATGGGGTGAAATCATGCATGGAGCTAGCAAGCTCAAGTGAGAAGGAGAGTTGCCAAATATATATCCCATTTTATAAGGGCACTGGCTTAATTTGTGCCTTATCAAAATAAATGGCATCTATGGTTAGTACTAATGAAGTTACTGAATGACCCAATTTTGAAACTTTTGATTTATTAAGAGGTATATCGCGCAATGCAACTTATAAAAATACATGTATTACAAGTTTTCAATGAGATTTACCACATGACACATCTTGAAAACAAAATCTCTCTAACCATCACTAAGTAGTAAAGGTAAAATTTTGTTGTTAGAGGCTGTTTGGGAATGTGTTAATGGTTGTTTTTCATTCTAAAATATATTAAAATATATTTTTTTATTTTTAAAAAGTAATTTTTGATATTAATGTCTCAAAATAATTTGAAAACATAAAAAAATATTAATTTAAAATAAAAAATTACTAAATCTTTTTTAAAATATTTTTAAAACACAATATCAGACACTACCATACTCTCTAACGTAGCTTTCGACCTTAACTTGATGCACTTTCAGGAACATTTTTAACGAAAATCCAAGATGTTCTTCCTAGGAAATTAAGAAGACGTACGGCATTAAAGCTCACTCACCTAATCGACATGTTGCATACTGAAAAAGTAACATCTACACTTCCAAAAGTGATACACTTATCAACGATCAAAAGTCAGCTTCTTCTCAGGAACTATTAAATCGAAGACAGTTTTTTCGTATCATTATTTTTATCCGTCTGGCAAGCTATCATAAAGGATCCTACGCCCCTATCTTAATTACTCCCCTACAATGTACTCTGAGGTTTAGTACTACTCTCCAGCCTTTTCGTCATTTACACCCATCGAATGGCCACCATTTCTTATGAGGGGAAGGTTTTGGTGCCTTTACATTATTTCTTCACATCGGCAAAAAAATTTGAATTCAATGCCACTAAATTAATATTAACTTTCTTGGATATTGGAAACATTTGAATTCTATTATACCAAAAGTTTCAGAGAGGTTGAGAGAGAGTATGTTCCACAAGTATAACTAGGCGTTGATTACTTCATGATAACTAGCATAACACAACAAACGAACTCAATATCACCCACATATATATATTCTACTTTAATTCTACTTACAGACTGATTCACTGGGTTTCACTTCAATATCAGGAAATTTATGAAGTAAATCAAATAACTGGAAAGAAAAAAAGATGGAAAAGAAACAGAAACACAAACTTACCCAACACCAGGAGGGAAAGAGAAGGAAACACACATCAGATAAAACCACTCAGTCTCCGTCAAGTCCTCCGGTGACAAGGCGGCGCAAGGTCGACGTGCTGGCTGGTTGGTCTCTCCTATTGATAATGAATCATAGAGCTCTCTAAGCTGCTGACTCCTTTGCAAGGAGGCTTCTTCAGTCGTAACCTCCATTGGTTGCACTGTTTTTCTAGTCTTGATTGGCCCATTGTAATACCCATCTCCCCACACTAAGATCCTGAACAACAGTACGCAGTTCTTAATAACATAAACTTATAAATTCATTGAGATTGACATTATAATTCTCCAAAACCCAGATTGTATTTGATACATGTGAACATGATGAAATATTTTGAAGTTTTACTCATCAATCTATCATCATACATAAAACATATAAAGGATGCATCATTTCTGGAAGAAAAATATTACCCTTGTTGTGGACACATTTGCCAAAAGAGACTGTATGTCCATTGAACCGATTGCACTGCAGCCTGTAACATAGTCTGCAAGCGGCTACTAGGCGGGGTAGCCATTCTTGCAACTGTATATTGATCACCACCAGAGAGATACCTCTTCTCCTTCTAATACTCCAGCTCCTGCTCTCTACTCTAACAAAATCAGTCGAATAAAATAGGTCAAAAATGAAAAAAAAAAAAAAACACTTCGGTCTTCTTTCTTATACAAGGACTAAAGACACATAGGAAAGGAACTCAATCAGGATCTGAACTAAAATCAGACCCTTGAATACCAACCAAGCAAGGGAGAAATAATTGGAAAGTACTTTTTAAAGAAACAGAAAGAAGAAGAGAAGAAGGTGCAGTGGTAGAGCGCAGACTTGCAGGTAATGAAGACAAGATAGACCAAAAAAAGAAAGAAGGGCAGATGTGTGCATGATTTTGAGGAGATTCTAGCTACAACTACTATTCCTACATGATCACTTGCCCAACATAAATTGCCCCGCCCACCAGACCTTGTCAGATGATCATCAATCCATAAAAGGGTTATGAGTGGCCTTTAGTTACCTTGTTCTGTATGTATGTATTGTTGAAGATAAAGATTCTATGGGCAGAAATATATATGTATATAAACGTAATGAGAGAATGAGAGAAGAGATTGGAAGAAGGAAAGAGAAACAATGTCACTGTTTTTCGATACAAGAGAAAGAAAATTAGACATACTTTGAGATTTTGACTGGTTGTTCTACCAGACAGTTTGATATTACTCTTTCTACTGTTTTATATCTGCCATGATAAGGTGTATGCGCCGGGTTTGTTAGTTGGTGTGTTCGCGAGCGCGTGCTCGTTTGGTGAGGGATCATATTTGTTTAGGTGGCAAAGACTGGGCGTTGGGATCAGTGGGAAAAGGAATTGGAGTTTCTGTAGGAGAGAATACGGATTGGATTGAAACATTTGCCCCTTCTTTTATACTAGTATGTAATAAATTATTAAATCTATGATTTCTTAAAGAAGTGTCTATCATGTGCTGTGTTTCTTGAGTATCGTAAAATCAAGGATTTTAGAATATTTGACTAGTTATATTAGTTATATCAATTATTAATCTATTTTTATTTAATTATGTAGCAATTAAAATGTAGTTTGTGTTTTAAAAAACAATTAAGATGACAACTTTAAAAAAAAAAAAAAAACTTTGAGACGATGGTGTATTGGACTGACCTAAATTAACCCGAGTTAACTCGTTAAACTCATAACCTAGATAATGGGTTCAATCATAGTTTTTTTTATTTAATCAATGAAAAAAAATAATGAAGGCTAAATCAAAATAAATAAAATATTAAAAGATGAGATTGAAAAAAATAAAATATTAAATAAAAATTCAATGTTTAATGATGAAATTAAAAAATAAAAAAGGTCAGAAAGGGTATGGGCCTCGATGGCCCATATATCAGGGCCTTAAAAAAGCCTAGCGCATGGGTATTAACAACCCGCCTATGCAACATTTTTTCTTATATAAGGTTCCTCCACCCTTTATTTTTTTTTATATAAAAAAATAAGTGATGTGTTGCCTATTGCTGCTACCCAATCCATAATCTAACCACCATTGTGGTGGATGAAAAATTATGAGTTGGGGTTTTTTGGGATAAAAAATTCATTTTCATCCAAAAACAGTTAGTAAACACCATAAAAATCTTCTTGAATCACATGGCAACCCTAAATATATTAGTGTATATGTCATGTAATCAATTAGTTGATTACATATGACAATGACTTTGTTCATGTAAAATCATATTTATTACTAATAAAAGGTTTTTTTTATCTTTAATATTCATTGATATTTGATTAATGAATCTATAGATAAATTTATTGGAACAAAAATGTTTTGCAAAGATTTTTTTGAAGTTTTTATAATTGTGAGATTCTTATTACATTAAAGCATTGTTTATAATTAAATGTTCGTGACAAAAACTCTACTATGACTAGATATTAATTTGAGTTTAAGACTAATATATATTATGTTTTTTTTTTATATAAAAGATTTCTTTTATAAAAAAAAGTAGTTGTTTTCATAGCTAGTTTATTTATTAGGGATATCTAGAACTAATATGAAGGTGCTTGTCAGATGACATATATACTGAAACTATCTTGCATGAGAATTTTATATGGAGAGATCACTAGTATATATAGAAAGGCTCACATGAAAGTTGTATAAGTGATACTTACACTTTAGATTACTATAAGTTGTCTTATATATAAAAAAATATTATGTTTTGACCATAACTATACGTTGTCTTAATCAATAGTAACAAATAAGCATATATTAAGTATAAAATGAACTATATAAAGGTATTTGAGTGATCAATAAATGATTCATCATCATAGGTGAATTATGAAAAATATTTCACATGCTCTCAAATAGTATTAATTGTGAAATTCTTTTGCAATGCAGAATAATATTTGAAAAGAATTTTAAATTTTATTCAAAGAATCAATAACTATTGTGCTAAGAACAAAAATAATTGACAAAGCAAACACACTACATGCAATAATGTTTAAATCAAGTATTCTTGATGAATGAATAATAACTACAATGAGAACTAATCACTGAAAGATTAAGTTAAATCATTTATGATTTTTTTAATATTTTGAGAATCATGACATGTTGTTATGTAGTGTACTTGATCTTTAAATATAGATCAATCAATTGTTGAATTGGTACAAATTAGTTTTTTAAATTCATTTAGTCCTAGTTTATTTAGGATTATGATTTATATTTAGATCAACTTATTAGAAATCTAATAGGTCACACACAATAAGAATTATTGGTCAAAATTAAACTAGGATAATATTTACAAGTAGAAAAATTTCTAAAATTAAGTAGAGATTTGATTGAATAAATTTCTAAAATTATCTTAAATAATATAAGTGATATTATTCAGAAAGTAAATTAATATTTTGTTATTTCTAGGGTTATTAAGTTTTTCTTATAAATAAAATGTTATGCATTATATTTTCTTGATAGAGAAAAATTACATAAGTTACAGAACAAAGAGAGCACTTGTAGACATAACAATATCACTCTCTTTCTCTGTTAAAAGAGTTTTATTAGAAAACAAATTTTTGAACAAAAATAAAAATTATCAATTAAGAACTTGACATTAGGCATATTTTTTCTTTGTATTTATATTTTAGTTCTATTTCTTTTAATTCGGTTGTTGTAAAATAATTTCAAAACTAATTTCATCTAATTAAACTACACTACAGAATGATTAAATTAAAAGAAAGAAAACTTTGATAAAGAAAAAAAAAACAAAAGTCAGTAAATTAAGCTGCATAACAAACCTTAAATCTTTTAATACATGGATGATTTGTCCAATCTGCTATAATTTTGATAATTTACGGGCTATTGTTCTATGAAGTGTGTGTGTGTGTGGGGTAATAATTCTTTTAGGAATGGTCTCTTGAATACACCACCATTATGATTGCTAATTGTTCTTCCAATTAGATTAATGGATAATTCATGAATTTCTTCTCTTTGGGAATATCGAAATTGTTAGCTAAAATCAAGGATAAAATTGATTCAACTGAATATTAAAATATAACCTTGACAACCATTATATAAACCAGAAGTGTTTTTATAATTAACCCTAATAATTAAGAAGGCAATCTCCAAGGCTTGTGTAGGAAATTAACCGCGTCAAAAGGATACAAATTTTTTTTTTTTTTTGAGCATTTATTGTGCTTGTGCAAATGGAGCAGAAGCCAATTTGCATCAGACCCGAGTCCAACTTACCGAATTCATGCGCAACTATATAAAGCAACTTCAAGGCTAGGGCTGCATTCAAACAAATTCGAGATCGATAGTTTGGGCTTCGTTTTTCTGAATCATCTTAGCAACAATAAGCCTAGGGCTGGAGGGGGAGGGCCTCTCTCCATTCAAACAAGAAAAAATTGCTTCGAAAAACACACACCACAAACTCAAAACAGGAATACAAAAAATACAAAGGGAAATCAAATGCTGCAACAAAAAAAAAGACAAAAAAAGAAGGAAATCGCCCCTTTCTCTATCAAAAAAACTACATGGAATTTCCTTAATTTTGGATACAAAGTATTACCGCCTCTCTTCTTCTTCTTTTTTTAAAAAAACAACAACAGTGATGAAGAAAGAAATCATATGCACAAGCAAAGATCAGATGTTTTGACAAGACATGGAAGTACCAAATACAGAGACATTCAGTGGTGATGAAGAATAAGATCTGAGTTCCTTTACAGTATTCGTTAGAGTGGCTCAGAAATGTCTACAAGCCTTAACAAAGACAACTTCCCCGAATTATCCACGCGTTCCTTCAAACTGGCAGTGCTATTTTATATATATATATATATATATATTTTTTGGTGATATCAATGATGAATAATTTTTTTTTAATTTTAATGTGTTTCCTTTAATTAAAAAAAACTAACTTCAACAAAACTTTTAAGATTTTAAAATCATTATCTTGTTTAGATATATTTTAAATAAGATCCAATAAACCAAGAAATTTGTATTCAATTATCTATTTATAAAAGCTGAACCTAAATTTTAGATTATGAGAAAATTAAAGGGGAAGACTAGAACTTAAAATGAAAATACTAAATTGAAAATTAGGTAAAAAAAAGTGTTAAAATATCTGCAAGATTTGTGTAGAAAATAAAAACACAAAATACTCTAATTCACCCTATTTTATAGATGATTTCATAACCAAAATTAATATAGAGTTAATTCTAGTAATTATCAAAATAAATTCTTTCTATTCTTAGCTTTAATTACCCACCATAAAATAAAAATTAAACTTAAACATTTTGACTTTAAATAAGATGTTTTTGAGCTTAAAAAAAACTATTATGCAAAAAACAGATCAAATTCTTACATTTATAGGCGGGACAAATTAGTAAGTTAGAAGAAATAATTCTTTATGGAACAAATCCAATCCTACATTTAAGTTGACAAAAAAATAATATTTTAAAATCCAAAAAATTATATTACAGGAAACTCAGGCATGTGTGTAAACCCTTGGCTTGAATTTCTAGTATTAATAAAAATCTAAATTTAACCCGGGAAAATAATGGGTTAATTAGAAAATGAAATAAGGATATGTGTGTGTGTGTAATAATTTTGTTAATTGCCAATATATACCCCCTTTACATTTTTTTTTGTTTCTCAAGTAATATTTTGCAATCCCGTCATTTGTTTCTATCGAATTTAAGCTAGGATATTTTGAATTTTAATGAATTATATCCCAGTACTTTTACTTTTTTCTTGCATCATTTCCATTTAATTTTTATTTTTTCTGTATTTTTTTATTTTTTGGTTGCTTTTCATATATTTATTTATTTATATTTTAATCTTTCAAACTCATTTCAATTTATTTAGTGTCTCCTAATTTTATTTTCTAATTATGCATGTGTGCTTCCAACCTTGTGAAGAGGGAGGGAGGGAGAGAGAGAGAGAGTAAATTCTTCATTCCCTTAAGCTTAATCTTATGAAAACCTAGAGAAAACTAAATATTTACGAGGGTTAAGTGTGAGGTTTTACTAGAATAAATACTTAATCACTTGAAATTAAAAAGTTTTAGTAAGGGGAAAGTAACGAATTAGAGAGAAAAAGTTAGGGAGGTAAATGAAAAAAAAAAGATTAAAGAAATTTTGACTAGTTAGTTTTCAAAGTACATATTATTGTCTAGTAAAGTACTCTAACGAGAATGTTTAGTTTATGATGTGGCATATACCATGATGGAAATTGTTATAATGGAACTTCATTATGGTTCATAAGTTTATAAGAATGAACAATAGTGAATTGGTTCTATTTTGAGAAGGGACACCTCAACAGTTAGACCATATAGCGAAGTATGTACTAGAACATCATGCACAACAAGTAAGCATCCTACACTTTGATTTAAATTGTTTCCTTTAAGATTGTGTTAATTATAATTTCTTTGGAAACATAAATCATGAACAATAAATGAATTAATAATAAGGTGAAAGAAAATAAAGAATTGTGAACTTGATTAGTTGTCCAAGGTAAATTGAAAGCTCATGATATTAATGTAAAACATTGCTATCAGCATTTATGAAGATAAGAATTTGATTAGCCATTCTAGAATGATGTCAAAAGAACTATATTGATATCGACATGCTATCAAAAGTATGGGAAGGAAAATATCAAACGAGAATTATTAGCCTTCCAAGTCATTAAGGCTAATGATACCAACATAATGCTGACACTAGTGGGGTTACACTAGTGTCAGCATTATTCAGAAATATGACTAACGATTCATTAAGTGAAAGGTAATGATACTGGAAAAAAAAAAGTATTGACATACCTTTAATTAGTCTTCATTGAGATAAGAATTAATGATATTGATTTGAAATCGATATTGATATTGATTCGGTTGACCCAGGTTATAAGTGATAAAGAATATTGGGGTGTCTGACATTAAAAAATAATTTTTTTTTACACCAGATTATTAAGATGCAATGATTCACTTTATTGTTATTGAGGTTATGTAATTGTTTTATTATAAACTTTATTATGTGCACACTTGTTAACAGGTTCATCTCATTCAAGACAAGACTATGTATTTAGCTGAGATTGTACTTATTTTACTATAGATTAGATAAAACTTTCTCTAAATGGAAAACTATTGTAATTATAATTAATGTACTGTATGGAATATTTTGGGACATTAATTTAAACTTATATGTTTGTATCTTTACTTTGTATTATTTCATATAAATATTAGCTGGAGTCTAATCAAGTATTATCAAGTTTAAGGAATTTGAATTTGTCTAGATACATGTTTATTAATGTTAAATTTTGAAATTTCATGTATTATATCTAATTGTATGCTTGAGAAATGTTATAAAAATATGCTTGAGACATTGTGTTCATAAAATCGGTTTGATGTGATTGTGATCTAGGATAATTGGATCCATTAGTTGAGAATAATAATATATAAGTGTAACAAGTTAAGTCGATAACTTGGATGTTACTATTATAGAGGAAACTCTGCTGAGATTTTAAAAGGAAATAAAATAAAAAATATATAAGAAAATTTCCATTATTTTCTTTATGAAGATGTGTCCTTCTGTATTGGAAAAACTAGGATTAATACAATGCGTATGGGTTTAAGCCCAAAGCCTTTTATTTAGGTCATCTTTCATCTAAAAACATGGGTGCTATTTAGATCAAATTTTAACTTTTCATATTTCCACTAAATAAAACACTAGAATAGCTTGTTTCTTTTTTATATGAGATAAAGCTTTTAGATGGTTATGAGTTTTTCTAAAACGTGTTAACTAAGGTTTCTTTCAAATCAATTCCTCATTCACCTATAATTTATTTAAATTATATTAATGTTTCATTTTAAAGAGCTTATATTGGAGGTTAAATTCCAATAAAATTTTAACCTTAAAAGTGAGTGGACTCCACTTTTAATTTAGTTCCAAATACGCTCATTAATCATGTTTTTTTTTTAAAACATTCAACAACACCAATATTGCATTACCTCTAATCAAACCTGGTTTACTCGCTAGCAACTATATAGATAAAAATTGTATGTGTTAAATGCTCACACACCCTCTTGTCATGATGAAACTTGTAAAACCATGTTATAATATGTCCATACCTAAAGGATGTCTCTCATGATGTCATCTTTTCCACTCAATAATGAACTACTAAAATTATTTTTATGCAAGTTGACGTAACTCATGGATCAAAAACATGCATAAGCCATCAAGTAAAGGGTTTAAAGGTCTCAAATCATATTATCAGTTTCAACCTTTAATCATTTATACCCTTATATATATGTTCTTTGTAAACACAAAGCACAATCTCTAAGGCTTCATTCCTCCAACACTAATGCTAACTTAAGCATTAAAGAATTCTCTAAGTCTAACAATGAACTTGTTTTGCAGGTGATAGTAAAGCTCAAATCATGTAATCTTAATCTCTTAGTCTATCCAATAGATTTGAAATGACCCAAATTTAATGGGTTCTCTTATAAACCTCGTTAATGATGCTAGTTATGGAAATTTATTGTATAAAATCTGATTCAATTTTTTTTTCATATATTTTCCTTGTTTTTCCATAGTTCACAACCTAGAAACTCTAGGATATGGGAGGTTTACAAACCTTCCCACTATAGGTGCTTCATTAACTTCTACATATTTGCAATAGTTGGCCCAGTAAATGAGAATGCTCACATAAGCTATTTTGGTTATACAAGAGCAACGGTAAGAATTAGCTTTTTCTTAGAGGGTGGCTCGACTATTAGCTCTATCATATGTACCACTCAGTACATGTAGATAACACTAATTTTAAGGAAAAATAAGTTAAAATGACATGTAATAGAGTAGAAGAGAGCACTACCTCTACCAAATCCAATAAAAAAAGTTGTTTTTATTATCATGAAAAGTGTTCTATAAGTGGGCACTACAAGCACGATCAAGAAAAGTCAAAAGGCAAACCAACATACAATCATCATCATCACACCTTATTAGGGGTCTCCTCTAGTAGTCAGGAAAAAAAACGACTAGAAGGAAGTTAGGTTCATGGTTATACAAGCCATTAATATAGAGGTATGCATTCCTTACCAGATAAGGAGCTCTCCATTAGCTAAACAAGTATTAGACACTCGTATTTTGAGGGACTTCATTACTATAAAAATGAACTTAGACAATTACAATGGGCTCATAAATCCAAGAGACCATGTGAAAAAATACATAAAATTCTAGAACTAATCATACAAAATACGAATGTCATGTATAAGATTCTCTCAACTATATTTTATAGGTTAACCTAAATATGGTATCACTATTTAGACTTCGAATCAATTTTTTACTTTGAGGATCTTTGTGTAAAGCTCATATCCTATCTTAACATAAGTATTATCAAACTTTTCATCATTGCCCAAAGAGAAAATGTGGGCACTAGGGTTTCCTTGAAGATATGTTGATAGTCTTCTAAAACTATTCAACATTAAGGCCTTCATAAACAGTTGGTTTTGTGGATAAAAATGTACACCCTTCTTAATAGTACCCTTTATATATAAAACAAATCATGAAAAACCATACTCAAGTAAAATAAATAATAAAATTATCTCTATAAAATTATCATCATATGTTATTCATAAGTTATTCACCACGTGTATTTTCTATGAAATTTTCTTCATATATATGTGTGTGTGTGTTCACAATGAAATTTTCTTCAGGAAACTACCTTTGGAATAACATATGAGGAATAAGAATCGGGTTCCCCTATAAAGCCCATTAGATTGGACCCGGAGTGTCTACAAGGACCAATCAAGAAAACATCTTTAGATTGCTCTTACATCCCTTCTGGACTAATTGTGCATCCTTTTATACGGGATCTAGGAGCATCTCTCTGGACTGATCACATGTCCTTCACAATAGGAATTGACTGCGTGTCCCACCAGACTAGCCACAGGTCCCCCTCATTGACCGTGCGTCTTCCCTAACAGGGCTTATATCCATGTATACAATACTACACCTTGAGTTAATTACCCTTGGTACATCTTTGTTCACTTGACACCAACTATGGAAAGGAAAGGAAACAAATATTTATTAAGTGCCCACACATCATCTTGCTACGATAATGCTCACATAATGAAGTTATGACATGTCCATACCCTCAAGGAGTGACACTTATGAATCATGATCTTATTATTTTCACTCAATAGTGAACTACTACTAACCTTATCTTCATCTTCGTACAAATTAGTGTGAGTTATAGATATAAGAACATCCATGAGCCACAGGTAAAGGGTTTAGAGGTTCAACTCATACTCTTTTCTTCAACCTCTAACCATCTCTTTCCTTACATATTATTTGCAAACAAACACAACATAGTCTTGAAGATTTATTTTGCAAGTGTTCATAAAATCCAAGTCCAACCATCTCAATCTTACAGTCCATCCGTGAGCCTTAAAAAAACCCAGATACAATAGGGTTTTTCCTCAAGCTCGTAAAGTAATTTAGCTCAAAAGTAAGGGACTAGCTAGAACTAGAAGTCTAGAACTCCACGTTTTATTAAAACCTCGCTAAAACGATACTGTCGTACTATCAACGAGGGCAAGGAGCACCAGCATCATATCAATCTCATTAACTTTATGAACTAGCTAGAATTGCATGGTTTGGTGGACTCTCCACTTGGGATTTCTTATCTTTTACCAACTTGTTTCCTTGCTCAGTATTTTGCCTGGATTGACACATTGAAGACAACTGCAAGCGCTTTTTGCTGTCGCCCGCACTCCCCGGCCTGGGAAAGTGCAACTTCACATGGCCAAGGATTTTCTGCCATTCACTAATGGTCGACAGTTGATTTCCGGTGAAAAGAAATCTCCCACCATATGACTGAACCTGGTACTATCTTGGTTGCCGAGTAAATGGCTTTGCTTTAAGTCATTCGATAGTCTTGCCGTTAACAGAGGAGTCCCTGAACTTTTCTTGCAAAATTTCTATTTTATCATCGAGTTTATTACTACATCAGTTTAGATTAATGTTTAATGGAGATAAGTTGACGTAATTCCCACATTTTTTTATGGACTAATCCCCGCTTACTTTGACATGCATTAAAAGAAATTCAACTAATGATGATACCATTAATTAGATTTGACGCAGGTGGTGGTCGAGTCAGAGTAATATCTGATGATTTTGTCTCAGAATGAATATTAACATTGTTCATTTCAAATTCATGGTTCTCTAAGAAAATCAAAATAAAAAATATTATTCCATTATTATATTTATTTGTTATTGATCCAAGGAGTATATACGAAACTTTATATTTTTCTGAAGAATATAAACGAAACTACATGTTATAGTTATCGCAAAAGTGTGTTGATTTTCATTTACTGATGTTACAGTTTTAATGTACAATTTTATACTCAGATTGAATTTATTTAACTAGTGTCTCCTTTGCACTATACATGAAAAGAAAGATGTTACACTTACAACCATCTTATTCCAGAAGGTTTTGACGTGCAAGTGGACAACCACTTTAACGAGGGCATGTGAAAGTTCAAGTGATAGCAGAAATTTTCTTGCAATTTGCAGACATCGTCAGTGCAGATAGCACCATCGCCATCCAAGAAATTATATACCCCTGACTTATACTGAACAATTTACAGATTAAGATAGACCATCCACCATCCCACTTCTTTTTAACGTTGGGATAAAGGATGAGACGTGATCTGGGCTAGGTGCAGGGAAAGCTCACTGTCTTCCATTTTCATTTCTTACAAACAAAAATAAATTCCAAAGGAAGAATTCAACTGCAGTCCTCTGTGACCCATTTTGCAAAAGAAGAGTGCTGCTGAACTAATTAATGCACGCCCATTAACATAAAACAGGCCTGGCCCCTTTTTGTTTTTAATTATCATTGGTGTGTGTGTGTGTGTGTGTGTGTGTGTACACAGCCAAAAATTAGGTCCTAATTAGACTGTGCGAAGTGCCTGATATCCCCAGCAGCCCAGTGATTAGTGCTCATGTTTGGCCAGCGCGGAACAGTGACACAATGATGAAGTGCTCTGGGACTGGATCACATTGTTGCGATTCTACTTGACACGATAACGATTAGGTGGATAGAGCGGCACTATATATTTACACTACTCAGTTCTAGATGCACTGCATGGCTGCCCATTTAAGTAATGATATCTTGCGTCAATTGATGATTAAGCTAAGAGTTAATTAGATCATGTGGCCTGAAAATGGTTTCATTTTCTTTATATTTTTTTCCATTTTTTGTTTGTTGAGAGATTTAATTGATCTTAAACTTCAAAATAGAACAACTCTCGTTACAATAAATAAAAAATAAAAAAATAAAAACTGGAGTTTTTAGAACTCCAATCCAGCAATCACAATTTTCTCCTCTCCTCAACACAAACCAGGAAAAATTAGTGAATCGCATTAATCAACGAGAATAATCTTTAACTAATATTTGTGTATTGGCCAGACAAAAGCAGGTTGCAAGCAATATGGGTTAATATGTTTTCTTGATGAGATTGAGGAGTGAAAAAAGGTAGGCGATGCACTCCTCCTGTACTGTGGGATCAGGTGGATGCCGGTGTATCGACTATCCATAATATTATGATATATTACTATGATCATGAAGGTTAATTAAATTCACCTTTTTTTCAAAAACAAAAATTGATTTTTAATTAAATTAGTTGCTTAAATATAAATCTGGTATGTTTATTTTATTTTATTTTTTTTATGGTTGTTGCACAAACAGCACATGCAACCTATTTTTTTGTCGTAATGCAAGTTTTTACAATAACATTGTAACTTTCTTGATGAGTGTTTTTTAGTAGTGAGTTTGTGTGTATGATGGAGCAAATATGAATTTATTTTAAAAATTTTTGTCGAGTATAATATTGGTTATTTGATATTTTTAAAGTATTTTTTATAATATGCATAGTTTTTTTTATTCTTAATGTCTTTATTTTAAAAAAAAGTTAAAGAAAAAAATATCTTACCCACGATAATTACGTTCAAAGAATCTAGTAATTTCTAAGCTATATACATGCCATAGAGGCAAAAAAGCACTCACACTCTGCAGGATAATATCTTATAAGAGCCAGATATGCCTTTTGTTTATTTTATTTTTAAAAAAAAACAATTATGCTCATACAAGAATATAATTAACACCTCAAATCCGCACCGTGGCAAACGGGAGCAATAAAACTATTATTTAACTAATATTTTTGTATTGGACAGACAAAAGCAGGTTGCAAGCAATATGGGATAGTATTTTCTATTGTTCTTGATGGGATTGAAGAGGATAAAAAAGGTTGGAAATGCACTCCTCCCGTACTGTGGGATCAGGTGGATCGACTGTACATCATCCTCTCATATAATATTCCTGAATTCTAAAATGAATGATATCTTAACTTTGTTAGATTTTAGATTTAATTTTTAATGGTAATGAATTTGAGTGTTTTTAGAATTATTGAAAGTTCAAGGCTTGTGAAGTTAGCCAAGAAATATGTAAATTGATCTGAATACTCGTGTTAATAAAAAAAAATTTTTAATTTCTTACTCCACACAATAGCTTCAGACATATTTTAATATTCGGGATGTTTATAATTATGGTAATAGTTGTTTTTTAAAATATTTATTTAAAAAAAATTATTTTAATATTAACATAACAAAATAATTTAAAAATATGAAAAAATTTAATTTAAAATAAAAAATTATTAATTGTTAAAAAATATTTTTAAAACTCAGTTGTTGTCTCATCAGTGTACGGATGATTTCCGTGGCACGGACTTAGAAAGTTTGTAATTGGTTGTTGATTACACGGTATGCGAAGAAAAATAAATTTCAGCTGATTCACATTGCAATTCAAGTACATTGCTTACAACGGCTCACGTCAGGGAT
>Ga0325404_1003792_pt1 | contig 16135 bp, 11 predicted proteins | sample PopdelMetagenome_18_FD_205664 | JGI IMG/M metagenome (GOLD analysis project Ga0325404, IMG submission 205664) | Populus deltoides microbial communities from Bellville, Georgia, United States - Xylem-Control-R1 | ecosystem: Host-associated > Plants > Phyllosphere > Stem > Wood/Secondary xylem... | reverse complement strand
TAAAACATATTTTTCTTTGTTATTAAAGATGCTGCGTTTGTTTCATCACTTACACAAAAGCTAACGAAAAACAAAAGCAGCCAATAAGGGTAAAAAAAAAGAACTTCTTGGCGAAGGAGTCATCTGCCGCCATGCATGGAGTAGTTTAATATTCTTTAAGTGGGGTCAAAACTCAAAAAGCCTAAAAATTCTTGGCGAAGTGGTCATGTGGTTGCCTCAAAAAGAATACTTAGTGCTGCTTTTATGGAGACTTTACTTCAATTGTCTCTGCCAGACTGCCACTTCACTGTTCGTAAGATCCTCTGCAACCCAAAAAAACACTAATCTGGTAAGGAAGGCACATCAAAAGCTGTTGTTCTTGAGTTAGAACGGTAGTGAAAATGGAGAAAGGCATGCAGTTGATTGATGGAAATGGCAAGTTCAACATGGAAGGACTCCAAGACTTCATGACAACCACCGAGTTCGCGCAGTGCGGTCTCTCTTATTCTGTCGTTGCCATCATTGGCCCCCAAAGTAGCGGTATGTTCGTGCTCTTTTCAGTTCTTACTTCTTAGTGAGCAGTGACCCTTTGTTTATGTCTATGTGAAGTTGATTAAATTCTACTATTTTCTTATGTTCATATGAAGTTGATTAAATTCTACTATTTTCTTATGTTCATATGAAGTTGATTACATACACGTATATCGTTTCATTCACGTTCTTTGTGAGCAGGGAAGAGCACCCTAATGAATCATGTCTTCGGTACTGATTTCAAGATGCTGAATGCAAACAAAGGAAGGTTTGATATTTTATGGTTTTTTCAATTTTATAGTTTTAGAAAGGAGAGTTTGTATATTTGTAGTGCTTTGTATACATGGAGGAAGACAATCTGATTGTATATGTTTTAGAGGTCAAACAACCAAGGGCATTTGGATTGCCAAGAGTAGTGAAATTGAGCCTTTCACAATTGCCATGGATTTGGAGGGAACCGACAGCAGTGCAAGAGGCGAGGTACTTGAGAGCTTTGAATTAGTACTATGATTTTTTTGCTTTGTCGTGGACAAGCATTACTATATGGTTTCGTTTTTCTGTTTACATCATTGTATGGCTTCACGTGGTGTGAATATCATGATTTCAGGACAACACTGCGTTCGAGAAACAGAGTACCCTGTTTGCTTTAGCAATTGCCGACACTGTATTGGTGAACATGTGAGTTTTGAAGTTCAGCATTACAATATCTAGATGCTATTTCTTCCTGGAAAAATTGATGAATGTCCACACCTGGGTATAGTCAAGGATGGCCATGAATGACTTGGTCTAGGCAGTAGCTGGCCCTTATATATCATTGTTGTGACTTGCTTATTTGATACATTACTAGTCACTGGTTTACTGGGAATTATCCTATGTTTAAATCTCGAAAAAAAGAGAAAAAAAACTGTTGTTGTAGCCTTTTGCCTCGAAATGATTTCCTTAGGCATTCAGAGCTCATTGCCTATTTGCATTTTTACAATCCAAATATCCTATGGGGTTGTAGTCTGTTAAACATTTTTCTGTCTCTTGTTTGATTGCCAAACAACTGAGAAAATGCATCTGAATGTTACAAGATATTCAGATGAACTTGAGGAATACATTTCAACTTACCTACAAGACAACTGCATGTGCATCCAGCCAAGGAAAAGACCATAATTGTGAATGAGCTTTTGTTAGTATCCATATTGTGGAATTGTTGATAACATTTTTTCTGTGTGTTGGATATATTATGCCGTCACACAAATCAGGCTCTTCATAAATTGTCATTCTAGAATTTAGTGATTTCAAATGGAGACACGAAGGTAATATTTTGTAAGAAAAGACATTCCCTCTCATGCTCACACACTGTTTCTATCCTGTGTTGAATATCATGTACAGGTGGTGCAAAGACATTGGTCTGGAACATGCAGCCTGCAGACCACTTTTGAAACTTGTTTTCGAGGTACTTCATGTTGAAAAGCAATAAGCAGAATTATCCCAAGTGATTGGCTGTTGTCAAGTTAATTCACCATGAATCAATTCCCTTGAAAGTCAAATTGGATTGTATCAGTTTAGTTGTATTTGACCGGATAGCTGTTTTTCTTAACCTTAAAGTACTTGTGAAGTAATTATTGAGCTGTTCAAAATTACAGCTAGAAGAAGCTAATAACTATCACTTTACAAGAGCTATACATACAGGAATATGAATGACACACATGCATGGATAATGACAGCCTCTTCTCTTCTAAAAACAAAAAATGACAGCCTATTCCATCTCCAGTATATGTCAATTTCTCATGCTTGAATAAAGTGCCGCCTCTTCCATATTTGCCACTAACGTGCTCCATTTTATGAAAACTGTTTCGCTACATTCATTTAGGCCTGTGTGTGATATGTTAAGTATTGCACCCAAAATAATTTGGTAGCACAGCCAACAATCCAGCTATTTGGCTATGATGTTGATAACTTATTACCCGTCTTCTGTTCAGGTCATGAAGCGTTTATTCCAGCCCCGGAAAAGAACATTGCTGTTTGTTATACGTGATCACACAAGGGTATGGAATTTATGCCCATGAGTTTCTTTAAAAGAGGAATCCAAGCACCTTTTAGCTTGTGCTCCATTCTTTGAGTGCATTTTTTTGTCCAATACTGAATCCACGCCCTTTCTGAGTTTCTATGTAGACTCCACTTGAGTTTTTGGAGACTGCTCTTAGGAAAGATATAGAGAAGGTACTTTTTTGCATATTTCTTATGCTACATCTATGTCTTTCTCTTTTCGGGTCAAATATTTGTTTCTTCCAGCACTTTCAGAGGCCATAATTTCTGCAGATATGGGCTGCAGTTGCTGAACCTGAGACACATAGCAGTGCTGCTCTCAGTGATTATTTTAATGTATGAAAAATATCATCACCATCTCTCTTACTAACGCCATTGACATATATGCTTCATACGTTTGTTTTTTGTTTAACTGGCATATAACTTAATTTTCTTCTAATTATTGAAATGAAGGTGGAGATCACTGCCCTGTCTAGCTATGAATTCGAAGAGGATAAGTTTAAAGATCAGGTAGCCTTTTCTCTAAGAATAGCAGTTAATCACCTCAAAACTTAAGTTCATCACTTGTGTTCTTCTGCAGTATGTTGTGGCATTTTTTTTCTAAAATTAAAGGTCCTGGATGATTTGTAGCTTTGTATTGGAAATCAAAATCACTGGTAGCCATCTTAAGCGGGATGTGATATCCTTCTTTGAGATAGGTGAACCTTCCCTAAAAGGAATGATGGAAGGGATATGTAAGAGGTTTAGAAAGAGAAACTATGAAGTTTGAGAAAGGTTGTGTGTAGAAGAAATGGTAGAAAAATCCATTAGTGAGTCGTATTTATACTGATAGGGGAGACACTTGGGCAAGTGTGGCAAGTGATTTGACAGTGTGTCCAAAAAGATGAATGAGTTAACATTCAAGCCCTGTAGGACAGGTTCAATTCGGAGTGGCTGGCCTGCTTCAAGTCCACTAATCCACCTCTTTAATCCATCTTGTTAATCTAGAAGTTAATTGCAAATTCTACAACTGATCAATAATTACACTTTTATGCATATTATACTTGATATCAAACTACTTGATGTCTGCTTACCACACATATTTGTGCTTTGACTGGTGCCGTTTCCCAGTTCTTGTAAAATCAAGTAATTTAGAGAGTAATTTATAGACATTAGGAGTCTATCACATGGTGATGAATGACCATTAGGTCATATGATAATTAAAATAAATATATGTCTCAGATGAGGACTCAAGAGTCTACAATCCTTGACTGCATTTTATTGACAGCTTCGACACTTACAAATTGGTATTACAGGATTGTAGCCTAATATGATGTATTTTACAGGTTGCTCATCTGAAGCAGCGTTTTTTCAATTCCAATTCTCCAAGGGATCTTGCTGATGATAGGTTGGAAGTGGAACCTGCTTCAGGATTTTCTGTTTGTGCAGAGAAGATATGGAAAACCATAAAGGATAACAAGGATCTACATATTCCTGATCCAAAGGTTTATAAAAGTCATTTACTTGTGTGAGAATAAATCATCAGGATTTAATGTGATTACATCTCTCCATTTTGTTTTTCAGGTGATGGCTGCTTCTGTTCGGTGCGAAGAAATTGCCAAGGAGAAGCTCAAACAACTTACTTCTGATGAGGCACTTAAATTGAATATAACCTTCTTTCCTTCTTTCCTTCTTTGAAAGCTACTTCAACTTCTGAATATCATACAATACTAAATTGATATCTTACAGAAATGGCTGGAGTTGAAGGAAGATGTTCAAGCCGGTCCAGTACCTTGGTTGGGAGCAACCCTCAGTTCTATTTTAGCAACCTATCTTTCACAGTCAGTGTACATCATGCTTAATAATCCAAACCAATCGTTAGCATTGTGTGCCTGCAGTCTTGGACTCTGCTTCTTGTTCAACTTGATTTGGAATCTCTTAATTTGTATATTTCTTTTTTAATAGATATGACAAGGAGGTGATTTATTTTGACCAAGATGTACGAAATGCAAAACGGAAGCAACTGGAGTTAAATGCATTGGAGGTAGGGCCTTAATGAGCATATTTCCTCTTTTTTTACTATTTAACCTCTCTTTTCCCCGTTAGGTAACTGAAGTTAACTTTCTCATTTGATGCTCTGGATATATGGTTCTAGTGAGGTGAACTTAGTTTTAGTTGTTGTGGGATAGGATAGTTTTCCTCGTCTCTTTTTGGTGTCATACATCGGGTGCTTTGACAGGATTTGTCTTAGCTGATATTCAACAGGATATGCTGTTCTTTTATGATTTTCTTTTTCCTTCATTTTTTTTTGGTGGATGTCTTATTCTCCATATTCTTCCGTACTTTCTTTTAGTGATTTGATGCAACTTTCTCTTATCTAAAAAAATGTGGTGCAGGTGGTACGCGATGCTTATGTAACCATGTTGGAACACTTGTCTTCCAACACACTAGAAACTTTTAAAACAAAGCTGGAGCAGTTGCTGAACGAAGGAGAAGGGTTTGTTGCTTCTGCCCGTAGCTGTGCTCGATCTTGCTTGCATGAATTTGATCAAGAATGCGAAGGTATTCAACTTCAACAAGTAAAAAGAATTTCTCTTAACTCCACCGGTATCTAACCCAGTTTCATCTCCAATTGATAAAGTGGCTCTTTTATTTACTTTCTTTTTTCTTTTCGTGAGATTCTTTTGATCTTCTTAATATTTTAAATCTTCAATATGATCTCAATGTTTTTTCTTCACAATTATTGTAGTAGTAGTATGATAAGAACTCTTAGCTTTTCTGGATATAATATGTTGTTGTTACATATTTATAAATTTAATACATATTTCTCTTGAAGAGGCTAAGTTGTTTAGCTTGGCAGTTAGGGTAGGTGCTATACTCTTATCTTTTCATTTGTCTTGAGGGTCTGGCTTAAATGCTTTGATGCTACTGTTAAACCTTCTATTTGATGAATTGTCAGATTTTCTACATGCACCTTATGACCACAGAAATAGTTTAAACCTAGAGTAGAGAAACCCTCATATCTGACTGATATGAATGATAACGTCAAGTTCTCCAAAGGACCCTAAATTAGTTTCAGTCTACGTGAGAGTTGGTTTTCTTCTCCTATGGACTTTAAAAACTCCTGTATCCCCATTATCATTAAAAACCATGGTGGGATCTAGATACTCAACATTCTCAGGGTGTGTTCCTCCACCTCCTCCAAGTTGACCAGCTTGCACTCTGCACTTGAAGAAATCTCAAGTTGTTATGGTTCTCACGGTAATAGATAAATGCTAGTTAACCGAATACTTTATCTAAGAAATTCATTGGCTGAGGTAAACATTAGAAAAAAGTAATTTGACAGGCGAAGTAAAAGGCATCTACTACAAATTATTCAAGCTGTTGCTGCTAAAACTCATCCCTCGATGGTGTTGAAATCGTTTGCATATGCTTGGCACACTGTCTGATCCACTAATTCTGTTTCTTGGATTTGGTGTATTACCTTTATCATGCTCTCTCAGATGCTGCCATAAGACAAAGTGAGTGGAATGCTTCTAATGTCCGGGAAAAACTTACATGTGATATGTTGTCAGGAATGATGGCAATATATGAGGTAATTTACGTGGTTGATATTGCAATCCCTCGGTGCTCATTAAACTAAGTATATCACTTTACTCAATCAAATAACCAAAACTTGTTATGTTCCTATGCAGGAGCAACTCACTGATGTGCTCGCTGATGAAATACAATCCTTATTTGAGGCTGGTGAAACAGACACATGGTTATCAGTGAGAAATCTTCTTGAGAGCAAGACTGAGAATGCTGTATCAGAATTCTCAGATGCTGTTGTTGGTTTCAAGGTGCACAGATCAGCAATTGACACTAAATTGGAACATTTGAGGGAGAATGCAAGAAATATAGTGAAGAGAAAGGCGAAAGAAGCGGCAGCTGCAGAGAGAGTTTTGACGCGCATGAAGGATAGGTGGAGTGCTATCTTAACTGTTGCTTTTGTTTCTTCTTTCAATTGTTTTTCTTTTTCTTGTTCTTTTGGTTCATTAAAGCTTTGGATCGTATCTAGGTTCAAACAGGTTTTCAATCGTGATGAAATCTCAAAGTCAAGGTTTTGGACTAGGGAAAAAAACATTGATGAAATTGAAAGGAATGCGCTCTCAGCGGTAATATGCCTACATTTTGTACTGACTGGCAGCTAGCATGTTAAATTGTTCATACTTTTTGAGCAATATATATCCGAAGGTTTCCCGGTTATTTTGTTGCAGTCTTTGAAAATTCTATCAACAATGGCGGCCATGCGCTTAGATAATCTGACAGATCAGATTGAGCATTTACTCTTTTCCTCTCTCATGGATGAATCTGGTGATATTCCATCTTCCCAGCGTTCAGGGGCTACTCCAGACCCCCTTGCATCCAACACATGGGAAGAGGTAATGGTGTATATGGATGTGTACCCATATCACTATACGTGTGTAAATGTATCTACTCAAAATACGCGCGCGCGCATTCATGTGTTTATCAAAGTGGTCTCTGATAGGAATCGAATATGAAACAGGTTTCTCCAAACGATACGCTGCTAACACCAGTGGAGTGCAAGTCATTGTGGATGGACTTCAAAGAAGATATGAAGTATAAAATGAACCAGGCTAGATCCGATCAGGTACCTTGTTATATATTGCTTTATGTTTTTATAGCACCTTGTTTGTTAGAACATTTTCAGTTTTTGCCAACAAGTTCCTATGCTTTCTAAACTTGGGAACAGAAACTATTTCTATATGGCATGCGCCTGCACAGTTTTTTACAAGAGCATAATATGTTCTATGCGACCATTGAAGTTTCTTGTGTCTTGGAATCTAACTAGCAATCTTTCATGGCATACTTGTTGTTTTCCTCAGAAGGCTCTTAGGAATGCTAAAAGGGTAATTAAGATAGTGGTCGGGGTAGTGGGGGCAGCAGTGATCGCGGCAGTGGGAGTACCTACAGCCATGAAGATAGCCGCAAGGCCGGAGGTGGCAGCAGTGTTGAAAGCTGTAACAACATGGTTGTTGGCGGTGCTGAAATATATAGGGATGGAGGTGTTGGAGACGCTGAAATATATAGGGATGGATGTGTTGGAGATGCTGAAAGATGCAGCGGCAATGGCAGTGAGATCTTTACACCCGCACATAGTGGCAATTATAATTGCACTGGTGACCAACCAGTCGGACTGGCGGCAGCAGTACTATTAGCTTAGGCTAAAGGCCCTAATCTTAATGCAGCATGGTATGGTGAATCTTATCAAACGAAATCTGTAATTTGATTACCCCTCTGAGATTTATAGTTGAACTTACAAGCCCTACTTATCAATACTTTCACTGGTAAAATTATCTTTCGGTTTCCATAACGGCAGTCCCAAGTTACAAACATAATATTGCACAGCCAAAATCTATGAGAATAATCTCTCCTCCTCTCTTTTTCTTTAGATTTTTAAGTTTTATTTTTATGCTTTGATTTCTTTTTGTGATAAAAAACTTATTAAAATCAATTTTAAAGGCCATTTTCAAGAGGTTTTTTTTCCTTTGTTTTTGCTGCATCTGGGATTATTTTTTTTGGAGTGTACCCTACTTTCTCTTCATAATTAGTTAAAATAACTATAATAGATTGTTTACTTAATCATGCATGTTAAACAAAAGTTTTTCAACAAAATATTATAATTTATACATGTTTAAAATTATAAATATATACTAAAAACATAACCCGCGATAAACATGTTATCAAAAAAAAAAATATATAAAGATTCTAAGTACATGCTAATTATATATCAAACTTGCAATTGATATCAATAAAGCTCTAGCATTTTTAAGAAAGGTATTTACAAAAAATCTAAGTTTAAAATAAAAACAAAAAAATAAGCACTTAAAAATAATAAAAATTTTATTATTGTCAAAGATAAATTTTTTATTTTTAAAACATTATTACTCCTCTTAGCTCAGAAAATATTTGCAATAAATCTTTCAAGATTCCAACACCTTAATTTAGATGCATTTTTAAATAAAATTTTTATATTAAAATAAAACGAACCAGTTATTTCTCAATAAAGTGAACCTAAGATCTAGTTTTGGAAGAAAAATCAAAACATAAAAAGAGAAATAAAACAGTAAAATGAGGTAAGAAGAAGTGTGAAAATTTTTTTAAAAAAAATTGTAGGAAACTCTTCATTCATTCCTTTTTTATAGGGGATCTTCGGAGCTAAAATGCTATTAATTCTGGCAACAATCATAATTAATTTTTAATATTATCAATCTTTAATTAGTCACCATAAATCAAAAATCAAATTTGAATATTTTTTGTCATAAATTTGAATCATTTAATTGAAAAAAAAATATTCAGGTTTGCATAAAATGCTTATCAAATATATGGTTCAGGTGCTAATATTCATGGACTGTATTGAACAAAACAATTCACATTTCAATTAGTAAAAAATAATATTTTATAACTTAAAATATTATTTTAGAGTAAATTCAAACTAAGTCTTAATACAAGCGAGGCACAAAGTTCACTTTGTCTAAACTCTCTCATGTGTTATTTGGATGTATTTTTAACTTTTCATTTTATAAATATTAAAAAAATCTTTTATGTATGTGATCTTTTATAGATTTTGAGTTTCATCAAAATATATCGAATAGTTATTATTAAAATTAACTTTTTAATTATCTATAATTTATTTAAATCATATTAATATTAATTATTAAAAAGCTTATATTGAAAATTGAATTACCACCAAATTTTATCTCAAAAAGCAAGTGAAATACATTTGACCTCACAATAATCCATTATCCATGTTATTAAACAAATTTTTCCAACAAGTTGAAGTTTCTCTCATTATCATACTATAACTCTAACAAAACCAAGAGATTTTTCCAGCACAGCCACACCATACATAGAAGCAAGCTCTCCTATATCTCTTTCAATCTTACAACGTGAAATATGCATCCTTGACAAGGATCAACAGTGTCATGAACAAGAAAACCAGAACCGTTAATTTTTATGTACAGCACAAAATACAGATATTATGGCAAAAACTTGGAAGATTACAGCTCCAGTAGATCTTTCATGGATTAAACTCAATTTTGAGATGGGTAAAATTTTCAATTTTCTCTCTTTTTTTTTAGTTTTTTGTCTGATCAGAGAGCAGTTTCAATCATATAGTTTTTGGATTAAACTCAATTTTTACAGGCCATTATCATAAGCTCTTTTCTTTTTCCTTCTTTTTTATTTGGGAAGAGAACGTTTCTTGCTATTTATTACTCTTTTTAGTTCAAAGTCCCTCTCTCAATACTCGAGACCTATCACAAAGCCAAGAAACATTTCTCACACAGGGAAACGAACTCTCCTGTTTTTTCCTCTTTCAATCGTATAATGAGGATGTGCATCCAAGACATGATTCAGCAATGTCATGAACACGAACAGTAGTCTGTAGTGCAGTTTGTCTGTTACACACACCACAAAATATACTTGTATTATGCAAAAATCTTGGAAAATTACAGCTCCGGTAGGTCTTAATTTGATGGGTGTAACTGTTACAATATACCAGGAAACAAAAAGGACCAGCTCATGGCCTCATATAGTTTTCAACAAAAGGCCCTTGAATCAATCTCAGGACCACCGCTTGTCTAGTAGCTTAGAGATCGTCAGGTCCGGACCTCCAAACCCATCCACTGTAGCTTTTGCAGATGGGAACTGAGTTCTAGATGTTGAGCTACAAACATAATTGAAAGCATTAGCAAAGGAACTGACATAAAATTATATTTAGAAACAAAATGAGAAATCATGTTATGATTGTTATGATCACAAAAGGAGTGAATGATTCAACATAGGTTTTCATCAGCACATGCAAGAGCATTCAATTGCATTGATGAAAGAAAACAAATTATATATATCACCGTCAGAAATCGGAAACATGAAGGACGGATATGGATGCACAATTCGTGAAATAAGGACTTGCATTTCTGTTCTTAGACTATTTCAGTTTAGAGATGTTGTGAACTGATTCACTTGAAATTTTACACTCAGCTTGGTTGAACAAACACAACATCAAACAAAAACTTGATTTTTATTTTTTTATCACTTCTATTTTCACTAAACTTCAAGGGAAACACCAGGAGTAGAAATAATATTCAAATCATAAATATTAAATCAGTCAAATGCTCAATTTTCTCAGTTACCCACCTTTAAATTTACTCATTATCACCACAAGGTTGTAACTGATCCCTTACTTTATTCTCTTATTAACCAAAATCGTTGGTTCTTATAGTGCATTATCAATTGTTCTTGTTATAACATCATATTTCCTCTGGTACATACATAAACCAAAAGAGCTTGACATAAATAAAATGCTGTGAACAGCAGGAATGAAGGTGCTTACACAGTCTACTTCTTTTGTCCCAAGGCATTGTTTCCTATTATTTTCAGCAGACTCGGATTTCAGGTTTATTTCTATCTATAATTGGGCACATACACATGTGGCTAGGATAGCTGGTATCCGAGCCAACTCCATGTAATTATAACAGATCATTATAACAATTCATGATGACATTGCATTACCATGCTATGAAACTTGAAAGTTTGCCAAAAATGCTACTCATAATAATAACATAAAGAAAATATGCTAGTAAATTTCACTAAGTAAAAGTGAAAAACTTGAGAAACAAGCTCACCTGCTCCGAAGAACAACACAAGGCATGCCAATTTGCTCAGCTCCAGCCACCCCAGATTGGCTTCCAGCAATAAGGACACAATTGTTTACAGACACCCCAGCATACTCCGCCCCTGCACGCAATGCAGCTACAGTCTTTTGTAGGCTGGATAACTCATTATACGTTAGTTCAATTTAGGATTGCTATAGGAAAACAAGTTAAACAATTTAACAAATGACTCGGAAAGCACAAGCCAGCTGTTGCAAATAATGCGTGTCATTGCACATGTACATATGCCTGAATTTATGCAGCTTTGACAATGTAGCCTCTATAGAAACCACAAATAGAATAATTCAGGATTCACTCGAAAAAAAATATTAGGCAGGAACTTCCAAGACCAAATTATCTGTCATCCAAATAGCCTCCCAAATACACAGAATATGTATGCTTATATAGGCACACGAAAACCCTAAAGAATCCTGCTCAAAATAGGATATGAAATCCCTACTTGAATAAAATACAAGTAGTTCTAATCATAATAAGTTTATAAAGAATTAAAATGAACTAAATAAAAAATTCCCAGAATGATAACAGAAGTCCAAAACTAATAATTCTTCATAAAACTTCCAACATCGCTTTTATTTTTTTCTTTGGCTGCATCAACTTCTTTTTAAAGTGACATTGGATATCTAATTGATTTAGTAAAAGTAGTTACATAAGGAAAAAATATATATATTTACTAGCACATTCTTCTCTATGATACCCTAGATTTTTGTTGTCCTAACACAACATCATCTTCATGCTTCACCGAAGGCAGAAATTTTAGAACCAGAACCATTGATTCTTACTGCATTATAGTTGTTAGAACCAGAACCATTGATTCTTACTGCATTATAGTTGTAATGCTCAACGTAATGTGTTTGTCATTCAGAATCCAGTCTGTGATTTTGATAGCTTGTTCAAAATCTTTTTTTTTTTTTTAAATATCAGAGACAAACTCTACGGCACATTATCTAATGAGAAATAGTGTTCATTGTTTCTGAACGTTATACCATGAAAAACAAAGCGCGCCAAGTAGTGCTAGAATTTAGTGCAAAAGGAAAACAAATACAAAAGAAAGTTACTGGATTAACCTTTCAGACGAGCTAGAATCAAGGGAAACACTCAACTTTAGCATTGATGCGACCTCCTCGGCTATCTTTTGTTTCTGGGCGGAAACTGAGCAGAAAGCAGTAGTAGACCATTTTAGTATCCAATCATCTGCTGTGAAAAAATAAATATTACAGAACAGGTGACAATCAGCCCAGGTTAAGGGCTTACCTGCTTTCATTGCTTCCTTAGCTAGTTCCTCATTCGTACCAGACAAGATTCCTTTATGATGCACAAGTTGACCATATAAGCTCTTTTCAACTTCCTCATTCCCGACAATCTTTAACTTTGAGATTCTTTCATGCCCAAGCTTGTCTATGATGGATCTAACAATATTCAGAGAAGCAAACAAAATACCTGGTGTGAAGCCTTGGAGCTTATGTCAGAAGAGCAAGAAGACTGGGGCTAGGGTGAGCTAAATGTGCAGAACTGAAACTAATAGGGCAGAAGGCTTTAGGATATACATAAATTTATATATTGTATGCAGGAATTCATCAGTTAACAAGCTATCATAGTGGGTTGATAAAAAAAACAGCTGATATTCACTGGCTTCAGTATGAAGGATTCCACTTGTTCCATTAAGTTGATGAAACCAGAAAACTACATAGTTAGTGAAGCCTGTGATTAGGTGAGTGTGAGTCCCACGTGAGATGATCATGAGGCTAGGTTCAAGCTTTTACAATAAATGAGCCCAGACAGGTGAACAAGGACGAGGCCTACCCAAGCTCATTCCATGAATGTTGTATTTATAATTTTACATAAAACTTATACCGTAACTCACAAATAACAACAACAATAATAAATTAGCTACAGAGAAACACATGACAGAATGTTTTCCATCCACAGAAAGAAAATACAGTTTGGAAGGGGCACTACCCTGACAGGATAATTTGCTGTGACTCATTCTAACATTTCGCCCATCACCCAAACAGGATAAAGACTACAAGCATATGCTTAATAGAATAGAACACCATGATCTAAACCTTTAACATTCTAAGCTGTGAGGCCTACAGTTCTGCTTATAAGAGAGGTGCTATTCCATTGACAAAAAGATCAGAAGGGCAGTGAAATACTCAAATAGGTAACTCAACCATTTGCAACATTTTTTTTCAACTATGGCTTTACTATTATTTTATAGGCATCAATGCTTGAAACCATTAACAATTAGAGTCAATTTCTTCATTTAGTGGATATATCAGACAGCTCTAAGATGATGTCAGTAGACTTTCTTCACATGGATAATTCAAAGGCTTATTGATAAAAGTACGATACACTTAAATATTTAAACAGAGGAAACAATGTCAGTATCATGCCTTTGTATAGCAACCAGGCAGCATATTTATTAATAATTATAGAACCTACTTACATTCTGGAATACTTTTCGTAATAAATATACCATACCTGGCAATCTTTTCCACACTTTTACCATAAGCTGTTAGGATGACAACAGGTATTCCTTTATTAGATGCATCATCAATAAAACTGCAAGCCAAAATTGGCAATTGTGGGTTTAAAATTAAGTTGATTTACAAATATTCAAAGGCATATCCAGAGCAAATAGAAGATGTCAAAAACTGTCACAACTCAGCTTATAAAAGTGAAATGAAAAAAAGAAACAATAATATTTTTTTTATAAGAATTGACAGGTATAGATCCTTGGCACACAATTCCAAGATTAAAAAATGTTTTAGATGTTGAAAATCAAAGTTTGAACGAAAGCATCAAAGCGGACATTCATGATTCGCTGCCAGACCTGACTTGGAAGGGTAGGGACACCTCCCTCAAAATTTAGGAATAGTTCTTAACATTAGAAATAAAAGCGTAGCAAAACAGTAGAAAGGAAAAGGAACAATCAAGGCCAGTCAGCAGCGAATAGCCAAAGACAATGCAGGGAACATCAACATCTATTATAAAATTGACTTTCTTCATAAAAACTGGAAGGCTGAAAGAAGAGATTCATCAAATGTCACAAACATAATGAAATTCAGACGTTGGAAGAGAATCACCCAAATATTTTATAAACAAACTTGAGTGAACATATCTCATACATACATAAAACAGTGTCAAAAGAGATATTTATCTCTGCCTAGATAAAAGATTAGACATGAGAGTTGGAGAAAGGAAACTGACATAATGACAATTCCACTGGCACAGAAAATACACTACTTGCAGTGAATTATGATGAGAAAACTTACTCTTCAACTCCAGGACGTAAAAGTGAACTTTTAGATGCCACAAATTCATCCAATGCATTTTTCTGCCAACAATTTGTAAAATGTTAGAAACTTGCAATGGTTTCCAGGCATCTTTATTTGAAAAAAGGAATGAAAAGTTGCATAGCTTTGAGCATTGAATAATTAAATTTCATTCACAGTTCTTCCACTTCTCCTTTCCTCACTGTCACGTATAATATAAAATCAAATTGGTAACGTGTACCCTTGAACCATTATTTGATCACCAGATTTGTACTACAACATGAACTGAGTTCCTCATCCAACCAAGAAAAATGGACCTCAGTATAATGTTACCGTTTATTCCAAAAAGATACCTTTTCTCGCAGTACACTTTTTATGAACGCGCCTTTCTCACTTGTGGGCAATGAAGTAGGCCAGCCAATCTGCAAGGAGGCCAAAAAGTATAATATGTAAAAAAATCACATAGAAGGCATAATTTATTGATTACTTTCCAAAATTAGAGAGGGACTGACCCGGTTAAAAAACAAAACCAGCATCCTCTCCTCATCACCATCGCTCTTTCTGAGAAGCAGTGAAAACGATAGCTTAAACAAATCCCAAATGATAAGAAACTATGCATTTGATTAAAACCAACTCAATCACAAAACTTAAAAAGCAATTTTATAAGAAATATGAGCAGCAGTATAACGCTTGGAAAGAAAGAACAAAAAAACACACACACCTTACAAGGTCTTGATAGATAGGTTGAGTCCAATTAGCACAGTCAAGTCCAAGCTTTTGAAATGCTGGTGGCACATGAAAAAATTAACAAAAACAACAATTTAAACTCTAAAACATATACAATCACAAATATTTCCTTCAAAACATGATCATTTTATGTCATACACATACAATTACTTGGAGAATTTAATCAATAGCCGCACCTACATTAAAAGCCCGGCGATTTCCTAACCTGTATGCATCTATAAGTACCCTGAAAAAAGAAAAGATAATTCATTTCTGAATAATTAAATAAATAATAATAATAATAAAATAAAGGAAGAGAAGATAACTAATGGAGCAATTGAAAAAAAAAAAAAGAAACAGAGATGGAGAGAATACATACCCGTCAACTTCAAGAAGAACAGCAAATTCTGTAGATGGGTTTTGTTTACTAGAGTTAGGTGTTAAGCAAAATGTAGTGAACAGATTTTGTTGCACAAATTTTCCTGGGAAAGTGTAGTTTCTTAGGAAAGTGGAAGAAAATGGAAGACCCAGATAGAGAGTATTGCAGCTGCTGCTGCTGCTGCTGTTTCTAGGTGGGGTTTCAGTGTAGTGTTTGCTATGATAGTTGCTTGATGAACGAAGGGGATGAAGAATTGAACATGATGAAGCTGCTGCTTCCATGGCCAGTACTTAGAAGTTTTTTTCTCTATTTTTGCTTTTTATTTCTCTATTTTATTTTTCTTATGCTAGCAAGCTGCTCCAAGATTTTGTTTACCGTCTGGTTTATTGAAACTTGTATACTCTAGGCATTATAAAAAGGAAAATTTATTTATTTTAGTCACTATATTTTTCATAAAATACTTAATCAGTCCCTCTAGTTTGGAAACAATAATA
>Ga0325404_1003785_pt1 | contig 16148 bp, 9 predicted proteins | sample PopdelMetagenome_18_FD_205664 | JGI IMG/M metagenome (GOLD analysis project Ga0325404, IMG submission 205664) | Populus deltoides microbial communities from Bellville, Georgia, United States - Xylem-Control-R1 | ecosystem: Host-associated > Plants > Phyllosphere > Stem > Wood/Secondary xylem... | reverse complement strand
AAACATAATGTTTGGTTCCACTAAAAACACAATTTAATTCTAGTGGGTCTCATAAAATTTCACGTTTTGAACGTGAATTTTGCAAAGCAGCTCATAGCTACTTTGCAAAATTCTGTGTTAACGTGCACAGTGCAATTCAATTGCACTGTGCACGCAAACAGTGCAAGTGAATTGCACTGTTCACGTGAACAGTGCAATTCACTTGCACTATTCGAGTGAACTTTTTTTTTTAGTGTGTTTAGTTTTTGTATTTTTTTAAAAAAATTAGTTTATAATGAATTAAATTTACATTTTTTGTATTTTTTTTTAAAAAAATTAGTTTAGAATAAATTAAATTTACTCGCATTGTCATGTAAATAATATTTTTTTTCCCGAAAAACTAGTGTAGAATGAATTAAATTCACTCGCACTGTAATATCAAATCAATTTTATTCCTGATAATATTTTATCTAATTTTATTACACGCTCAAAAAATAATAGAAACTTTAATTCTTGTCGAATGAATTTTGTACGTAATGGAATTGTAGATGGTTTAATGGCATAATAAAAAATATTTTATATAAAGTATTATTTATTTCATGAAGTAATAACAATAGTTAAATCTACAACATTTAAATTAAAAACCATCAATTTTAATATATATATTTTAAAATTATTTTATAACTTTAATTTTAAAAGCATTCTTAACCAAACACATTAAACTACTTTTTATTCAACCTCAATTTTAACCACAGTTTTAACCAAACACCTATTTTTTCAAACCAACCTCAATTAAAAGTACTTTTTATAAAATAATTTTTTTCAAACCACAACCATAATAGCTACCATAATACGAAACACACTCTAAATGAGTACCCTTAACTGCACCGTTGCTTACTTTCATCATTCAACTTTATTTATTATTTTATTCTTATTTTTCCTTCTTTGTCGTTCATCCTTATTTGAGCTTTGGAATTTGAGACTTTGTAATTTGAATGGGTTTTTAGGAAAAGTGCCAATGATTTTATATTTAAAATAAATTACCAATGAGTTCTACTATATTGTTTTTCGGACAATAAGCTCTTTTTTTTTTTCTTTTTACCGACTAATTTTAATTCCTATTGTAATTCCTAATATTTTTTATTTTTTAGCTTGGAATTAATATTTTTAGTATTTTTATCATTTTTATGTTCTGATATCAAAATAAAAAAAATATATAAATATATTTTCAAGTAAAAAAAAATTAAAATAATAATTTCTTTTGTACTTCTAAACAAATTGCAGTATTTTAAATGTTGTGTATGTTTAATTTCTAGTCTAGCTTATATTGATCTCAACATACTCATTAAATAAAAATTAAAAAAAAAAGAAAAGGAAAGAAGAAACGATGTCGTAATAATTGAGGGGTAGAAATTGTGTATTGTATGAAGAAAAGTATTTTTATATATATACAAGTTTGTGGTTGGGATATTTTTATAGCTTTTAGAAAACTTGCTAACAAGGATCAAAAGTGTGGAGCTGTTGCAAGCCTGTTTCTGCATCTTTTTGTATTTTAAAAATATTTTTAAAAAATAATTTTTTATTTTTTTATTTAGTTTAAATTAATAACTTTTTAGTATTTTTAGATTATTTTGATATGTTAATATTAAAAATAATTTTAAAAAAATATTATTTTAATTCATTTCCAAACAAAAAAATACTTTAAAATATAATCACAACTATACTCTCTAATCTTACCCATCATCTCGCATGCAATTCAATTGATCCTTTTCTCACTCTTCGTATATCCCCACCAAAAATTCAGAATTATGGCTTCAATTTCATTGTATAACGACATTGGGAGCTCAAAGAAGCTCATAATATACATCAGTGTAGATTGGATGCCTGATTTAATTATAAAATATAATATAAATTATATTTTGAAACCTCGTCTAAAAATTTAAAATTTTAAATTAAAATAAATTTTTAACATAATATCAAAACTTTAATAATTAATCAATTACGAGTTTAAATCTCAATATCTTTATTTTCTCTACAAGGTAGTCTGAGTCAATATAAATTTCAAGTCTAAAAAGCCTTTACTTGTAGGAACTTTCACTTAAAAAGAATGTTTTAAAGAAATAATAATTTAAATTTTTGGATTGAGATGAATTTTTAATAGGCCTCCTCCGTGCTTTTTTTTCTAAGTATTCGATTTCTTCTTAACTCTATCCTTTACAACCAATACATAAGCCATTAGGAATAGATGTTTGCACCTGAGAATCTTCAAATTCCTTATTATTTAGCTTCGTCTTTGATAAGAACACAGTGTCAGGGATCTCAAGCCAGCGACAGTTCCAGCTTAGGAGACTCATGATGAAACAGGGTTGCCATACATCCTCCGCCTCTTCACCTTCAACAAGCTCGCCCGTTTCTCCAGCACAAGCTCGTCAACTTCCATAACTACAAGCTCTACTTCTCTTTCTTTGTGTTTGCCCATGTTACCTTCTGGTATTTCTTATGATTCTTTTCGTTCCCTCCATTTGGTGCTGCGCTCTCCTGTTTCTTGCAATAGTTTTTGTGCTTTTCTTTTCATGTAAGTTAGGCTAAAACTTATCGGTAATTTATTCTTCAAAAGATCACTTATTTGTATTTTTCCTTTTTTGGTTGGAATTATCATTTCTTTCTCTTTTTTTGACTCCTTGGAATTTTAGCAAACAGTTTCCATTAAAAAAAAAACGTTTTAATTATCATTCTATATTTTATATTTATTTTCTCTTTAAATCAAAATACAAAATCATAATTTTTTTTTTAAAGATTTCCTTCTCCAATCATCGCCAATACATTATAATTATCTTTTCTCTTTCTCCATCAATAATTTTCCTACAATTCATTACAATACTTAAACATCCTTAAAAATTAATTACTTTGAATGATTAACCTAAAATAATTGATCTTTATTTTTAAATTTATATCAAAAGTCACTAGTTAACCCTTAATTTAAAAGAAACCAATTTTTGAAAGGAAAAAAAAAACAAAAGGGATATATTAGTGAATGAAGCTTTTATTCTTCATTAATTACCCTTTCGATCTTTTTCAGCCTCGAGTCATTTAATTATTTTTTTTAAAAAATAGATCTCTTAAGATTTGCTCTGAATTTCAGATTTTGAGTTTTTATTTATTTTTTCAGGTCATACGATACGTTTCTTTTCCTCTTTTTTTCCAACCTCTCTAGATACTTTTAATTATTTAAATATAATTTTTAAAATATTTGTCTTCTTTTCTATTCAAAAATAATAAAAAAAACAGTAACAATGATTTTATATTTTGCCCTTACTTTAAGCACAATGACTTCTGACTTTGCCATTTCCATACTTTTGCTTTAAATAATTGGCCATCCATTTCTATAAAAATTGCATATTCGGCCGTGCTACCACCCAGCTTTTGGCCCTAACATAAGACAATGCATTTTCGAATATAAAAAATACACATATATATAGCATTAAACATTATTTCCTAAATACTCCAAAAACAAACGTGTACTTTAATATGTTTTTTCTTAATTTTTTTTTTTAATAACCCCGTATCATAGTCAAGTTAGATAGCATATAGGACAAGCTAGAGGTCTTGGCAAATGAAAGATGCAATTTTTTCTGCATTATGACAACCTATCATTTGTCACATTTTTTTTCCTTCAAAAATTAAGAGATAGATGATATATTCTTCATCTTCTTAATTAAAAAAAAAAAACATAAAGCAGGTCTGGCTTCTGGACCCGCACACAACTAGCCTACTATTAGTGGGCCAGTCATTAGACCTAGCCTTGTATTTTGTCAATCAATATGTTGTCTGTCATATTTTTTTTTAGAAAAAAATAAGAGGTGGACTATATGTTATTCGTTCCCTTAATTAAAAAAAAATAAAGTAGAGACATGTGCACGGGCCTAGCCTTCTACTCGTAGGCTAGGTTCTAGGCTTGGCTCTTTATTGTCTTTTTTTTTCTTTTTTTTATTGGTTTTTCACTGACACCCTAAAAGAAATTTACCAGATTCATTTACTTTTCAGTTTTGACGTGGTTCTTAAATGCTAATAATAAATTATTTATGAAAATAAATTATTGAAATCAATTTTTTTATTAAGTTCTTTGAATAGATTTTGAGGATAACTTTATTACATTTATGATTTTTTAAAAAAATTTAATCACACAAAATATGAACATACTATTTTGAAATTGTTTGTTAACTTATTTTAACAATCATAAAATATTTTTTAAAATAGAAACAATGATTTTAGTAAAAAAAAAACATTGTATTTGCTAAAATAAACAAAAGATACATTAATAAAAGAATTTATCTTATTGAGAAAAAATTTCAAAACAATTATATTTTTAGGTTTAATAATAGTTTCTAAGACCTATGTATTTTTTTTAATTTTAAAAAAAATTGAGTCCTCACATGACATAACACGGGTATATAAACTAGTAAAAACCTATATGATCTTTTCCAACACACAAGCCAAATGAGATCGGTTTTATGGTAAGCCTGAGTTAATTTTATTAAATTTTTGTGTGTTTTTATTTATGAAAAAATCAAATATACTTACTGCATGGAAGCTTATTGGAAGAATGTACAACAATTGTTAATTACTGAAAAAATATAAAAATCATAGACACTATATATATCTCAATTTCAATCTTAATATATTTGTGTATAAATTGTTCTACACCTATAGAATATGTGTGATAGTGTTATATTAGATAAACTTTGAATTATTCTATCCTGGTTCAACTTTGAATTATTCAAAGGGCCATATGTCCTGGTTCTTGTTTGAATTCAAAGGTCGAGCAATTTTATTTTTTTTTTATCATAGAGAATCTTGCATCATGTCCATCGTTTCAGTTAAAAAGCAAGCCTAATTTATATGTTTCATAGATCCAAGAACATGGCGAGGATGGAAATATTGAGGGATCATAGGAGACGAAAGCCCTTCACGTACCAATAATTTAAGAGCAGATGATTCTTTAGTGTCAACAGTTTGAACACTTTATATTTGAAAATTTATAAATTAACCCTTTGATTCTGTTGTCCAACATGGTTTTAAATCACAGTTGTGTACATGGATGGATGCATGTATGGGTGATCATTTTCAGTTCGGTTCGGTTTTTTTTTTAAAAAAGTAACCAAACCAAAATTAAAAAAAAACCGAAACCGGTTCAAACCAACCGGTTTCGATTCTGTTTGGTTTTTTAGGACAAAAACCGGTTCAAACCGGTTTGGCTCGGCTTTTCCGGTTTGGCTCGGTTTTTTCGGGTTTTGGCTTGGTTTTTCCGATTTCGTTTAGTTTTGGCTCGATTTGGCTCAGGTTTTTCCTATTTAGCTCGGTTTTTCCAGTTTTTTTCGGTTTGGGTTCGGTTCGGTTTGGTTTTTTCAGTTTTTTGCTTATAAAACTAAAACCGAACAGAACCAGCTGATTTTTTTAAAATTTTAATCGGTTTAATCGGGTTTTTTTCGGTTATTTTTTTCTAGTTTTCTTGGTTTAATTGATTTTTCTGTTTTTTTGCTCACCCCCAGATGCATGGGTGAAGCGATCTTCATGGATTCTATGCAACGGTCCTCATACAAAATAGTATTATTAAGACATGGAGTAATAGTGCCATTTTTTTTCTTGTAAATGAGAAAAAATCATATTAATCAAAACGATTAGAAGTACAGAAAAGATGATGCAAGAAAATACGAACCTTAATGAAGAGTTGGAGAGGAAAAAAAATAGACTGCTCATGTTTTTCGATCGGTAAGAATTGGAGAGGAAAGAAAAGATTAAAAGCCTTAAATTTGAATTTTTATTTTACTATATTAGTATCCTAGAGTTTTGTAAAATTAAAATTAAATATAACAGTTTACTCAAATGCTATTCAATGATGAAATTTAAAAGTTTAAAGTTATTATTTTAGATTTAAATGGTCGAGTTTTAAATTGAAATTGTTGGGCTATGATCTTGGGTAAAGAAGAGTTTAGGGAAGAAAAGAATAATAACCTTAAAGTTATTATAAAACTATATATTCAAAAGCAAATAATATACTCAATAAAAAATAATTAGAATAAATAAAAACATTAGAGATTAGGGGAGGATAAAAATAAAGCAATTTTATTTCATATAATCTTGTAAATGTAGTTATAACCCAATATCATTTCAACAATGCTTCTATTTATAGTTCAATGTGTATTAATGTTTGTAAGCTTAAAAGTCATAAGAAAAAATAGAGTTCAAATGAACTAGTAGATGATGAATGATCATGAAGATGAAGAGATGGAAGAAGGCAAATAGACATCCATATACAATGAATGATTTCATAACACTCCTCCTTGGATATCTTTCGTACAACCTTACACATTGAAAACTACCTTATTAAAAACCTTACAAAGAGAAAACTCGATGGGAAAAACAAACCTATTAGGAAAAAAAAGTACAATGCATATTAATTCTTTTTTATAAATGTATTACCATTAAGTCTTTAAGCTTTCACATTTTAATATTCCATCGTAATCTTTCAAACATTATAGTTGGTAATACTTTAGTGAACAAATTTGTTCGATTATCTTTAAAGGGAATTTGTTGGACATTGATATCACCGCACTTATCAAGGTCATATGTGAAAAATAATTTTGGTGAGATGTGTTTTGTTCTATCTCTTTTGGTGTACCCTCCCTAGGCATGCAACATTGTCTTTATACAATATGATTGGAGTTTCTTTGCTAAAGGATCAATCACATATTCCTCGAATATATTGAGTCATTGATATCAGTCACACATATTTTTTATATGTTTCATGAATTGCAAGTATTTCATCATGACTAGATGGAGTGGAAACTAATGTTTGCTTTATAGATCTCTATGATATAACAATATTACCACATGTAAAAAGAAAACTTGTTTGAGATCAATCTTTATATGGATAAGATAAATACCCTTCATTATCATACCCAACTAATATATGATTAGCGTTATGTGAATAAAATAAGCTCATATTCATAATTCCTTGTAAGTAACAAAAAAAACATATTTAACTCCATTTCAATGTCTTTATGTAAGAGAAGAAATATATCTTGCTAGTAAATTCATAAAGAGTGTTATATCAGGTCGTGTATTAGTAATGAGTTACATTAGTACACCAATTGTATGATTTCATAACAAAAGTTGAATTTTGTTTATTATATTAATAAACCTAAAGTTTTGTAAAAATTAAAATTTGATATAGCAGTTGATTCAAAGGTTGCTCCATGGTCGAAATTAAAAGTTTTAGGTTATTATTTTAGATTTAAGTCATGTCAGGTCTTAAATTGAAATTGGAAAAAAAAAACTAGAAGCCTTAAGGTTGAATTTTGTTTAATATGTCATAACCCATTTTTGGGTTATTCCCTAAAATTTACCCTCTTTTTTTAAAAAATAATAAATAATAAATAATAAATAATAATAACAAGAAGACTGGTGATTTGGCAAAAGCAGGCTGATGAGGATTTCAAACGTATAGAAAACTCAAGTTGTAATTTTGGATGAAATCAGGAGCTTAATCATACCCATTGTATCCAAGATTAGAGAGATAATGCGGATTCAATATCAAATTAAATGATTATTGAACAAATCTGCATAAAACTTAAGATTAGAGACATAATTAGATTTTTAATAGGCCAATTGGATTCAATCATAGGCCAAATTAAAAGTTTAATTATCTTTAGGAGTTAATTTGGGTCAAATTAAAGGATTTAATTAAGTGCAATGACTTAATTATGCTTTAAATGAGTCAAATTAATTTTATTAGCGACTTAATTGGTGAAAAATTAAGTTTGGAAGCTCAATTTGGATTTAATTGAGAATATTATAATTTTAGATGACCAAACTTAATTTTTACAAAGTTAATTAGTTGAAATTTGTGGTAAAATCGCAAGACAATCAAAGTTTAGAGATAATTAGGGGTTAAATTTAAGAAATTCACTGCCAAGAACCTTTAGAAAAAGGTGTTGAACTTCGAGGACTCAATTGATTGAAATTGAAGAGAATTGAAATTTTAATGGTCAATTGAGGGTTAATTTGCATAAATCTAAGACCAATGACCAAAAGAAAAAGGTGCTGAAATTCAAGGCTGATATTGAAGTTCGGCAGAGGTAAAATTACATAAAATTAGAAGTTTCATACCAATTAGAGATGCAATTGAATAATCCAAAGCCGAATGACTAAATTGAACTTTGGTCAAATCCCTAAATTAAAACTCTAAAGCCAAAACGACGTCGTTTTGAAGATAAAAAAAACAAAGATAGACCAGACGATGCGTCGTCTAGTTACTATTCATCACCCCTACATTTTGCCCGAAAAAGCTGCTCGAGTGGCTACTTTTTAAGGGCATTTAATACTACTTCTCCCAACTAAACTGGAAAAATCATACACCACCATGATGACCTGACATTGTACTACACCCCAACGTAAATCTTTCCCACTGATTGCCCTTATAGTCGCTACGGCACCGTTCTGAAGAGGTCTACTCAGGCAGTCTTTAGCTGCCAACTTTTCAGGTCATGATGACAACTTTGAACCAATGGTTGAGAACCTTCTAGTTCGAATCAAGGGCTAAGATTTGTCCCCAATAAAGATAATATCCATCTTCCACCCCCTATAAATAGGAGTGGATTCCAAGCATTGAAGATGAAGAAATCAGAGGCCAAAGTTGGGAAAAAATCAGCCTCCCCCTGATTTTTCTCCTGCCATTGTTGCTCTTCCCTCTCTCCCCATTGTGTTTACAGCCACCACAACCTCAGCACCATCGTCGTGAAAAACAATAGCCCAACCTCCTCCACCGACTCATATTCTCATTGGCATAGCTTCTCCCTTTCGGCCACAACTTTCTTCTTATAGTAATCAAAACCAACGCTCCTCGTCAGCAGTAACTTCAGCCCCACCGTGAGCCACTAATGCCTCTACTATCCTCACGTCAAACTAGTGAGGACATCCACACCTTCAATGCAAGGTAGTCTTCTTCTCTTTTTTTTTTCTTCCCCCCACATCTCCATGGCCGTTGTATGTAAAATTCATTATGCATGCATCGCAAATATAATTAACATGGTCACTGGGTCGGGCCAGTGACTATGTAATGATGGGCTGGACCCGTTTCAGCCAACCTAGATGGTTAGGCCGGATCTAGTCCAAAAAAAAAGGGGAGAGATAGGTTGTTAGGCTGCTAGTTGACCCAACCCGACTAAGTCGGGTTGGAATGTTTTAGCCCAAGCCCATATGGTTGGGTTGGGTCCAGCCCAATATATTTAATAATATAATAATATTAAAAAAATAAGAAAAGAAAAGGAAAAAATTTCAAATTTTCCAAAAAGCATTTTAAAAATATTTTTGGACCCCTCGCATGTTTTTTCAACTATTTTAAATAATATCAGGCTTTCTCCAAAAAAAATCAAATTAATTTCCTCTTTTCAAAAAACAAAAAAAATATATGTTTTTTTTGTCTTCGTGCATATGCCCAAATCCTAAAAGATTTTTCATGCATATTTTTTTAAAAAGAGATAAAATCATTTTATCATATTTTTAAAAAATACAAAATAGATATCATAACTAGTTTATGATTATCCATTAGGTTTGGCCAAAATATAAAAAATCTTTCAATAATTATTTGGTTTAATTAATATTTGGAGTGTTAAGATTTAGTTGTAGAATTTAATATTTAAGGGCATAAAATTACATTATAAAGTATACCCTCGAGTGTTAAAGATACAAAGTGAAAAATAAATGTGATGCTAAAATTTGAACCTTAGAACGGTTAGGGTTTAACCTGATAAGGTAGAGACTTCTTCACGAAGAAAAATCTGCCTTAGACCTTAGAAAAAGACTAATGGATAGAAACACGACCTAAAAAAACAATCAAACAATAATTCAGCCTACCTTAAATAGGGTGCATGATGGTGATGCGTCTTTTTCTTACACAACTAGCCCCTTACTCAGACTCTCACGGACCATAGATTTCCTAATAATCATAATAATATATGGCGACTCATGAACTTTATAATCATAATTTTATGATTATACCCAGAATTTCTTTCCTTTCAACACATCTCAAGAGGCAGACTTGTCATTCGATGTCACGCACGCAGCGACATATTATATTAATAAACCTAAAATTTATAAAATTAAAATTTGATATAGCAATTGATTCAAAAGTTACTCATGAAACTTTTAGGTTTAAGTCATGTCAGGTTTTAAATTGGGATTGTTAGACACATGACACACACACTAAAAAAAAAATCAAAACTGCATCACTTTGATAAAAAAAAAAAAAATCAATAGATTAAGGGTCGATTTTTTACCAAGTCAGTCATGTTTTTTCCTTTTATTTTTTTTTAATTTAAACTATTCCAAGCCTCAAGCCAATCAAATCTTAGATTGACTTATCAGATCGGTTTGATTTTTACAGCTACGGATCTTGGGTCAAGATGGTAGTTCGAGTTTACATTTGTCTCCTCAAATTAAAAAAAAAAAAAAAGAACGTTTTAACATGAAAGAGTTCGATGAGGACAAAATTATAGATTTAGGACTAAATAATAATTTACTCATAAATAGCATGCTACTCCTCATCATGAGACCACGCCATGTAAATTAACAAACCACCGGTTTTACGGTCCATTTATACCTTCTCTTCCATGATGCAATGTCCTAATGTCATACTATGTTTTATTCATATATTTTATTATTTGTCTTCAAAATACTTTATATTATAATGCTGGATACAATGTATCCGACTCCAAGCACTAATAAACAAGTAAATATAACTTTCAGCAATGGCCAATAGATTCAATATTTTTCTTTCGTTGCATGGTTCCCTAAGTACATCGCTACCAATAATTCTGTGCCTTTCTCATCGTCTCCAATATATATATTTATTGATTTTAAGAACACTACTTTTACAAGCTTTTTGCAGGTTCTTTAAACTGGATTCTTCGTGTTTATCTCTACAGGTTCGCCTCATAAATGCTCCCTTTTTACTGAAAATGAAATATTCCATTCGTCTTGAAAATCTTGAGCATCAGATTCAAAAGAAGCCGCATTCCATAGACAAGACTCTTTGAACGTAGAATTCCAATATTGCTAGTTGTTCCACGAAGAAGAAATGAACAATAATAATCTAAGAATATAGAAAATTCACCAGTAATATTTACGCAGTGGACTTCTGATTTAGTTTATTATATATTTAGAATTTTGTTTTATTATATAAACAGCTAGACCTTGAATACGTCGTCTGATCATATTTATACGACCACCATGGATGCATGTGTTTTTAAAAGTATCAAGTGGGAAGGGAAGACGCCGGTACTGATCTTAGTGATCAAATACTTCAGGGAGGGATAAGAGAGAATCGCTCCAGAAGAAACAAATCTCCATGCTTGATCAGAAAGAACATTCAAAACAAAACTAAAAGAACATAAAACACCTAGTGGGCTAAAGTTAATTTGAAAGAAACACGAGGAAGATGATCATTAATTAACCCTGTTAGGTTCAGAGTATTTGGATGTATAGTAACGATTATTTTTTAAATTATTTTTCACTCGGAAATGTATTAAAATGATTTAAAAAAATTAAAAAAAATCGATTTAAAAAAAACGTTTTTGAAACGCAGAAACAAACAGGCATAACTGGATTTGATCGGATCAAAAAATCACTAAAAATTAGGTTTTTCTAGTCCATAAATTTTCAAGTTTGAATAAGAAAGATCAGTTGCGGACAAAATCTGAATCTCAAATCTCTCAAATCAAGCAACTAGGTTTAATTTAATAATGAAAATTAATGATGAATGAAGAAAAACCATTAAATGCCACAATGCTAATCCCATGACCTAAATATTCATGGGACCCAGGCCAGTAGCATGTATATATAAGGTACCTGAGGATCACGTGCTAAAGGGGGTCCAACTTGTTCTTGTTTACCAGCAGAAAAAGGGGTCCAAATTTTGGTTCTTCCGAGTTTTTGAAAACAAGATAAAAGATAAAAAGAATCACGTTAAAGCAACATCAAAAGGTGATAAAGAAATCGTATAACAAAACCACAACTTCCATGGCGGGGCATGGAATAGTAAACGGGCCTAGCTGCTAAATATTAGACAGAAATTATCGCTTGGTGTCTTTTTTTTTTATTTCTATTTTTTTAATTGTTTTTTATATAAAAAACCTGAAAAAAATAATATAAGAAAATCAAATTTATAATTAATAAAGAATTAATTAGACCGCAACCCCAATCAGCGTGTAAATCTGTATTTATACCTGGTCACAGTTCAAAATGCTTATCTTATCCTTCGGCTTTACGCCTGTCCAGCAAGTTGATCTTCCATTTGAAGCCACTTTGCCAATTTGCGCTTGATTATCGACAAGATTCACAAACCTGCCATTTTCTCTGGCTAGTATAAATTTTCAAAGCGAGGGAATAAAATGACTCTAAAGCCCCTGTACTTAAATTCATTCTTTCTTTGTTATTCTTTATTTTGATTAAAAAAAGGTTGATGGTGTACTTCCATGCTTTCTTGAGGACATGTTAGTAATTTACTTTTATTAGAAAAAGGGCCACTTTAGTAATTTAAGCACACCAACTAGGCACTATTTTTATGACACTCAACATCAACCTTTTTCTTTTATATAAAACTCGGTAGTCCCTTCTTCTCCATAAGAAAATCGAAGACACCCACCCACCCCTTCCACCGCTCTCCCTTGCCACTTGCAGAACATCACCAAGTCATCAGTACCCTTCCATGCCCCTCAGAGTAGGAAAGTGACTAGCCTCATCTCCCTTCCTCTCTCTAATATTTATACTCGCACGAACCCTCCAAAAGTCATTAAAACCTCAAAGAAACTAAGAACCTGAAAACCCCATCTCTCATAAATCATCACTGCAGACAAGAAAGCCAAAAAAATGCCTGCTAATCCTCCGAGGTCATCGCTTTTAATCCATAGAATCAACAACACCACAAGTAACACAACCCTAAACACCACCAACACAACCACCGCAACTTCATGCCAAAAACGGTGGTCCCCTCTACCATGCGACGCCACCCCAGTTCCAGAGACCGTCTCACGCTACCACACCCACGCTGTAGGCCCCAACCAGTGCTGCTCTGCGGTGGTACAACAGATCGCTGCCCCAATCTCCACCGTATGGTCTGTCGTTCGCCGGTTCGACAACCCACAAGCTTATAAACATTTCGTCAAGAGCTGCCACGTTATCCTCGGAGACGGAGACGTGGGCACTCTCCGTGAAATCCACGTTATCTCGGGCCTCCCAGCTGCTCACAGCACCGAACGCCTCGAGATCCTCGACGATGAACGGCATGTCATCAGTTTTAGTGTTGTTGGTGGGGACCATAGGCTTGCGAATTACAAGTCGGTTACAACTCTCCATTCGTCCCCCTCAGGGAACGGCACCGTCGTCATGGAGTCTTACGCGGTCGATATTCCTCCTGGAAATACTAAAGAGGACACGTGTGTGTTCGTGGATACCATAGTTCGGTGCAACCTGCAGTCACTGGCACAGATCGCCGAGAACTCGAATAGACGCAATAATAAATCATCATCAGCGTGAGTGGTAATAAAAACATTTGTTGTTATAATTTATAGATACATTTATGGTTTGATTTTTTTTTTTTTCAAATGGAAATGTATGATTTGGTGAAACACCTTCTTTTTTTGTGAGAATTCTATGCGGGTTTGCCAATGATAATTTCAACACCCCCAGTTTCTTCATTATTATTATTATTATTATTTGTTCTTTATTTTAGTTTTAATTTTTTCGTAGCCCCATTTTGTGAGTGAATTAAATACTATCTATCGTTTTTAGCGCGCATTTCTTGAAATATTATAACAACAAAGTTGACATGATCATCGGTATTGATAAGAATTAATACTGATGATGGCTGTGTGATAATGAAAATTAATCGTAGCTCTTGGTGGGATATATATATATAAGAATTAAAATCATTTTGGTGCGCCAAGAGATAATTTTTCTGGAGTCCTGAGGATGATGGATCGATGATCTCCATTCGAGTAAGTGCAGAAAAGCTGGCTTCTAGCATTGAAAAAAATTAAAATATTTAAAGAAGACAATGGTATTCGAGATTTTTATTCTGTGTGGATTATGACATAAAGAGTAGCAGCAAATAAAATAGGTTTAGAATAAAGAAACTGCTGGGTGTGTAAAGAAATCTTTAATTTCCATGTGAATGGCATATTTGGCTGGGGACTTGAACAATTGCCGACGGCCGTGGAAGGTGCAGCAACTTGCTTTATATTCTAATGATCAAGATGCTAAACCTCGTATCGTCAGCAACAAAATCAAGTTGCTAGATGTGATCATACACATGATTCTGTACTAAAAAATAAGCATGGAGATGCATTCACATGGTACATGGTACATGGTACATCGCATACATGCTTATCTGGATTATTATTATTATTTTTTAAGCGTGATAGAAAAAAAAATAAGAGGGTTGGTTTTAAGTTAAAGTGAGAGATACTACTTGGGTACGAGATAATTATTCGAAATTAACTTGATTGAACTGTTTTTTTTCCTAATATTTTCAGTAAAAAATTTAATCAAAAAGGTTTGGTTTAGTTTCAACTTCAGAACCACAGAAATAAAATAAAAAAGAATGAATTAACTAAATCAAATTTTAAAAAAAAAATTATTATAAACTAGAGATTCATTCTAAACTAAAAATAAACTAAAAGCGCGTAAAATAACATAATTAAGAAACTCGTGATTTTAAAAAATATAAAATTGAACCAGTCTATTCACTTCAATTTATTTTTTTATAAAAAAAAACAATTTCATTGGTCCATACCAAACCCATTTGAACTTCGAACCAATGCTCACTCTTAATACTACGTTTAAGGGGTGCAACTAAAACGGGGATTAGAGCTTAATGAAGATTTAAAATTTGTTTGAAAATGCAATATATATCGTGTTTTTTTAATTTTAAAAATAAATTATTAAAAAATATTCTATTATTTTTTCAAATCAAGAATATAAAAATTTAAAATTATTATTTTATATATTTTTAAACACAAATTATTTTAAACCGGAATCACTATCTGAGTGTCATAGTGACCCTTCATTAACTAGCTTATATACGAGGAAAACGTGGGGCCAGGAAACCAAGAAAGAGACAGACAACATGGGGGAAGTTAGAGGCTGAGGAGAGAGTATGCAGACACCAACGTAAGGAAAAGGATCTTGATGGGTTTTGGATCCATTATTATTGTCCACAATAGAAATTTCCATTTCCAGCTCAGACTTTTTCCACAGGGAAGAAGAAGCATAGAATACTAATAACGTGAAGAATGGCTGCCCTGTCAAGCTGCAACTTGATTTTTGAAAACTCGACAGTCTGTTAAAAGATTCAAGCAACTTGCAAGATTGTTTGATTTTCTTTCCCTCTCTCTGTTTTTTCTCTCCTTGAAAAAAAAAACAGAGACGGCGAGCAACTTGATCGCAGACGGGCTTCTGGCAGCAAGTTGGCAAGTGGGGGGGGGGGGTCTGGTCTGCTTTTAATGTTCTCGTGTAATATTATTTGTCTACTTTTGAATGGCTTTACGCCTACCGTTCTCTCTCCGCCTTGCTTCTCGCTGATTGGACGATCCGTTGAGAAAACTTGGCCTGTTAAAGTCTGTCCACTCATTCACTTGACTTTTCCGTAAGTGCTTTACCACGAAATAACCCTCGTATCAAATTGTAGCTATCCAACAGTGAGTTTCCTTCCTTTATTGAATCTGCGGTCAGCATCAAAAAAAGCTGTCAAGAGATTTGAATGAACTCACGTTTTTTTTTAGATCAAGATATCTGATCTCGTTACTTCTCTCTAATTATGTTTAATTATTTTATTTACTAAAATTAATATTTTATTTAATTAAATAGTAATAAAAATAGACACATGCATAAAGTCGATTGAATAAAATAAAAAACGAGAAAATATCATGTAGGGTTACACTTATTAAAAATATCATTCATAAATAAATGTTTAATTTTATTTATATAAAATATAAAAGATGATTATAAATAAATTAGAATAATCTCTTTGAAATATTAAATATATACAAAATAAGTAAAAAAAACAAACGCTATTTAAAAAAGACTAAATAAACAATTTAGAAAATCAAAGA
>Ga0325404_1003784_pt1 | contig 16149 bp, 7 predicted proteins | sample PopdelMetagenome_18_FD_205664 | JGI IMG/M metagenome (GOLD analysis project Ga0325404, IMG submission 205664) | Populus deltoides microbial communities from Bellville, Georgia, United States - Xylem-Control-R1 | ecosystem: Host-associated > Plants > Phyllosphere > Stem > Wood/Secondary xylem... | reverse complement strand
AAACCAGAGCAATGATTTTCTTTATTAATACCCTGAGATCCCCTAGCCAAGACAGACAAAGTATACCACAAAGTTTAATCCCAAAAATAATAAAATTAAAAAAAGAATTAAAGAACCAAAAAAAAAAAAAACAACTGAAGGACTAAGGAAAAAAAAAACTCTATTACAATTCGTAGTGTTTTCTCTATAGGTGAACCTGACTTTTGCCGGTAAGCCCACCAAGCCCCTGTTCAAAAAACTACAGAGCATCTCCTTAATCATGTCTGAATCAAACATGGCCAACAACCTGGGCTTGACTCCAAACCGGTGGAGAAAAGTCTTCCTTCTCTTCCTTGACCATTGATAGACGTAGGCTTGGACAAATTGATATTAGGCTGATATCCTTGGACCTTCCGAAGATTGGATTGTAGGCGAGGCCAGTGTCTGTGCCTTTTTGAAATGGTTTTGGATTCTCCATGGAACCCTTAAAACTGAGTGTAGGAATTTCAAAATGCAGAGTCTAAAGAAGATGACAAAGAGAAGAAAAAAGCATGGTGAAAGAAGGATCGTGCAGTTGGCTTGATTTGTCAGAAGAGATTGTTTTTACCATGATTAAAGTAATGTGCAGCTGCAATGGTTGGTGAATTATGAGGGGTGGTTGAAAATTATATGATGCTTTGTCTCCTTAAAGAGATATTGGGGATTATCTGGTGATAACCTGTTAAAACCATTGGCACCCTGTATGGATTATGATGCTCAAAAAGGGTTAATGTCGCCTAAGAAGAAATACTACTGTGTGGAATCTGATCAAGCAACTTGACACAGCCGTTGAAAGCATTCAAAGTTTGCTAAGACTCTAAATTTAAACGAATTGATAATAACAACGTAGAACACTTGAAAGAAAAATTGTTTACGGGGAATTACACAGATATAATAATGAAGTTCTGAGATGGGTTTTGATTACAATTTCAGAACAGAAGGACTAATTAGACACGAATTCTGTCAGGGAAAAACATGAGATTTTACCAGGAAAAAAAAAAAAGAAACCTTTCCATTTGAAGATTGAGAAACTTTCCAAGATTTTATGCAAATTGACAGGAAATTATCTGCCTTCGTCTGAAGCAATCGCTGTATCGATGCTTATTTCTTGTTTACTTGAAGATGAAGCTGTGCCAGAAAGGCCTCTCTCTTGTTCACTTGAAGCAAAAGCTGTGACAGAAAGGCCTCTCTCTTGTTTACTTGAAGCAAAAGCTGTGCCAGAAAGGCCTCTTCGTATAAAAAAGGCTGGGTTCTTAGGAACCGGCAAGTTTGCAGTTTCACTGCTAAGCATCACAACAACATTTGACATGGTCGGACGGTCGGCTGGATCATCTTGTACGCATAAGAGTGCAGCATTTACACACCTTAGAAACTCATTGGTGTTGCAACTGCCACGTAATGTCTCGTCCATTAAATCCAATGCCTTGTCTTCTCTCCATAATCTCCAAGCCTGGAATTTTGAAGTTTAAGTCAGCATAGCTTATCAAATGATAAAACATTAGATTAGCACGGTTGAACTTACATAAGCTAGAAGGCTTTGGGCTTCATCAGAATTAAAATATCCTGTGTTCCTTTTCCCACTAAGAATCTCAAGTACAACCACGCCGAAACTAAAAACATCAGATTTGACAGAGAATAAGCCATCTAATGCGTACTCTGGAGACATATAGCCACTGCATTACAACAATTTTCACAAGAATCATTAACTCGGCTGGAGACAGACACATAATTCAGAATTAACCATGACATGATTGTAGGATTGGAGGCTGCAAAAAGAGAGTGTTTGCATATGAATGTATGTCTGATGAATATCAATGTTGATAGGATCTGAAACTTACTAAGTTCCAACAACTCTGTTTGTGCTCCCTTCGGTTTGTTTGCCTTCGAACATCCTTGCCAATCCAAAGTCAGAAATTTTGGGATTCATTTCCGCATCTAATAAAATGTTGCCCGTTTTCATATCACGATGAATAATCCTGAGTCTAGAATCTTGGTGGAGATAAAGAAGACCTCTAGCAACTCCTAAAATGATATCAAAGCGCATCTCCCAATTCAGTAACATTCCCAGATCTCGATCTTCAGAGGTTTTCCATTTTCATGAGAACAAAAATTAGCAACCATGAGTGCTGCAAACGTACATTTATAAAACAAAAATGATGAATCTGTTTAGAGACCAACCAAATATGAAGGAATCCAAGCTTTTGTTAGGCATGTATTCATAGAGTAAAATCTTTTCATCTCCTTTTATGCAATAGCCTACTAGTCTGACAAGATTCCGATGCTGCAATCTAGCAATCAAGATCACCTCATTCTTAAACTCCTCTAGGCCTTGTCCTGAAACACTAGAGAGTCGTTTTATTGCGATTTCTTGACCTCCTGGAAATTTTCCCTGAAACCAAAGTTGCCATGCAGGTAAAATTCAGCCAGAAAACTTGTCAGACAAAAAAATTCCAATGATTAACGTAAATATTACTTTGTAAACAGGTCCGAAGCCCCCTCTTCCAAGCTTGTTTGCTTCTGAAAAATAATCCGTAGCCGCTAGTATGCTGTCTAAATCAAAGAAAGGTACATCTATGCCCTTCTTATCTTCTTCCTTGAACTCTTCTGCATCTATCAAGTTCTTGACCCGTTTCTCAGTGCCATACAAAAGAGCTGCATTTCTTTCAGTATTTTGCTGGCTTTCTGAAATTTCAACAAGACAACTACTAATTACATGAGGAATCCCTGAAAACTTCAATACCAACTTACAAGTGGAAAATTGTCTAGTTACCTCGTCGTTTGGCCTTCTTTCTCATAAAAATGCACATGTAAAGGAAGATGCTTGATAGAACTATGACACTAGCAATTGTAACTCCTACAATCAAAGGCAATGGTTTCTTTTTTCTCGAATATCCTCCTGCTTGTCCATCGACAACTTCAAGAAAGAAAAGTGGGTATGGGAATTATAATAAATTAAACTGGATGAAACTTGTGGTTTTCACTACTTTTGCAGTTTGATGCAAGATATAGAGTGCTCACCTTGAACGCAATTTAGAGCCATGCCATCCCACCAAAAATTTGAATTGCAGAGGCATCTCGCTGTACCATTTCCTGTTACATTGCAAGTTGAATTTGGCCAATCGTCGCAGTCTGACGATGAAGAGCAGACTGGCTCTGGAGGTGGCTCCCAACCAATATCTATTTCACACCAGAGTTTAAAGTTGTTCATCTTAAATGGAAATGACGTGTTGAACTTCCGAATTTGACCTCTTGTACTGGCATTACAATCATCTACATCTTTCTCTCGGATAACAAATGTTCTTGTATCTTGATTGATGGTAGTGATATTATAGGTGCCGTTGTGTGTCTTAAAGCTGAGTTTTCCTGTGAAATTATCGCAGTAGAAACTGAAGTACATGGGGTCACCACAATCTGATCCAGTACTTAGAGGATAAGGAATCACATTTATGCCACAAGGCTCACAACTTTTAGCCTTTGATTCTGCAAAAAAAGAAGGAGCTTTTTTTAAGGTATGAAACAGTACTGATATTTAGTTCAGCTATGAATTAAGTCCACTGCTTGTGTGCAATCTTCTATCAGAGAAAATTATCCTCGACGTAATTCTAGCATCTTGTAGTAACAAAAGGAGAAAGAACAAGTCGAAAGAAGAAAGTACCTATGTCAGAAATGGCGACTCGGACAAAGAGATCGGGCCCACCATAAGAATATTCCTCCTGGAGATCTTTAAGATCATCATCCCTCCAGATCAAGCAAGTGTTGTTGCGAGGTTGTATGTCCCTTCGCATATTGAATTTCCCGTTAACAAAGGAATAAGCTTGGCATTGGCATTGACTACACTCCTCTGTGCATTGTTTTTCATCCTCAACCTCCAAAACAGTGTCTGGTTGCCCAAATTTCATCGTCTTCAAGCTCAAGAAGGTGTTCTTCTGCACACATTGGTCAGAGCTTCTGCTACAACCACTGGAGAAATCGTCATTTTTCCAATTTTCCTGTGACTTGGGCTTAAATCCTGGCAAACATCTGCAAGCCACTTTATTGTATAGATTGCAGCTGCCAAAGTTCCCACAGGCATTGTACACACTGCAGTTGTCTTTCGGCTCCCACCATAGCTTAGACCCATTTGTATTATAGCTCAAGTATTGTAGCTCCCCGTTAACGTCCAACCTAATCCTTGTATTACTAAAATCTGAGAGTGATAGATTTATTCCGTTGAGTATTGAAGTTGGATTAGAAACAGAATTGGATTCAAAATCTCTGGTGAAGTTCGATAGAAAATATTCTATAACATCAGGCATTCTTTCTGGTCTAAAGAAATCACTTGACTCCCCACTAGTCCAGTGCTTTATACTGCCATCGGAGATAACAAACTGGCCCCTTTCTTCATCTAACTTAAATGTGAAGTTACCTTCTTTTGGATCAACTTGACTTTTCCATGAAATCAATTTTAGATCCCCACTCATCTTCATACCTGAAAGAAATGTATCAGTTGGATGTCCAAAGCTTTGCCATAGAATAGTTGTCAAAAGGGTATTACTATCACCAAAAACCAAGTTTCCAGAATCTAAGAGCTTAGCCAACCGATACGCTGGTTTTGATGTTGATTCAAGCCCTGTAGACCAAAAATGATTTCCATTTTCATCAAAAATCTTGAGATTTCCATCATCTGTGACAGCCAAAACTCCTCCATCATCAAGAAGTGGGCTTTTTCGATTGGCAACCCACACAACTATTCGTGGATTCGACCTGTAATACCAAATGCCTACGTACCTTTCGTTTTGTTCAGGAGTAAAGAACCCCAGTTCAAACCTTTTTCCTGCTGAAACAAGAGTTTCTCCACCATCATGAATAATCAAATTACTAGCATATGTGATGGTATCTCCAGCAAAGCAACATAAAAGGGAGGAGCATAATAAGAATGCATAAGAAAAGAAAACGGTTGATAGCATGCTATGCATTGCACATAGATCTCTCTGGTTAAGACCTCTTCTTACCATCAACCATAACCATGAATGTATCACTAAGGTCAGCTGCAAAGCAAATTTTCACTGCAGTTGTTCTTTGTTGTCGCTGACCATAAAGGAAGGGAGAGGATGCTTTACTAAACTTAGATTAATTTAGAATAGTCAATCATTTGAACACCACAACATTTCCTAATACAAGTTGAATTGATTATTTTTTAAAATATTTTTTATTTAATAATATATTAACATAATATTTTTATTATTTAAAAAAAATTATTTTTGATATCAAAATATTTAAAAATATAAAAAATTAATTTAAAAAAAATCAAAATTTAATAAAACATCATTTAAAATACAATTTCAAATAACTTTATTTGGCTATTTAAAAATATATTAAAATAATATTTTTATTATTTTTAAAAAAATATTTTTGACATTAATATATCAAAATAATCTAAAAATTAAAAAAATAATTTAAAAAAAATCAAAATTTAATAAAACACCATAAATACAGTTTCAAATAACTTTATCTGGCTTAAATTTTCTTTAATGGTGGTACCCATGGCGATAGAGTTGCTGTAGTGGGGTGGTAATATTGCATGATAAGATTTTGATGGTAATGAAAATAGCAACAGTGATGATAATATTGCATGCAGTGATGATGATAAGATTTTGATGGTTAAAATTGATGAATGATTTTGTGTATAAATTATTGTTTAAAAAAGTATAAAAAATATTTTATTGAAAACGAATTTCTTCTTAAACTATCCATAAATAATTAAATTGCTTGCTGCAGAAGTGTTTTTAATGTGGATATTTAATTCAGTTTGTATGTATTTTAATTAATTTTATAAATTTTAAAATTAATAATTATATAATTTTTTTAAAAAACTATAAAATTATAGAATTCAAACTAATAATTTTAAAAAATAAATTTAAAATATGATAGTTGAGTTAATAATAATTATGCAGGCCTGTTCTTTTCTTTTACAAGTCTTGGCTCTCCTTTCCCACGCAATTTTCTGTGGCAACAAGGGTCCGTCAAGGCATTTTTCAACTTTATGCATTCATGCTTTCATGTCCCACTCGTTCTGTAAGTATATCCTTCATTTTGACAAAACTCACTATTTCCATCCTATATTTTCACCAACTTGTCAAAAAGAGCCCCTCCATGATTAATTCGGTCAATTGAGCACATGTTTTTTTAATTTCAGTCAATTGAGTAAAATTTTCTGAAATTGAAGATTTATCTCGATCAATTGAGAATTCTTCTTCACAGCCTTAGTCGTTATCATCAACTTTTTTGTCATTCTTGAAATATCATCATTCATCTCATCCTTCCTACTGAGTAAAAGTTTTTTTTTCAATTTAGGCAACTTATACCCAATTGATTGAAATGAAAATTATAGATACTCAATTAAACAAATTGATAGCTTGGGAGTTTTTTTTCCTTAATTGATAACGGTTTTAGCGCTTTAGATTGAACGTTGTGAGTAATCAAAATTCACATCAACCTATCAAACCTAACCTGGGGTTGAACCGGTTAAAGTTTTGGATCGCGAGTTACACGGGTCAATTCGAAAAAATTAAAAAAAATATTTAAAATTTTAATATTTTATATGAAAAGTTAAGAAACAATTCATATGGATATAGACTATATATGTTGTAAATAAAAAATTTTAAAAGAATATATTAAGAAGTTTTTATCCCACATTAAAAAAGCATAATTTTTTTCTTGTGAACATAAAATATATATACTAAAAGACTTCAAATCTCACATTGAAAAAATAACTTTTTTCTTGGAAACATTGAGTATATATACTAAAAGGCTTCAAATCCTTTAAATCTCACATTGAAAAGATATTATATTATCCTTTTAAGTTGAAGTATTTAAACTAAAAAGTTTTTTTATCTCATATTGAAAAAACATAACTTTTTTCTTGTAAATATATAGTACATATACTAAAAGGTTCAAATCCCACATTGAAAAAATAACTTTTTTTCTTGTGAATATAGAGTATATATACTTAAGGGTTTCAAATCTTATGTTGAAAAGTTACTATGTTTCTTTTTAAATTGAAGTATTTAAATCAAAAAAATTTTTATCCCACATTGAAAAAACATAACTTTTTTCTTGTGAACATATAGTATATATATTAAAGGGCTTCAAATCTCACATTAAAAAAATAACTTTTTTCTTAGGAACATAGAGTATATATACTAAAGGGATTCAAGTCCCACATTGAAAAAATAAAACATTCTTCTAGTATTTATATAGTGAACTTTGAAAAGGATTAATAACTAACTAAAAAAAAAAAACCAGGGGTATAGAAGAAAAACTACATTTGAAAACAAAAAAGGGGTCTCGTACAGGTTCGTCCATGACACAAAGTCAGGGTTGACTGGGTTTTGCTGGATTTTTATACTGGCTGATCTTTTACCATACTCGAACTGGTCTAGCCACCGGGTTCACCAGGTCCCGGGTCAACCCGTCAGGCTAATTCAGGTTTAATAACTATGCTTTGAATGCAATTTTTCTTATATTCCCATGCAGGACACGAATTTATTGTAGTCCTTTAATTTAGAAAATTATGAGGTCAGGGTCGTGCACTCATATATGTCCATTTGCAGCTTCTTGGATCAAGACTAAGTTCCCGGAATCCATGAGCTTCAACCAGCTCCCACTGAAAGAAAATGAAGATGATGATGATTCTCTCCTTGCGGACCAGTGAGATTTATTATTTACATCCATCACCTGGAGGTTTCCATCTTGTCCGAGGGAAAAAATCCCCTGGAATTATCAAGTTGATTTTCACAGTTAGCAACCCACAACAGTTTGAGGGCTGTATCTGTAATACCAGATGCCTAGGTATTTCTTGCCATTATTTCTCCCATATGGAGTAAGGAATCCAAGTTCAAATCTTTCTCCAGAAGAAACAAGAGTATCTCCCATTTCATCCCTGAGTGGAGTAGTGGACGATGTCATGTTATCCCTGGCCGAGCACATCCAAGAACTAAGAAAAAGAAAGAGTGTGAATGATGAGAAGATGCTAGACACCATGTTGGTTGCAGAAATCGTGACATGGGCTGTTTGAATTCTCGTTCTTTCTTTCACATCCATCATCAGAGAATGTCACTGCCCAACCTTGTATTACCAGCAGCATTATTACATAGCTAACTGACTAGTCCTCTTTCTTTCTACCCCTTTCAGGGGTCCAAGCAATAGCAGATAGCTCAGTTACCACAAATAAGTCTACTACTAACTAATCAACTCGTTTTTAGCTGATTTTATCACTTTATGTTTGTTCCTTTTCACTAGAATATTCTCCTGGTGGTGTTTTCCAATTATACAGTGACGTTACCAGTTGACTGAACAGCAAGTTTCATGATGCATAGTGTCAATGTCAGGTCTGAACTAATGGCTGAAATGCAAATGTAGCAGATTTCCTCTTTGAACTATATGCTTTTATTGTATAATTTTCAGCGCGATAGCATGTAATGTTAGTACAAGCTGATATCTAGCCGAGAACATTAATGCTAGTAAACTGGAGGGACCACAGAAACCACCTAGTTCTATTAGGCTGCAGATTTTGGCGTGTCTGAGGAAAAGAGTGATAGAATTCAGTAATCTGAAAAGTTAAGATTACCAGATGAAGTCATGGTCTTCCATTTTTGTCTATTTCACCTTTTATTATTGGTCCATGAAAAGTTTCGTTTGTTTTTTATTGATTGAAGTCATGGTCTTTCATTTTTGTCTATTTCACCTTTTATTATCTGAAAAGTCAATTTTTTAAATTATTTTCTAAATTTTTTCATATTTATTATTAAAAAAATTGATCAATAAAAAATACTTTTCAATCAATAAAAAATTTAGTTTATTTTTTAGAAAAGTATTTTTTTTTATTTTAGGTGGAATATTACATTTTCTAGAAGTTACAAAAATTTAAAAATATCCTATTATTTATTTATTATATCAAATTTTATCATTAATTTAGTTCCTTAGAATTTAATTTAATTTTTATATCAACTTTGATCATGTTTTTCTTATTGTTATTTATTTTTCTTTTATCTTTTTTTTAATTGAAATTTTTTTATCCATTAAATTTGTTCTCTGTTCTTTTTATTTATATTTATTTTATTTGAAATAATCTTTGACATTAATTTTTTTTTAATTTCATCAATTATCAACTTTTTATTTGTCATATTTAGTTTCTATTATTTTAATTGTTATTTGTTTTATTTAAAATAATTTATAAAATTTGAATATTTTTCAATTTCATCATCTTTCAACCTTTTGATCCGTTAGATTTGGTCTCTATTCTTTTAATAAACTTGAAAAAAATTAAACATTAATAAATTATTTTTCCGCTCATTTTTCATGATGTAGTCAAACACTAGAAAGTGTTTTCCAACTTATTTTCTATAACATTGCTAAACATCAGGAAAAAAAATATGTTTTCTAGAAATTTAATTTTCATGAAAACTACTTAAAAAAACTATTTTCTAGCAAATAAACTAACAAAATTTGTGGCATCCAAAAAAAACCTAAAAAAATATCTGGTATAAAACAAATTACTGCAAAATTTACTTGGCAATTATAAGAGCCCAACAATGATAATGATGCTCAGGAGACCTTTTTACTAAATAAAGAGATTTTTTTTTTAGTTTGAGACATTTTCATCTTCTGTATTTTTTCAATTTGTACTCAGATTAGTACACACTAGATTTATGGAATGTGCTATGTTGCGAGTAGGATTAATTAATTTATTTTTTTGTAAAAATATGATATTGAGGTGTCACAAGAGAGTTTTAAAGAAGGAAAAAAATCTACAACTTAGATTCTAGACCCGAATAGATTAAATACGTTGGTTTTTATTTTAATTATATAATAAAAAATAATAATAGGCAATGACAACAAATAAACTAAATAAAAAAATAATAATTATGATACCTTGGAAAAAAACTGTTTTTCAAAGAAAAAACAATATAGCTTAATTCTCAGCTAACTAAATATAGAATATGATGAAATTGAATTAAAAAAACAAAAATAAACTAGCCTGAATCACCTCTAGTTAGCATAATAAACTTGTAACACGGGTAATTTTTTATTGAAGAGTAAAATTGAAAAAAAAAATCAATTTAACAATAAGATATAAGAAAAAAATCAAAAGAATGAATACCAAGTTGAAAAAAATAAAATATCACAAATTTGTATTCAATAATGAAATTAGAAACAAATTAAAATTTTACAAAATAACCAAAAACAAAAATTAAAAATAAAAACAATAAGGATTAAAGTTGAAATTTCAATAAACAAGAAAACAACTCTGAATTTTTGAATAACTAATGTAAATTTTAAGTAGAGAATAGAAAAAAAAGGAAAAAAAAATACCATCGCAATAAATCATCTTACCTGCTACAATTCATAGTGTTTTCTGTAAAATTGAAATAATATTATTTTATCCTTAAACATGACTATTAAAATCCATTTCTTGCTGCTTTGCTTTGGCTCCAGTCTTCAAGGGAACTGATGGTGAGAGTATAAGTCATTTGTGTGTGTGTGTGTGTGTGTGTGTGTGTGTGTGAGCCATGAAAGTACTGCTAATTAAGATATTCGTTGAGAATTATTGATATCACATGCCTGATTACAATGATACTGCTAAATATCACGAAAAAAAGAATGTTTTTTAAAAATTTACTCTTCATAAAAATTATTTTTAAAATAAAAATTATTTTTTAGCAAACAAACAAGATTTGCCTAACAAGATTTGCCTAGTAGAATAACAAGTTGCAATTCTACTTCAATGATATATTTGGTGAGATGGAAAATTAAAAGATCTTTAAAATAGAAAAGAGAAAGAGCTCATCTTAAAATGCGTATATTTATGTTGTTTATGATGTGACAATGATATTCTCCATCACAAACAAAAGTTGTGGCATCCAAAAAAAAACTAAAAAAATATCCGATATAAAACAAACATGTTGAATTATTGCAAAATTTACTTAGCAATTATAAGAGCCCAGCAATGATAATGATGTTCAGGAGACTTTTTGACTATACAAACCGGTGGAGAAATGTCTTCCTACTCTTCCTTGACCATTGATAGACGTCGGCTTGGAGAAATTGATATTAGGCTGATATCCTTGGACCTTCCGAAGATTGGATTGTAGGCAAGGCCAGTATCTGTGCCTTTTTGAAATGGTTTTGGATTCTCCATGGAACCCTTGAAACTGAGTTTAGGAATTTCAAAATGCAGAGTCTAAAGAAGATCACAAAGAGAAGAAAAAAGCATGGTGAAAGAAGGATCGTGGAGTGGGCTTGATTTGTCAGAAGAGATTGTTTTTACCATGATTTAAGTAATGTGCAGCTGCAATGGTTGGTGAATTGTGAGGGGTGGTTGAAAATTATATGATGCTTTGTTCCATGGTCTTCCATTTTTGTCTATTTCACCTTTTATTATTGGTCCATGAAACTGGTATGTAGTTTCGTTTGTTTTTATTCTTATCAGAAATAATAATCTAGGTTCGTTCAATGAAAAGTCATTTTCTGAAAATTATTTTCTAAATTTTTTCATAATTATTATTAAAAAAATTGATTACTTTTCAATTAATAAAAAATTTAGTTTATTTTTCAGAAAAGTATTTTTTTAGGTGGAATAATACACTTTCTAGAAGTTACACAAATTCAAAAATATCCTATTATTTATTTATTATATCAAATTTTTTCATTAATTTAGTTCTTTATAATGTAATTTGATTTTTATATCAACTTTGATCATATTTGTTTTATTGGTATTTATTTTTCTCTTAATTTTTTCTTAATTAAATTTTTTTTATCAATTAAATTTAGTCCATGTTTTTTTATTTATATTTATTTTATTTGAAATAATCTTTGATATTATTTTTTTTAATTTTATCATTTATCAACTTTTTATTTGTCATATTTAGTTTCTATTATTTTAATTGTTATTTTTTTATTTAAAATAATTTATAAAATTTGAATATTTTTTTAATTTCATCATTATTCAACATTTTCATCTGTTAGATTTGGTCTCTATTCTTTTAATAAACTTGAAAAAAATTAAATATTAATAAATTATTTTTCTGCTCATTTTTCATGGTATAGTCAAACACTAGAAAATATTTTTCAACTTATTTTCTATAACATTACTAAACATAAGAAAAAAAAATCTTTTCTAGAAATTTAATTCTCATGAAAATTACTTTAAAAAAAAAACTATTTTCTAGGAAATAAACATGATTTGCCTAGTAAAATAACAAGTTCCAATTCCACTTCAATGATAATTTGGTGAGATGGAAAATTAGAAGATCTTCAAAATAGAAAAGAGAAAGAGCTCATCTTAAAATGCCTAAATAGCTGTATATTTGTGTTGTTTATGATGTGATAATGATATTCTCCATCACAAACAAAAGTTGTGGCATCCCAAAAAAAAAAAAAAACTAAAAAAATATCCGGTATAAAACAAACATGTTGAATTATTGCAAAATTTACTTAGCAATTATAAGAGCCCAACAATGATAATGATGTTCAGGAGACTTTTTTACTATATGAAGAGATTTTTTTTAGTTTGAGACATTTTCATCTTCTGTATTTTTTCAATTAGTACTCAGATTAGTACACACTAGATTTATGGAATTGTGCTACGTCGGGGGTAAGATTATTATTATTATTATTATTATTTGTAAAAGTATGATATTGAGATGTCACAAGCAAGTTCTAAAGAAGGAAAAAAATCTACAACTTGGATAGTAGATCCAACTGGATTAAATAAATTGATTTTTATTTTAATTATATGATAAAAAATAATAATAGGCAATGTCACCAAATGAACTAAATAAAAAAAATGATTATGATACCTTGGAAAAAAATTATTAAAAAAAAAAAACAATATAGCTCATTCTCAGCTAACTAAATACAGAATGATGAAATTGAATTAAAAATAAAAAATAAACTGACCCGAGTCACCTCAAGTTAGCATAATAAACTTGTAACACAGGTAATAAGAGCGGAATAACCCGGTAAAAAACAAATGAGGAAAAAAATCAATTCTCAACCAATCAAATGTTAAAAAAAAATTGGATTATGAAAAATGATCTAAAAATAAAAATTAAAAGAATGAGGATTAAAATTTAAATAAAAAATAAGTTAGAGGACAACTAGTAATTTCTTATTGAAGGGTGAAATTAAAAAGAAAAATCAATATAACAATAAGATATAAGAAAAAATCAAAAGAATAAAGACCAAGTTAAAAAAAAAAATATCACAAATTTGGATTCAGTAATGAAATTAAAAAAAAATTAAAATTTTACAAAATGGTGAAGAACATAAATTAAAAATCAAAACAATAAAGATCAAAGTTAAAATTTCAATAAATAAGAAGGCAACTTTGAAATTTTGAATGGCTAGTGTAAATTTCGAGTGGAAAAGAGAGAAAAGAGGGGAAAAGAAAAGAAAACATCATCGGCAATAAATCATCCCACCCCTGCTAGCACACGCCGCCCCAACATAAAGAAGACGATGCGAAGATTACAATTACACAATGGAAGGAATTTTTTGGCATGATCCCTCACGTGATGTCCAAAGATAGCAATATCTTTTCACATGCTAATGTGTGCATTGCACGTACCATTCTGTTTGTCTTGTATGTTTACCCTAATTTTTATATTTGTTTTATTTTTAATTTCATCTTCTTAAAGCTTAATTGTTTTAAAGTAGCCCAAATTTTATTTTATTTTACAAAATCAAGCATCATAAATTTCCCTTTACATTGCAAGATTTTCGTATCAAGACGACAAAAAAAACTACCAAGTCAAATACTAAATTAAGCAAATTTGAGTGGATTAAATTAAAAAAATAAATAAATTGAGGAATAAAAGAAAAGAGATGAACCTTTTCTTATCCGTACATTTTAATTCTTAATTTTTAGATTGTTCAAATTCGATTCTCATTTGTGGAATCCAAGCATCAACTGAGCAATGATTTTAATGATTTTTTTTATTGACACCGTGAGATCCCCTGGCCAAGGTAGACAAAGTATATCACAAAGTTTGATCCCAAAAATAATAAAATTAAAGAAAAAACAAAAAAACCTAAAGGACTAAGAAAAAAAAACTCTATTACAATTCATAGTGTTTTCTCTGTAAAATTGAAATAATATTAGTTTATCCTTAAACATGACTATTACAATGACACGAATGCATTTCACTTTAATATTGTTTACCTCGCAACTTGAGTCAAAATCGATTTCTTGCTGCTTTGCCTCGGCTTCAGTCTTCAAGGGAAGTACTGACGGTGAGAGGATAAGTCATTTGTGTGAGTGTGTGCGCGCGTGTGTGTGTAAGCCATGAAAGTACTGCTACCAATTAAGCTCGTGAGGCTCAGCATTACACAAATTCATTTGAAAACTGTCACCACCGTTTGAACCCTCAAAATCAACTGCCATGAATAAGTAGAAATCTGGCTTGTTTGCCAAAAGCATGATCCACATGGTGCTGAATAGCATCATATGTTATTCACATAAGCGAACATTGTGTGACGTATAATATGAATGAATAAAGCAAACAACACAGGAAATGTCGACCAAGAAACTGACTCCTACAAGTTTGGCACTCCTACAAGTTAGAAAATTCACGATGCCAAGCATAGGTAAGTGTTATCGTGAACCTAATATCTCCGAGTGGAGTTTTTACAAGAACAGTCTCCTGTCCACAAATTAAGATATTCGTTGAGAATTATTGATTTCACATGCCTGATTACAATAATACTACTAAATATCAAATTTATTTTTTCTAGGAAATAAACAAGATTTGCCTAGTAAAATAACAAGTTCCAATCTACTTCAATGATAATTTGGTGAGATGGAAAATTAGAAGATCTTAAAATGCCTAAATACCTGTATATTTGTGTTGTTTATGATGTGATATGATATTCTCCATCATAAACAAAACCAAAAAAAACTAAAAAAATATCTAGTTGAATTATTGCAAAATTTACTTAGCAATTATAAGAGCCCAACAATGATAATGATATTGTTCAGGAGACTTTTTGACTATATAAAGAGAATTTTTGTTTTTTTGTTTGAGACATATTTTTATCTTTTGTATTTTTTCAATTTGTACTCAGATTATTACACACTATATTTATGGAATTGTGCTAAACTATGGGCAGGATCAATTTTATTTATTTTTTATGTGTAAAAATATGATATTGAGGCGTCATAAGCGTGTTCTAAAGAAGGAATAAAATCTATGACTGGGTCAAATAAATTAATTTTTATTTTAATTATATAATAAAAAATAATAATAGACAATGACACCAAATAAACTAAATAAACAAATTGATTATGATAACTTGGAAAAAAAACTTTATTTAATTTCGGTAAACCAGAGCAATGATTTTCTTTATTAATACCCTGAGATCCCCTAGCCAAGACAGACAAAGTATACCACAAAGTTTAATCCCAAAAATAATAAAATTAAAAAAAGAATTAAAGAACCAAAAAAAAAACCTGAAGGACTAAGAAAAAAAACTCTATTACAATTCGTAGTGTTTTCTCTATAGGTGAACATGACTTTTGCCGGTAAGCCCACCAAGCCCCTGTCCAAAAAACTACAGAGCATCTCCTTAATCATGTCTGAATCAGACATGGCCAACAACCTGGGCTTGACTCCAAACCGGTGGAGAAATGACTTCCTACTCTTCCTTGACCATTGATAGACGTTGGCTTGGACAAATTGATATTAGGCTGAGATCCTTGGACCTTCCAAAGATTGGATTGTACGCAAGGCCAGTATCTGTGCCTTTTTGAAATGGTTTTGGATTCTCCATGGAACCCTTAAAACTGAGTGGAGGAATTTCAAAATGCAGAGTCTAAAGAAGATCACAAAGAGAAGAAAAAAGCATGGTGAAAGAAGGATCGTGCAGTTGGCTTGATTTGTCAGAAGAGATTGTTTTTACCATGATTTAAGTAATATGCAGCTGCAACGGTTGGTGAATTATGAGGGGTGGTTGAAAATTATATAATGCTTTGTCTCCTTAAAGAGATATTGGGGATTATCTGGTGATAAACTGTTAAAACCATGGGCACCCTGTATGGATTATGATGCTCAAAAAGGGTTAATGTCGCCTAAGAAGAAATACTAGCGTGTG
>Ga0325404_1003780_pt1 | contig 16153 bp, 11 predicted proteins | sample PopdelMetagenome_18_FD_205664 | JGI IMG/M metagenome (GOLD analysis project Ga0325404, IMG submission 205664) | Populus deltoides microbial communities from Bellville, Georgia, United States - Xylem-Control-R1 | ecosystem: Host-associated > Plants > Phyllosphere > Stem > Wood/Secondary xylem... | reverse complement strand
TATAGTACTTAGATATTGTTTTTTAAAGGATTTATTTTGAACGTGTGAATATAACAAAAAAAAGTATGTGTAGTCCTGAATTCAGACACCTTTACCTATCCACTACCTATGAATTACCAGCCATTAGACATATCTACTGACATTCAACCTGGACCCCCAACTATCATCATTTATCCTTTGCAATATGTTGGCCAAAATTTATTCATTTTTATTGTCTTGATTTGCTTAAAATTATTTTAACAATACTTGTTGCTAAAATGGTTGTCCTTGTTCTTGTTTTTTTTTTTTTTAATGATGATAATAATAATAATAATAATGTCTAGACTCTAGAACGATAACAAATGAGTATGTTTTTTTATATTATTATTTTAGTATTTGATGGTAGTTTAGACTATGGTTGTGGTGGTGGATTTGATTAGGAGAGAATGATGCAAACCTATAATATCTTTTTTTATAGGTTTATTTTTTATGTAGATTCATTCAAAAAATATTTAATTTGACTTGAAATCCATATTGTTTCTCTATTTTTAGTACAAAAAAGGTGCGATTAGGCTCCTAATTTATCAAAAATTTCAGCTTGATTTTTCTGTATATTTGAAATTCTCTCTAGTCTATTTTTGCTAAAATACCAGTCTTTTTGTTGTTATTATTTATTTTTATTTTGAAAATAAAAAAGAGAAATTTTGGAGAATAACCTAAAAAAGTTATGACAATTTTCATGAGACTTTAGACAATAAGCTTTGTAAAAAATAATAAAAAGGAATGAGATAACAAATTCACCAGATCAAGAAATGATTAATTATTTTGAAAATATTTGAAATGAGGGCTTAAAAGCGCACTAAAAGGAAAAGAGGTTGAGTTTGAAAGAGGGCTTGAAAGCACACTTAAAAAAAAAGAACAAGATTAGAAAACACACTATTTAAGAGATGAGAGCACAAAAGCACGCTCAAGAAAAGATAAGGTATAAAAATAGATCTAGAAAACATACTATTTAAAAGACAAGAGCACAAAAACGCACTTAAAAAAAATAAGGTATAAAGATAGAGTTAGAAAACACACCATACAATTTTTAGTAATTCTCCCTTCTATCTATAAGGGAAAATTGGCAATAAAAAGTTGTGATATGTTATAAAAGGCAAACCTATAATATCTTAATAGTTTTTTTTAATGAGAATTAATGCTAGTAATTGAAATTAAAATATAGAATATAAATTACAACCAGATATAAAATATGAAAAATTATATGTAACCTCCTATTGTATGATTATTATTTTTTTTATTTTGTCTTCATTTTTAGAAAAGTACACTTTACATTCTTATTCAATAAATATTTTTAAATTTAATGAAATGAATAAATTATCCTCCTTTGTAATATATATAAAAAATCACAAATAACACATAGCACACTCGCTTCCATAGAGTCATGTGTTGTCTCTTTCCTTTTCTTCCTTTATATATTTTATTTATTTATGTCAACTCTAAATGAATTCAATTGAAGCTTACAGAGAAGCCCTAAATCCCCTAAATTGAAGACATTAACTTTACCAGACTGCATAATTTTCATCCTACTTTTGCTAGATGGATTGTCACTAGGGCGAGATGTTGAAGACACTCGCAGCGATCGATTACCTCGTTCGAGATAGAGGCGTCGCCTCTCTCTTCTACGAAACCGTTTGGAAATACGGTTTTTTTTAAAAAGTTTTAAATTATTAAAAAATAAAAAATATTATTTTAATATATTTTTAAATAAAAAATACTTTCAACTACAACCGCTACTACAATTCCAAACATGTATAAGAGTTGCAACCCCATATCATTGAGTGTGATCAATTTGTTTAATGATCTTCCAAATCTGCAATGGGTGTTTTTTTATTGTTTGTTTAATATAAAATTATTTAAATAATAAAATAGTTATTTTTTAACGTATTTTTTATTTGAAAATGTATTAAAATAATATATATTTTTTATTTTTTAAAAATTATTTTTGATATCAATATATTAAAATGATATAAAAATATTAAAAATATATTAATTTAAAATAAATTAAAATATTAAAATATTTTTAAAATGTAAAAATATATATTCGGGACTTTTTATTATGTGTATGTACGGTATATAATTTTTTAAGAGATGGGCTTGATTTTGAGACATCATAAATAATTGTTACCATGATTATTGTTCTATTATATTTCATGAAAGTTTGATTTCATTGCATGCGCTATTAGTAAATGGATGCCATTTACTGGAGCCATAATTTTTTTTTTCCTTTCAAATATATAATTTGAAAAACAATCTGATTTTAATTTTCCCTATAAAATATTATCTCTGAAAAATTAATATGTAAAGTGTTGCCCATTCAAATTATTTAATGTTTGTAGTAATTTTGTTATGTATAAAAACACTTTCTTATAAAAACATAATAATTTTAGTCAAGCCTATTTGGTATTTAATATTATAGTAGTGATTTTTTATTAAAATATTTTTATATAAAATTATATTAAAATAATATTTTTTTTTAAAATATTTTTAATATTACCAAATTAAAAAAAATTAAAAAAAAAATAAAAAAATTATTTTTTTTCAAAAACATTTTTAAAACACAAAAATAAACAAACTTTTATCTTATTGGAATTATTATATATAAGTAAAGTTACTCCCACTTAAAAATGTAGTTCTGGGAGTATTTTACATAATTTTTGTTTCTATTTTAAGTGTTTTTGAAAATATTTTTTACTTGAAAAATATTAAATTTATATTTTTTTTAAATTTTGATATACAATAAAAAATTTGTTAAAAAATTATTTAATATAATTTAAAATAAAAAATCATTTAAAAAAAATATTCTGCAAACATTAACGGCTCACTCCGTCAAGAGGATAATATAGATTTGTCGATGTCCCCAAAAGAATCCTCACGTGCCTTTCACTTGACGTGGCACATATCAATTGGTTTTCCTTACGTCCTCCTCCCTTGGTCTCCCAATCACCATCGCCACCAACGCCACTGTCAAATTATTGAAATATAGAAACGAAAGAGAAACGAAATTTTAATCTTAGAAAACAATGGTAGAGGAAAGCAGTAGTAGGATTCCTACAGATGATTCGACGGCAAACTCGGATACATCATCATCACAATCCAGGCAAAGGTAACCCATAACTGTTGCTTCAAAAACCTTAAATTAAAAAAAAGTAATTAACAGAAAAAACCTAAATTCTCAACAATTGTTTTTGCTTGGTTATTGATTATGATGTGTTTAGGGTTTATTTCATTATCATAGTTGCTCTAAAGGGTGTTTTTTTCTTTTTTTGTTCTGTTTAGTGTTTATATATATATATATCTGCTGGGTTGCAACTGGAGTCAAGATTGGAAAATTTATGGATTTTTAGGGGCTGTTCCAGTTATGATTTTTTTGGGAAAAAAACCAAATGGGGTTAATTGAAGAAAAAGAATAAGCTGCATTATGGTTGAAAAAAGAAAGCTTTTTTCCTTTTCGTTTTCTCTTTATAGGAATGTAGGGAAATGATGGAGTATTGTAGATTAGATCGTGGTGAAGTTGTTTGGATTTACAAGTATTCACTTAACAGAGCCATTAATGGGGTCTTTAGAAAGTTGTGTTGAGAAAGCTGTTATTGTGACAGTGTTATTTCCTTAGTTGATAAGATGGCGCTGATTTTTGTTTATTGATAAATGAAAAAACTCATGGTTGGTGGCTGTGATGAACTCATCTTGTAGCATATGTTGCAGGAGAAAGAGAAAGTGGGATCAGCCTGCGGAGTCACTGGTTTCAGCTGGAGTTCCAGTATCTGATGCTGTACAATTAGGCAATGTGGGGTCTCTTGTTGCGATCTCGTTACCAGGGGCTGCTTCAGTTTCTGGTGCGCTTTTAACAAATCCACAAATTGCTATTGTTCCGCCTATGTTTCTGGTGCCTTCGATGCCACAAAATACTGCTGCTGTGGTCCCAAAACTAAATCAAGTGAGATACTTTATTGTTATCTTGCTTACGACACTGTTTATGAGGGTTATAACCAATAAGTAATGCCGTTATTGAATTTGTTAGTAAATGTTGTTTAGTTAACTTTTTTATATTATCTCATTAAAAATTTAAATTAATTTTGTTGTGCTTCTTTTTGTTTAAGTATATGGTCAGACATTCTCAATTTATGTATGTGCTTGTGTGTGTGTTTTCTTTTTTAAAATATTTTTCTTGTGTTCAGCCTAAGGTTCAGGATGAGTTAATAATAGCACGAGAGATTGTTATAAATGATGCAGAGTCCTCTGTTCGCTACAAGCTTACAAAGCGGCAGACACAGGAAGAAGTAAGTCTTTCAAAATTGGTTTGCCTGGGTGAAAACATAATTTCTCTGTGCCATCAAGAATTGATAAGAGTTTTTCCTTACCTTTCAGATTCAGAAATTCACTGGTGCTGTGGTGATAACTAGGTTAGTAGGTCCTTGAAGTTGTATGAGGGATTTGTATAAGGCCTTTCTTTCTGTCTATTTTATGAGCATGCTTAACTTCCTTTATAGGGGCAAGTATCGTCCACCAAATGCACCGCCAGATGGTGAAAAGCCATTATATCTTCACATATCCGCGGCTGCTCACGTAAGTATAATATAGTATTCATAGGCATACACAGTCAGTAATTTGTTAGTCATCAGCTGGAGCTTTAGTTATGCCGGGTGATTACTTTTTTCTTGACCCTAGACTTCATGAATTGTCATATAGGTCCGTGCCAAATTTACTACGGATAACAATTGAGATTATGTTTCATCATGTTTATGGAATATACGTTGCAACTATTCTGGTTCAGTTTTATACTTGACCTCTTCTTCTGCTAGTCCTATGAGCTTAAACATTTTACGGTTCTGACTATATTTTTCTTTATAAGATGAATGTAAAAGTGGATCACTATTTATTTTCAGAAATCCAAGGCTGGTTTTACATATCTTACCCTGTGGCAACTGGATAACTTAAATTTTATAGGTTAAAGTTTTGAAATGATTGTATTAGGATCTCTGAAGGACAGGACACCTTTGAATGCTCTTTGTCTCACAATTCCCATAATATATAATTTCTTAGTCTATGAAAATATTACTTAAACTGGATTTTGATGTCATGGAATAAAAAATGGATTATCTGTGCAGTTAAAAGATACTGCAGAACGGATTTTGGCAGTTGATCGGGCAGCAGCCATGGTTGATGAAATGCTGAAACAGGGTCAGAGCTCACAGCCTGCTTCTTCCATTATACAAATACCTGCAGTTAATGGAGTAAAGGTATAGATTACTAGTACTGCTAGTTTATTAAGCTATGAGCTTCACATAATTGTCATGGCATAGAAATGTCTTAACCAAATAAGTTGTCTGATCAGGCGCTAAGTACGTGTGTGTTTTTGGGCTTTGACGCAGACCCAACATTGAATATTGCTGCTCGAATTCGTGGACCAAATGTGAGTTTTTCTATTATTTGCTTGCCTTGTCATATGACGACTTGGATTTTGCAGGGTTACTTGTATGCTCTTTTCATATTCAGACTTGGATGTCTGTAGTATCAACTGCATTGTATCATTTTATGGGTTAATTCTTTGTACATATTTCATCTAGATTATAGTTTAGTAATAAATCGAGCTAAACTGGGTGTACATGGTACTAAAATCTGTCTTGCCTGTCTCTCTTCTGGTTTAAGCTATGCCTTATTGTTTGACTCATTATTTTCATTTTTATTGTCAAAAATGAACATGAGGGATTCTAATGTTTGAAGCTTCTCTCACATCTCCATACCATTGGGAGAGCTTGTTTTGTGTTGGTGGTGTTTTGGTTTTGTACATGCAGGACCAGTACATAAGTCATATTATGAATGAAACAGGGGTTACAGTCGTACTAAGAGGGCGTGGTTCTGGAAACTGTGAAAGCCAAAGTACTGGAGGTACTTTTTAAGTGCATGTATGATGTAATATAACCTTTGTGCAAGTAATTGTATTATTAATTTGAATGTTGTGGCCTTCTCTTTCATTTTGTTACAGAATCGCAGCAACCACTTCATTTATTTTTGTCTGCTAGTAATCCAAAAGGTCTTGAAGATGCAAAACGTTTATCTGAAAACCTTCTGGATACAATCAGTTTAGAGTGTGGTGCTTCCAGGTAATCAAGCTTGTATATCTATTGTGTGTCTACACTGCATCCCATGGGCTTCTATGTATTCTGCTTCTTCAAAATGAGATGTGTGAAATTTAATTCTGCTGCTTCATTTTGAAGAATTATACACTGTTCTGTTTTGTAAAATTATACTCTTCAGCTTGTTTGGGATTAAGGCTTTGTTATTGTTTTTGATACATTGCTCTGTTTAGCAAAATTTGTTTAGCTTTCATCGGATTGGAATTACATGTAGTCTGTAGATTGTAGAATGAAAAATTGCTGTCTCTCACCTCTATGTATTTTATTCATTTTCTGCCATAGATCTCATCAGTCTTTGCTCTTGTAATGATATTCAGTTTTTATCAACAAATGTGCTCATAAATTCTTCAGTCGACCTTTTATCCCGGTCTTCTTATTTCATGTGAGGGCTAACGTTTTCATCTTTCCAACTGTCGCAGGGCTTCGTCATGTAAAGTTTATAATGCTGTCCCACCACCACAGACATTAACTGGAGCTCATGCTGCTGGGATTGAGCACAAACTAAATACAAGTGCAGTCACTGGATTGATGCTACCAACAATGAGCTCTACTCCACCTATTCCTGCTTCTTTGGTTTCAGTTTCCGGGGTTGCTACTGTCTGTTCCCAAGGGACTGTATCACAGTCTGGGGCAATGTTGAGCTGTGGGCAACCCCAGCCAAGTGTGGCTGGTTATTCCCAGCCTTTTGTAATGGGAGGAACGAGCTATAGTGGATATGGTGGTATATATCCTCAAGCCACACCTTTGCAACAAGTTGCCCAAGTCCTTAGGCAGCCACCTTCCCCCATCCCTTCCACAGTTTCTCCTACAACGTCTATAGCAAATGCATCACCAAAATCAGGAATGAACTCTATTGCTGAAAAGGAGAAACGACCTACACAGAAGCGGAAGTTTCAGGAAATACCAGTTGGTTCAAAGGGTCCTGCAAAACTTCATCAGGTATCTGTGCACTTTTTTCTTTAATCATGCTTGTCTTAATAATAATAATATATATTAATAATTGAATAAATTTAAAAAGGATCATAATATGCCAGAAGGTAATATATTTGTGTGTGTGTGTGTTATTGATGGGCAATTATAAGTATTTTTCTGGAATATGGCTGAGCTTTTTAGACGACTGCCTTGGAATTAAATCTTGGAACGAATATTGTTTGCTCTGTGTTATATAAGCTTTTGTATGAGCACATGATAGTGAAGGGGGTTTATCTGCACTATTTGTCTTATGTCTTCCTGGTGTTAAAATCCTTCAGAGTGGGATTACCATGTACTTTCTTTGAAAATTTAAGCAGAAATAGTTATTATTTCCTTAAGGAGGCAGCAGGGGGGAATTGCTGCCTGCCAATTCTGGTGTCAGTTGTATTGCATGGTGCTAGGGGTTTTATTTTTGGAAAGTCTTTAAGCATTTTGTCTTGTAGAAAACAAGTGGCAATTTGGTAACAAGATTTGAATATTCGATTGTTTCAAAAATAGTTTATAATTTATTAATCTTAGCCCAACAGGTTCTTGGTATCTTGACTATAAGAGTATCATTAATTTTTTTATTCTGTAGTGTTGGATGGTAGTTCTTTATGATCATATAAGAGGAAAACTTTTGGCTGGAGTTCAGTGGACTTCATGGTTAATTTAAATTCATGAATTGTCATATCTGCATATCTTATTTTTACTGGCCAGTCAGTGGTCACATGGTAGAGCAGATTGTCCTTCTATGAGGTCAGAAACTTTGAAGACGGTAGAATTTTTCTGTTTTTATTGATTTAGTATTTTGAAACCTGAATGTGAAAATGTATCAAGTTTTTGCTTGCCAGTTTCATGTTTTCTATATTGCTTTATTAGAAAGCGTAATTTGCTGGATAATCCTTATTTGTGAGAACTTGCACTGCTCATTGTACCATTGAAGTGCCCTTGCCTCGAAGCAGCAAGAATTAAATTAACATGGAGAAAAATTAGAATTTGTAATTTTAGTGCTGATTAGATACTGTCTGTTTCATAAAGCCAAGTACAATTTTGCTTGTGTAGAGAGAAATAGGAAGTTGCAGTTTCTAGTTTCATGTGCACATGCTGCCAAGTCAGTCCAAAATGTTGGACTTTTTAACATTCGTGAAGGAGCATGTGAGGCATTCACTAGTTGCTTGGTTCTGCCGTAACTGAGCAGCCCCTCATTTGTTACTAAGTTTGGCTTGCTGGATGTTGGGGCAGGGTTAAAGAATTCCCTCTATCGCGGGGGTTATTTGTTTGGGTGTTGTTTGAGTTATTATGTTCATAATCAATGCTCAGTTTTCTTGGTTTGCAATCTGATGATTTTTTTTTTTATCATTATCATTATTTAATGTAAAGCATGAAAAAATTGACGATTGATTGGTTGTCAGTGGACTGATGTATGTGTCCTTGTCGGGTAACTTTTTTTTTTCTATTAAAGCATGAACTTCAGTATGGCTTAACACTTTATTGTTTTTAATTTTTTTTTTATGTTTCAATTTTGTACAATATTTTTGTATTTTAAGCTGACTTTACTGCTTGATATTCCAGGTATTTTCTCTGACCTTCTAAGAAGCTAACAGGCTGATACCAGACCTCTCTGTTAGGGCCATTGGTTTGTATGTTTCACAGGGGTTTCCAGTTTTGGAGGCACTCAGAAATGGACCAATTCAGAGCCATTATCAGACTGATAAATTTTGTGATTGGTTACATGCTATACTTAGTCCTCTATAGTATGTCTCTTTTAGAACACTTGTTATATCTGATGCCTGGTATCTTCACAGGATGTGCCTCATGCATGTCTGCTGATTTTTCTTGGAGAAGACATTCTGAAATCCAGCTTTATAAAATTGTCACCAGGATTCTGTGGTGGCAGAAAACTGTTCTTTCGAAGATAATTTACTAATTCAAGTTCTAAGGCTTGCCTTAACATCAAATAGAAATTGCATTAAATGCAGAAATGAATAAGTAAAAAAATGAGGAAGTAGGGGAAAATTGCAGCCAATGCCATATTCTGTTGTCATTCTCAAAATTGACCAGGTGTCAAATCTCTTTACCAGGAGAAACATTGGCTTTGGTGTTGGCTGGAATTACTTAAACAAGTTTTATCAGCCTCACTGAACACCCAAATGTGTGTTAAATGCAATAGGAAATCATAGCCTATGTAACACCATGCCTTTAGATATTTGCCCCAATCTCGTTCTACACTTATCTTTATGGTGCATAAGGTTGACTTTTGCATTGTATTTAATTGTGTTTTGAGATTCTACATGTTTTATCTCTGTGTAATTGATATTGAGAAATTTGGCTTGCTTATTTCTTTTCTAACTCATTACAGGGATCAGAATTGTCCAAGTCTGGTAAATCGCTGCAGGCAGATTTGGGTGTTAGAAATATCTCAACTATGCCAGCTCCAAAAATGTTGGTCCACCCATCATCATCCAATGGAATGCCACCCCCTCCTCCACGAGCCAAGCCTCCACCCCCACCTCCACCAAAGTTCACTTCATCAACTCCAGCTGCAAGACTGCAAGACAAGAACAATTTTTGGAATAAAACCATGTCTGATGCTGTTCCTGGTATGTTTAGAATTTGTCAGCTGTCTTTTTTTTTTCAGCCAGCATGTACAATGCTACACGATGAAGTAACAAAAACTAACTTTAGATTCAGCCTATAAATAACCATTCATGCTTTCTTCAACAACCTGCATCAAAACATTAGTGGGAAAAAACTAGAGAGTTCAACTGTATGTTGCCCACTTTGGAGTTGAGATAATTTCTTACCTGGTTTCATTCACAGATCTGCTCACTTCTTTATCTTAACCTGTTTAGTTCTTTCAGATACTTTAGTCAAACTGATGGAATATGGCGAAGAAGATGACGATCCTGAGGATACCAGTGAAGAATCCCCAAATGGGAAGTCCAGTGTCACGGCAGTTCGAAAACCATTTTGGGCTTTATGACCAGTACTTGTGCTGTGGATTATTGCCAATGAGCAGTGATCATTTCCAGCGTGTGCCAACTATGTGTTTGGAGATTCCGAAGTTCAAAACGTTGTATTGATTTAGTTAGTTGACATAAGTAACGGTAGGGATATAAAATGTTTTGGGGTGCGGGAATTGATTTTTGGCACAGTATTGGGAAGTTCTGAATCTCTTTGGCTTGGTTCTTTGCGGCTGGTGTTTTAGGGCAAGGAGGGATTTACGACGTCAGATTTTCGGTGTAGATGTACAGTAATAGCTTCTTGTTTGCAAGTCTATATTGTTATTTCAGGTCGGCTCATCCCTTGTTGAAACAAAAGGTGGAAATTAGCAGTGCCCTACAAAAGCATGCATAAGTTTGGAATTCGTCGGACTGCCAAAATTTAACAAAAAAGATTAAGAACAAAAAAGAAAGAAAAAAGAAAGCAAGAAGAATGCTTCTACTTTTTTGGCCTATTATGCCAATCTCAATTGCCTTTTCTTATTTGTACTCGTCCACGATAATTAAATTCATCGATATGTACCCACAACAGAGGAGCCGCCGCATTTAGGAGGTGTGCGCACCGCCGCATTTAGGAGGTGAGATGTGTGTGCAGCTCTCTCTGACCTCAAAAGGCTACTTTTTTTCATGCCGTCAGAATTGCTGAGGAATGGGAGGCAGTGCATGTAGGTGGAGGTGTCTGCGCCAAACAATTTTTCTTTTCCTTCTTTGCCTCTCTTCTTCCTCTCTGCTTTCTCGATTTCTTTGCCTGGTTTCCTCTTTGTTACAAAGAATGTTATATTTTTTTTTCAAGCCCAATTTCAGCTCCTCTATTTCCAATCATTTGTTAAACAAAAAACCAAAACTAATTTTTGCAAATTGAGCGCCAACGCAACATTAGGAAAAATTCCAGTTTCTCGGGATGATGGCATTCACAAATGCAAGAAATGTTGTTGCCCTTGCAGGGTCAGCCAACATCCCGAGAAACTCACGGCAGTCCATTCTAGTTCAAGAACTATCCTCAGTTGAGTATAAAGAATCTATATCTGGAAGAAGATCTACTAGGGCCATGTACATGTCAAGAATAGGGGACAACTTTTCTGGTTCATGGAGACCAACAGATTTGGCTTTGCCAAAATTCAATAGCTGCAACATTGATGCCTCAGCAAAACAGACAAAACTAACTGTTCCAAGCTCCCCAGAAATTTGTTCTGTGAGCCTTTTCTCACTAGCAAGACACACGAACAAATGTTTTCTGTGTCTGAATCCATCTCTTGACCTTGGATTTTGAGCTCTGGAATTCCGATTTCAGCACATCTTCAATGCTCAGTTTCTCCATTTCAAGAATAGACAGACACTCATCCAAGGCATCCCTTCGAACGCTAATATATGTCCGCGAACATTCAGAACCATAACCAGAAATGAATATCATATTTGCAATCTGTTTGAGCTGAGAAACTGTAAATGGTTGAACCAAATCAATGATGAATTCCTCTTGAATTTCTGGCAACGCCATATCTACACAGTGAATCCTCGAATGACTCATCGCCGAGAGGGACTTATGAGCCTGCATTGATGGCAATTGAAGAAACAAGCATATGTTCCGGGTCAAAGCATTGCCTATTCTCAACTAACATGCGCTTGAACAATTCCTCAAGCCTTTCCATTACCATTTGAAGAGCATTGTGAGCTCTCCTTAACAGCTTCTTCTCCACCGCCTATATTCAAGCACAAATTCTCCAGCCTTTCAGTCAACTTTCAGGCTTCATCAGCAGCATTTAGCTTCATCAAGACGCGAGTCCTGGATCATAGACTGATCTGCCTCCCAACTCATAACCTTCTCCTGAATAACATTTATCCATCCTTCAATCTCCCTGATTGCTTCATCTTCATTTTCACCAATTGTGGTTATGAAATCAAGAAATGGTGAGACTAAGGCTGCCTTTTTGATATACATATAAAAAGAATTGCCATATTTTTCATGGACAAGTCTCCTATCCTTTCATCTTCTGCAGATTCTTCCTTCAAATAATCCAAACTTCTTTTGTTGTTTAGAGAGACATGATTCTCGTGAAACATAACGACATCAAACAGACTTGCTATCGCCTTTGACTTCCTGTTTTTTTTTTCCTTGTGACTTCTGCTCTGAGCCATGGTTGGATTGATTGGCAGGGAAGGAACTTCATAATCCTCTTCCATAGCTTTCCATAGATCTATAGCTTCCTGGTATGTCTCCATTTTCACTATCCAAAGCCGGTAGTTTTCTATATTGGAGACAGGAGGAGCAATTTGAGAAAAACTGGCTTCAACTTTCATTTCATGGATCCCATAAGAAGATAACTTCGATACCATATGAAGGTTTAAAGAAGAAGAGACGGAAGAAATTAAAACTGCAGAGAAGAGAGAATACAAAAATGCAGCAGACAAGGGAAAATTGATTCTCTTTATTTGATTAACATCTTTAGAATCAAATACCTGAAAAAACAAACTTAAATGCAAATTAATAGATGAAATTCACGCTATGATCTGCAATATGTTGTTAACATACTAACAACTCCTAAAGACTAGCAAATTTATTTGCTGAAACAGATATCTGAAACTAATATAATAAAAAGACGACCTATAGCAGTACTGAAGCAATTTTTAACAATATCATCTCCTGTGGGGGTTATGCCATGATCTTAAGTTGAGATCCCTCGAAGAGTTGCAACAAGCGATTCTGTAAATAATCAGCACTGTACTTAATGTGCTTGTCGCTTACATGATCAGTATGTCGTTCAACAAATTTCTGATATGCACGGATCACTTTGAGGGAAGTCGAATTTCGTAAATCTTCACGAAGCTGGTCATCAGGGATAAAACATGCTGTCTGAGCCCCACAGACCTCTTCAAAAGCAAGATAAAAGCTCCGAAGCTTTTCCTCCACATGGACTTTCGAGACAGCATACGAATTGGTACTCCCCTCATCCTTCAATAAAGAGAGGACTGGACTCCAAGTAACTGTCATATAGTTCCTCACATGCTGTTGGAATTCCCAGTCGTGCTCTTGAATCCACTCCGCTCCTAGTATAAACTGAAGTTCTGAATACTTAATCTTTTGAGCCATGTAATGTATATTGTTCATCAAGAATATGTGCTTCAAAGAAGCATCTTTAAATAACTTGGCCTTGTTGTAGAGCTTGTATTCTAGAATACAAGAAAATGCTCGAAAGTGGAGAGCCAGTGGGGATAGCTTGCATGTACCTCCACTTATGCTATCTCCTTTAGTAGTTGGACTCATCGAAGAGCCATTGCTGAGCCATTTTAGAATTGAATCATTCGACAAAAAGTGCCGAGCGATTGGGGAAAAATCGCATGTGCCTCCACTTAAGTTCTCTTCTTTCTCACCTGAACTCATGCAAGAGGGTGCTGGCATGGGGTGTTCTCCACAATGGTCATTGAGGAGAAAATCAAGTGTCTCGTGGTAGCCTGTGAGAGCACTGATGTAATTCATGACATTTTTTGTGAGTGGGTGAATTCCTTCAGCTCCAAAAGGCTCTGTCATTGTGTATGTCATAATGGAATCCTCAAACTCATCAAGTGTTTTCCTTACAGAATCAGCCAATCCCCTTAGAACCATATCACCGTCCACTATTACTTGAGAAATAGCTTTGTCAGAGTACAAAGAATCTAAATATGGGAGAAGACCTGCCAGGACCTCATACATGTCAAGTAAATGGAACAACTTTCCTGGATTTCCGGGACCAGTAGATATGGCTTCGCCAAAATAGGTCAATAGCTGAAGCACTAAAGGCTCAGTAAATGAAACCAAATTAACAGTTCCAAGTTCCCCGAAAATCTGTTCAGAGAGCCGTTTATCACTAGCAAGATAGACACGCATAAACATCTTCATAGTCTGGATCCTTCTCTTGATCTTCGATTTTAAGCTTACCTGATCCAGTTTCAGCACATCTTCAGTTCTCAGTTTCTCCCTTTCAAGAATGCGGAGACATTCATCCAAAGCGCTCCTTTGAATGCTAATATATGCCAGAGAACATTCATTAGCATAACCAGAAATGGACATCACATTCGCAATACGTCTGAGCTCAGGGATAACATCGTATTGAACCAAATTAATGGTGAACTCCTTTGAATTTCTGTTAATGATTTTTCTTAGCTTCGAATCCCTAACCAGTTTATTGTCAAGAGAGATTTTTGAGGCTGCATTGACGGCAATTGAAACAACAGGCACATGTTTTGGCTCAAAGGGTTGTCTATTTTTAGTAAGCATGTGCTTGAACTCCTCCTGAAGCCTTCCCATTGAGATTTGAAGAAGATTTCGAGCCCTCTGAAGCATCTCCTTTTTTCTATCTTCAGTCATACACAAGATTTCCAGTTTTTTAGTCACCTGTCGGGCTTCGTCAGCGGCATTTAGGTACTCAGTAGCTTCATCAAGACCCGAGTCCCAGATCATAGGCCAGTATCTTTCCCAACACATAACCTTCCCCTGAATAACATTTAGCCTTTCTTCAATCTTGTTTATTTCATCAACCTCTTTTTCGCTGATTGCTATTGCAGTGGTTAATTGGGTATGAAGGTCTCCCAGAATCTCCTTCTCATCATCTGTAAGATTCTTTCTTGACCTTAATGCCATCATAATCTGTTTCGCCGCATCAATGATCACCATGTCACTGCCTCTCGTATACTGGAACTTCAAGATCACCAGCAATCACTATCTCAATGTTCAATAATAAGAATACTGGACCCAGAAGCTTCAATTACACCACTGAGAACACCTTCCCGCCCAGCTGAATTAGCTTCTTCATTCCGAAAACTGAGAACACTAATAATCCAAACCAAAATATAAATGCTTTGCTTGAGATATCATGAAAATACACGATGAAGGGTACTTTGAGTGCTTTCGAAAAAGGCCCGCGAGCCGGGAACTGATTGAAGGAAAGAAAACGAATGTGATTGTATTATAAGCTTAAACTTCCAATATACTAGCTAGAATCACTACAATTAATAGTAATAGTAACCAGCTCCAAATTCATCAGACAACAATAAAAGCCAGTTCACTTGTATATACATATATATATCTTCTTCATTTTTCACTCTTTCTGAGAGGATTCTGTATATCCAGTCTATTGGCAGCCATTAAACACGAAAGAACAAGTTCATAATAGTAGCTCGATAAACATGTGTAGCATATCAGAAATGGGGTTCCAAAGATTTTGTAAGAACAAAGTTTAAAACAAGCTAAAGACAATCAAATTAAGCAGAAATATGGAAGGCCAAGAATAAATAGTGAACAGATTTTAGATTTTCCAGGTCAAGAAACAAACAAACAAACAAACATATATATATATATATATATATATATCCGAGTAGTATCCTAAGATACAAAGATCAAACATAAACTGACCTTTGTTTCGGTTCTTTTAAGGCCTTTTCTTCTCAAGTTATGCAGATTTTAGAGCTACCATGTCTCTCCTGCTCATGTTGACTCTGGCCATATTGGTCTACGAAGAGACAAAAATTTATTGAAAGGAAGAAGGAAATTTCCACAAACACGTGGCACTCTTTAGTCTTTACATGGAAACACAACTGTTCGTCTTTTCTTTTTTCTTTTTCTTTTATTTTTTAATTGAATGACTGAGATCTCTTGTCTTCAACCGTATCCATGATAGAGATTCTCTGTTAAAAAGGTTGATGGGAATATTTTTTAAAATATTTTTTATTTAAAAATATATTAAAATAATACTTTTTTTATTTTTTAAATTATTTTTAATATTAGTATATTAAAATAATTTAAAAATATCAAAAAATATTAATTTAAAATAAAAAGATAAATTTAATTATTTTAAAAAAATACTTAAAAACAAAATCTCAAGTATATTACAGTTGATTTTTCTTTGTTTTTTTTTTTTCCCGTTTCTTTTGAATTGCAGGGAAGTTTTGACATTAACGACAAGGCCCCAAGGCCAGAGATCCTATCGATCCGAACACTAAGAAAGTACAGGAAAAGGGCATAACAACACTAAATCACAAGTGTAATTCAAG
>Ga0325404_1003777_pt1 | contig 16155 bp, 8 predicted proteins | sample PopdelMetagenome_18_FD_205664 | JGI IMG/M metagenome (GOLD analysis project Ga0325404, IMG submission 205664) | Populus deltoides microbial communities from Bellville, Georgia, United States - Xylem-Control-R1 | ecosystem: Host-associated > Plants > Phyllosphere > Stem > Wood/Secondary xylem... | reverse complement strand
ACAGTCATTAAAAATAGGCACCGAAGAGCATTAAATACTCAAAGTATAGATTAAACAATGAAAATAAAATAGATCTCACAGATTTATTGATTCAGAGACTTCTGTTTCCTTTGACTAAGTCAAATTTAGTTACATGATACCATCATTAAAATAACAAAGGACACAAAAAAAATAGGGAAGAGAAAAAAAAGAAATAAGAGAAAAAAAAGAAATAAGAGAGGAGATGAAATTTGACTTGTTCTCTTTTTTTCTCTATTGCACGTTTTTTTCATATTTAGAAGCCTACTAAATCTCAAAAAATGCTCTCCAATAATAACAATGAAATTTGAATATTCAATGAAATTATTAAATACTAAAATAGAGTCAATATAACAAGGAAAGTGATGTCTTCAGCTAGAATTCATGCACCAAATCTGGAAGCTTCCAAAAATAAATCACATCATATAAGATTTTCATAGCCAAGTATGTTCCAGCACTTTGGTAGCACAGGTGCAGAGTCTTTATGCCCAATTTCAACTTTGATGTAGTCAGTATCTCTCAAAACCCAACACATGAAAGTCATAGATTTGTTCTGTAGGGTTCCATAGCATTTTGGATCACCTCAATCGGAGCTCGGGTGAGAGTGTTATGCTCTAATTACAAAGTTGTGTTGAAATTGTCTAGAATCGCCCAATTAACATCGTTTCACCATTAATGCCTCGATTTACATCCTAAATCAAAATATAAAAATAATGATTATATTCAGGCATCAAATAAGTATAAGGTAATAAACATTAAGGGAGAAAAATATGATATTTTACATTCTCATCAAATTCCCTCACACTTAACTTTTGCTTGTTCTTGGACAAAACTCAAATTAACTTTCCATGAAAAACTAAATAAAGGTTGCCATGCCATCAAGAAAAAACAATCAACCTCTTCAAAAATCATTACATATCATTAATAAACATTCTTAAATAACTTATGATTATTAATAAATATCTCGTCTTGTGGCTTTTGAAAATAAACAAGAGTAAAGGTTTGATTCTGAGGAGATGTTTCTGGCTAAGATTACTGCTACTCACATTGTTATGGTTATTACTGACTTAAAAGGGTGGTCAATTCGAAATATAAATGTGATAAATGCATTTCTGCATTGAAACCTTAAAGAAAAAAAAATATATGACTCATTCACTTAGCATGTTCAACCTTAAAGAAAAAAAATATATGACTCATTCACTTAGCATGTTCACTCACTCCTCCTCTAAGGTTTGTCGTTTAAAGTGATCTCTATATGATTTGAGAAGTTTTATTTTACTCTTCTTGATTTTAATTTTATTTAGATTCTATTTCATTGTTGTACTTTTTGTATATAAGGATGATATTGTTATTAAAGGGCCTGATTCTTAGTTGATTGAGAATCTATAAATGCATTCTAACACTTCATTTCATATGAAATATCTCGATACCCTACAATATTTTCTTGGTATTGAGGTATATTATTTTTTAATTAGCATGCTTTTGTATCAACACAAGTATAGTTAAGAGCTTCTCACCCTAGTTGGTCTTCAATCTAGTTACGTGGTCAACTTAATGCTACCATAAGAGGATGGCAAGATATTATCTAATCCATCATCATATAGGCAGTTAGTAGGGAGTTTGAATTATTTGATAATTACTTAGCATGATATTTTTTTTTATTGTATAGCAAGTTAGTTTATGTAGGCTCCTTGCAATTCTTACTTCGCCATTGTGCGAAGTATCCTTTGTTATATCATGAGTACTTATGGTCAAGGGTTATTATTCTTTCTCGATAGGACTTCTTTATAGTTTATTGGTTTTAGTGATGCGGATTGAGTTGATTGTCCTCATACTTGTTATTCAATTATTGGTTAATGCATGTTTCATAATGATGCTTTTATTTCTTAGAATAGTGAGAAGTATGATCTAGTTTCTAAATTCTCAAATGAGTTTGAATATTGTGTTATGTCATTTGCATGCTCTAAGATTGTTTGGCTTTAGGGTTTGTTGGGTGAACTCGATATTTCTTAGCTTACTCTTACTCCACTTCATGTTGATAACACCCAATGTTATTCTAATCGCTACCTATATAGTTATTCATAAATGCACCAAGCATATTGAAGCAGATTGTTATTCTATTTGTGAAGCACGTGACCAATATATAATTACTCTCCCTTACATTTTTACCAAGTTCTAGAAATAAACTATGTGTTTATCAAGGCTCAATCTTGTCAACAACATCAATTAATAGTTGACAAATTGATACTTTCTGATCCATTAATATCAATTTGGGGGGCATGTCAACTGTAATATCTTGATTAAGGAATATTGATTGATATTGCACTTATGGTCAAATGGTGATTTATGGGATGTAGTTATATCACTACTTGACTATTTAAGAAAAAGAGATCAACATTCCGACCATTTTTACAACACAGATTCAGTATAGTTCTTAGTATTTGCCGGGGGCTAATTTGAGGTTCTTAAGTTTAGTTGGTATTAGAATAATAGTTTTTAGACACTTCTAGTTAAGTTTAGAATAGACAGTGAAATCTGCTATTGCCGATTCCAGGATTGCTACAGTTCCATCTAATCGAAGGTCTGATCTCCCTCACAATGAGTATAACATTTAACATTTATTTTTGGTAATTATGATTTTTTTAAGAATAATGCCATGTTAGTATTTGACCTTGGATCAATAGTTAATTTCTTGACACGAATTCCTTGACGGATCGATCCAGATGGCATCTTTTGTTTATCTCACGGAAAATTAGGTTTGAATATATTATGAAAGAAATACCACTTAAAATTGACACCTAATTAACCTCAACAATGTCATATTGCTTCCTGAGATAGTTTATTCATCGGAAGGTAGCTGAAAGAGATATGTTGAAACTACTAGGTCAAAAAACGCAATTCCTTGCTTAAACTAGGCCTTGGACGTGTAAGTAATGGAAATGACAGGAGCACGTAAACAGCCGTGAAAAGCTCGGAAAAACAGCCGTGGAAAGCTCAAATCTAATATGAAATTTTCACGACTTTATGACTTTCGTTTTTCTTTTTAATTTCCATCGTTTAACAACAATTAGATTGATGTTAAAAAATGGAGAAGAAAAAAAAGGTAATATATCTGTAAGGACAAGCAGAAATAACGTTTTAGGAATTCACGGAATGGGAAAGATCAATGCCAGATCACATCCAATTATATCTTAAACATTAAGGAAAAAGCAGGAGCCGAAGTGTCTGAAGAAGGGATTGAAGACAGAAAAAAAGAACATTAAGGAGAGAGCATTACTGGAACAAGTACAAGGGGTGTCTTCTTACGAATAATCAGTGTATGAGACTCAGACATGTCCATGTCTTCTGGATTGCCACCATGGGGTATGTTCCAATCAAACCAGTACAAAAGGTTTGCTAGAACCATTTCTGCTTCTATAACTGCAAATGAGAGACCGGGACAAAGCCTTCTACCCCCACCAAACGGCATGAATTGGTTGTGTTGACCTTTAAAATCGACCGAAATGTTAGTAAATCTCTCAGGGATAAACTCTTCAGACCTTTCCCATTGTTTGAGGTCCCTTTGAATTGCCCAGGCGTTAATCAACACTCTTGTTTTGGGAGGAATATCATAACCTTGTAGTTTAACGGCTTCAGATGTTTCTCTTGCAATCATTGCAGGAGCATGTAACCTTAAGCTTTCTTTGAGAACACATTTTAGATAGACCATCTCATTTATATGCTTCTCACAGAGCTTTGATTTCTTTCCTACCACTCTTCTTACCTCTTCTTGGGCTTTCTTCACTACAATAGGATTCTTCACAAGCTCTGCCATCGCCCATTCCATAGCTGCTGCTGTCGTATCAGTTCCTCCAACAAACATGTCCTGCAACAAGAAAATGGAGCTATTTATAAACACAGACGAGCAAACACAATCACAAAAGAGTGGCCAAGAGAGTGAGAGAGAGACCATAAGGATTGCTTTAAGGTTCTCTCGAGTAAGATCAATGTCAAGCGTTCCATTCTTTTGCAGATCAAGAAGAATATCCACAATGTCTTTCATATCAGATTCGTCATTGTTCATTAAACTCTCATGTTCTTCGATCACTTGATCAAGAAAATTATGCAATGCTTTGGAAGTATGTTTCAAACCTGCAACCAAGCCAGTTAGAGTATCCATCCATCCCAAAAGGTGAAACATATCTTTGAAGCAAAATGATGCTATCAAGTCTATCGCCTTCCTCGACAATCCTCCAAAACTCTCATCACAGCCTTCATTTTCATATACTCGACCAAGAGCAGATCTTGATATTATGTTGTTTGAGACACTAAGGAACATATCACTAAGATCTACTGCAGCTCCGTTGAGGCATGAAAGCCGCACCTTCTCCACCATGTTTGCGACTTCCTCCTCCCTCACAAATTGAAATGCTTGCACCCGTTTTTGGCTCAAAAGTTCAAGAACACAAATCTTCTTCACTTGTCTCCAATACTCACCATAGGGACAAAATGCAACATCAACGCATCCATAGAAGAGAACATCTGCAGCCCTTGTTTGAGGCCTTCCTGCAAAAGCTACGTCATGAGTTTTCATGACCTCATGAGCCACCTCTGCCGACGAAACAATCAGAGTTGGAACTTTCCCAAAATGTAGAAGCATTAAAGGGCCATATTTTGAAGAAAGAGCTCGGAGAGATCTATGAAGTCTACCTAGCTGGTGAAGATTTCCAATTATGGGTAGCTTTGGTGGAGATGGAGGTAAATTTAATTTGTCTCTTTTAACTAGCCTAAGCAAAAATAGAAGGGACAAGAGAAGAAAAAGACAGAGCAAGGGATTGAGCATGATCATTTTTTGCAGTTCCTGGCACCGTTGCCGAAGCATGATCACCTGAGCCATTTCCTCTTTACATCAATTTCTCACATGATGATACCAACAAGATGCAGTTCAATCTATATATATATATATATAAAAAAAAACAGCACTTGTGATAGTTAAACAATTTCACACTTTTTCTGCGTATTCTACGGAAGTCACATATTTATATATAATCAACATGTGCTAACATGCAATGAAATTTAAAATGCGTACCGATGGAAGAGATTTATAGGTATTAGAGCATAACTGGATTGGTGTCCCGAGATTTTCAGGTCTCAAAGCTAACAGGCAATGAGATTTTGCTTTGTTCTAGAAATCTTACAGTTTCATGTCTGCTATTTCATTTGACATGAATTTCACTATCATATATGCTTAGTGTGTGACTTATAATTTATAATAACTAAGATATATATATATATCAAATATTATTCTTTTATTGAGTAAGTTGAACTCACCCTTTCTTTTCAGATATGTAGTTTCTGTTAGTAGGTTAACTTTATTAAGAGTTTCTACTTTTTTGTTTTTTATTGGTATGCTTTACTTGTTTTCACAAGATTTTTTTTTAGTCATGATTTGATATCTTAAAGTGTTCCACTATTATATTATTTTATTTAAAGTTTAGATTTTTATATTGTAATAAGTATTATGGATTGTGATTTGTTTTTATTGGTTTCGAAGGATATTTTGAAATTTTACAAAATGCTATGAGATTTTATTAACAATACTCTACATGGTGTGAGGAATCACTATTCCCCCACAACCAAAATCATTGTGGATTACAACATTAATTCACAGTGCATTCCTTTTTTTTTATATATATATTTTCATTTTTCCCCCACTTCCCCCACCCTTTTTCAACTTTCCTCTGTTTTCTTTTTTTTTTTTGCATTTATTTTTTTTTCTAAAATTTTTTTTGTTGATTTTACTTTTTAAATATTGAGTTGGTTAAAAATTTCGCTTTGTAATTTTTTTCCTTTAAAATATTGTGGATTACTGCGGTGTTTTCCCACATAGTTTTTCTATTTTATTTTTTATTTTTCAAAATTATATTTGTCGATTTTTTTTAATATTAAGCTGATTAAGAATTTAGTTTTGTAATTTTTTTCTTTAAAACATTGTTGATTGCTACAGTGTTTTTCCGCATGGTTTTTTTTCCTCTGAAATTATCTTTTTTTATTTTATTTTTTAATATTGAGCTGGTTAAAAATTACAGTTACAATATGTGAGGAAAAAACTGTAACTTTCTTCGCAAATTACTGTGGATTGCTACAATATTTTTTCCCACATGGTTTTTTCTGTTTTGTTATGTTTTTCCCTAAAATTATCTGTCAATTTTATTTTTTAAATATTAAGCTGGTTAAGAATTGCAATTACAAGTAAATAGAAGTTTTTCCTCACAAAACACTGTGAATTGCTACAGTGTTTCCAACATGATTTGTTTTCTCTTTTTTTGATGTTTTTATTTTTTTTTCCTCTAGAATTTTCTATGTCGATTTATTTTTTTAATATTGAGCTAATTAAGAATTTAGCTTTGTAATTCTTTTTCTTTAAAACAATGTGAATTGTTGCAGTGTTTTCCCATATGATTTTTTTATTATTTTTTTCAAAATTATCTTTGTCGATTTTTTTTTTAATATTGAATTGGTTAAGAATTATAATTACAATAAAGCTAAATCATACGAGGAAAGTGTTATAATTTTTCTCAAAAACACTGTGGATTGCTACAATATTTCTCTAAATGGTTTTTTATTTTATTTTGTTGGGGAAAACATTGTAGTTTTCTTCACAAAACATTGTCAATTGCTACATCGTTTTTTCTTATGGGTTTTTTCCTTCCAAAATAATCTTTGTTGGTTTTTTTTTTAAAATGTTAAGGTTGTAGATAATTTAGCTTTGTAATTTTTTTTGCTTTTTAGTAACAGAAAAGCTAAATCATGTGGCGAAAGCACTATATCTTTCCTCACAAAACACTGTAGATTGCTACAAATCATTTTGTTCAGTCTCTAAGTTTTTGATCACCAACACAACTTTTTTTCCGTCATGAAATATTTGATCCATCATACCTTCAGTTTCTATTACTTATCTAGCGCTGATTCATAATTATAACACTATCAAGTGCATTTGTTTTATAAGCCCGCGGCAGCGCGCGGGCATGTCATCTCATATATTTTATTTTATGATATGTTCTTAAGCTTAGTATAGGTATGGTGTCCTCACAACATAGCTCCTGTGTTGCTAGTCACAGACCTGGAATTCAAGTTGTGACAAAGTTGGTATTAGAGCCCTGATTTTATTAAAACCCCTGTAATATGTGGAGCTTAGCAACTATCTCGTTTTGTTGTCATTCCTCTTTGAATTCTTCAATTCCAAGTTTAGCCTGTTTTCCTAGATTTTTTTTTTTTGTAGTTGTGTTGTTATATATATGTGTGTGTTCTTTTAGGAATATATCGAGATTCAAACATGTAGTGGATACTGACCATAAAGTGATGATTAGAAGGGCATTTTTATTGTTCAACTCACGGATGAGAGGTGAAGAAGGAAGGTTTGAAAACTTCTCTTTAGCCTTTGGAGACAGAGTTTTAGGATGATATTGAGTTTGAAGCATGTATTAGGTTGGATGCTGGTCAAGACGAGGATAAGCAATCCAATGGTATGGTGTCGTATGATGATGGTGCTTTGGATAAGATTGGTCAGCTAATGTTGATCATGACTAATCTTTTAGCTAAGAGAAAAAATGCAAAGGATAAGAATGTGTATTCAACCTCCCATATTGTGCATGGAGTGAATGTGCCTTTGTTAGAGTTTCTTAAGCTGGCACCTCCCATAGTTAAGGGAGTTAATAACTCTAAACTCCCACAATATTTTTTGGATGCAGTATGGCATAGGTGTGAAGTTATGGGATGCATGGATCATCATGTAGTGATTTTAGCATCCTTCATGTTAGAAGACAAGGTGGTTGTGAACTGGTATAAGTCTAAAAGGAATAAAAAAGCAGTTAATTCTTCACTGATGTCATGGAATGAATTTTCTAAGATGTTTTTGGAGCGTTGTTCACCTGAAAATGTGAGAGATGACAACTCATATGAGTTTAAGAGGTTGGTTTAGGGTGACTTAACAGTGATGGAGTGTGAGGTTGAGTTCACATGGCTTTCCAAATATATTGGTTATATGATACAGGCTATGAGAAGAAGAATAAAAGGTTTGTTTGGAGTCTTAATAGCTGCCTCATCATACCTATTAGGGCTTGTAAGTTTAAGACATACTCAGTTGTAGTGAATCATGTTTGGGATATCAAGACATAAGAGTTAAAGGATTAAGTATTAGGTGGTTCAACTAAAAGCCCTAGGTGGTGAGTCGATCCTCTTTTCAACAACGGTCTAATATAGGTCTTGACAGAGGACGAGAAGGCTGCCAAGAATAATTAGACAGTCAATGATTTCTCGCCAAGGTTTGCTATTAATGAAGCCGGAAATCATGGTATTAATGAAGGTGGTTAGACTCAGAGTTAGGGTACTATTCAATCAACACTGCAAGGTTCAGACATGAAGCCTTTATGTCAGTCTTTAGATCTAAATATCATGGCCTAATTTGCTATAAGCAGACATAAGCTTGTTTCGGTTGTGGGCAGATTGGTTGCTTACTAAGGGATTGTCCAAACTGGCAGTTCTTCTTACTTGGTGCATTTGTATCTGTTGCATTTCTTACTCAAACTCAATCAGCTAGTCATCCAGTGTTTTAAGATAGTCATAGAGCTAATGGACATGGTCAGTATGACCATGAAGCAAGTGGTAGAGGTTTTGTGACAGCAATTTAGAGACAAGCACGGGATTTTGCTCTCACCCAGCAAGATGCCCAGGTATCTAACATAGTTGTCTCAAGTATACTCTATAAATGTTCCTTTAAAGCTAAAGTCTAGTTTGACATGAGACCAACCTATTCTTTCATATCATTGTATTTTTCTTTGAGGTTTGATAAACAACCCATTTTGTTAAAAAGTCCTTAGTGTGTGGCTACCCCTTCGGATGAGGTTATATTTTGGGAATATTTGTATATTGATTGTGAGGTTGAGATACAAGGTAGGAAGTTGCTGAGTGATTTGGTGATCTTGAAGATAATAAGTTTTGATGTGATATGAGGTATAGACTGGTTGTTGAGAAATTATGTCTTAATGGATTATTGGAATCAAAAAATGATTTTCAAACCTGGTGAGGAGACAGTTTGCATACCATAGAGATGGGTTATCATCCTCGTCAGATATTCTCTTATCCATCATGAAAAAGATGGTACAGAAGAGTATACAAGGCTTTTTTAGCTTATGTGTAGAATGTGAGAATCGAGGTTCTGATAATGGAAAAAGTTCTGATAGTTTAGGAGTTCATCCATGTTTTTCCTGATGACTTACTTGGACTACCTCATAATAGGGAGATAGATTTCTATATTGTTTTGGTTCTGGAAATAAAACTAATTTTGATGGCACCATATAGGATGACGTTAACAGAATTGAAGGAGTTGAATGACCATATTCATGATTTGTTGGATAAGAGGTTTATCCATCCTAGTGTGTCTCCGTGGGGAGCACCTGTTTTGTTTGTAAATAAAAAAGTTTTGATTGGAAAGTGTTCGATTTTTTGAACATGTGGTGTCTAGGAATGGGTAGAGGTTGATCCATAGAAGCTAAAGACAGTTAAGTAGTGGCCGAAACCAATTACAGTATTTGAGATTAAGAGTTTCTTATGATTAATAAGATATTATAGGAGGTTCATAGAGAACTTTTCATGAATTACAGCTTTATTAACTAAGTTGACACATAAGAATATCAGGTTTAAGTGGTCTAAAGAGTGAGAAGAAAGTTCCAAAATTGAAGGATAGGTTGACTATAACTCTGATTTTGACAGTACCTTCAAGGTCTAGTGGTTTTACTGTGTACTGTGATGCGTCAAAGATTGAATTAGGTTGTGTATTAATGTAGAATGATAATATGATTGCTTATACCTCGAGATAGTTAAAAAAGCATGAGCAAAATTACCTCACACATGATTTAAAGATGGTTACGGTAGTGTTTTCTTTTACCATTTGAAGACACTACTTGTATGGGGAGACATGCGAGATATTTACATATCATAAAAGTCTTTAATATATCTTTCAGCATAAGGATATGAATTTGAGACAATAAAGGTGGATAGAATTATTAATTGATTATGATTGCATGATCTAGTATCACCTAGGCAAGGCAAATGTTATTATTGATGCCTTGAGTAAAAAGTCTATGGATAGTTTGGCTCATATTCAAGAGGTGAGGAGACCTTTGATGATAGAGTTACACAGATTATTAGATGAGAAAGTCAGTTTTGAGATTGGTGAATCTAAAGCATTGTTGGTTTGCTTTCAAGCTAGATCAGACTTAGTAGACTAAATTAAAGTGGCTCAAATGAAAGATGAATGTCTATGCAAGATTTAAGATTAGTTGGAGTTAGGAAAAGCTTTGGGTTTTGTTATCGATGGGATAGTATGTTGAGATTTGGTTCCAGGTTATATGTGCCTGAAGCGGATGATTTGAAAAAAGATGTGATGAATAAAGCATACCATACTACCTATATAGTACATCCTGGTTCTAACAATATATATATATAGACTTGAGAGAGTGTTACTAATGGAATGGCATGAAGAAGGACATTGTAGAGTTTGTATCTAAATGCTTGACTTGCTAAAGGATTAAAGGTGAGCATGAGAAACCATCAGGGCTTTTGCAATCATTGTTGATTCATAAATGGAAATGGGAGAGAACCACTATGATTTTGTGTCAAATTTACCTGGGAGTTAGGAGGGTTATGATTTGCTTTAGGTGATAGTTGATCGTTTAAGCAATTCAGCTCATTTCTTATTAGTAAAGGTAACATATGGGTTTGCAAAACTGGAAAAAATCTATATTAACGAGATTATAAGGTTGCATGGTGTGCCAATCTCCATTGTGTCTGATAGAGGTCCACAACTCACTTCTCAGTTTTTGGTGAAGTTTCAAAAAGCAACAGGGTCTAAGGTTGAGTTAAGCATTGTTTTTCACCCTTAAATTGATATATAGTCTGAAAGGACTATACAAATTTTGAAAGATAAGTTGAGAGCTTGTGTGATTTATTTTGGGGTTGAACAGAGCAAGTATTTGTCTCTAGTAGAGTTTGTGTATAACAATAGTTATCAAATGAGTATTGATATGGCTCCATATGAGGCTTTGTATAGCTGGAAGTATCGATTACCTATATGTTGGTATGAGGTTGGTGAGAAGAGTTTAATAGGTCCTGAGTTAATAAAGATTACTTAAGATAAGATCAGGGTGATCTCAGATAAACTTCAAACAGCTCAAGGTAGGCAAAAGAGTTACACAAATAAAAGAAGGTGTAATTTAGAGTTTTTAGTCGGTGACAATGTGTTCTCAAAAATCTCTCTAATTAAAGGAATGTTTAGATTTGGAATGAAAAGAAAATTGAGTCCAAAGTTTATAGGGCCCTTTGAAATTTTGGAAAGAGTAGGGGTAGTGGCATACAGATTTGTCTTGCCTCCATACATCTAGTGTTCCATGTTTCGATGATGAGGAAGTATTTGCCAGATCCATCTCATGTTTTAGAGGTTTAACCAATTAAGCTAAGGAATGATATGTCATAAATTGTAAAATCAGTGAAAATAATGGATTGACAAGTTAGAAAGCTTCGTTCGAAGGAAATTACATCGATTAAGGTTGTGTAGAGCAGACATCCCAATGAAAAAGCGATACGGGAGCTTGATGAGGAAATGCACAACAAGTATCCATACTTGTTTTAATCATGATGGTATGACTTTAGTTCTTAAAATTTTATATTCAAGTTACGTCAAGTTTCGAGGATAAAAGATTTTATAAGGTGGGGATAATGTAAAATTATAAAATGTGTGTGTGTGGAGTGCCCCAACATCTATCTGTATTGCCAGTCTGGCCTCATTTGCACAAGGACATCACAAGAAGCGAAACATAACTACATCTGAGACACCTGTAAGAATTGTATAGCATCATGCCATAAAAAGAGATGATTGCGATAACAAAGCAATGCCGAAGAATGATGCAGCTGCTGCTGGTTCACCATGAACAGCAAAGTTCCCACATTTCCAGTGTTATTCATTTTCTGATTTATCATGGACCAAATTGTTTTTTTTTCTTTCTATTTTTCAGATTTTCCGCTGCAGCAAATTTTACTAGCCAGTTTATGAAGGATTCGGGGATTTTCTAGATTTCATTCGTCACTTGTCAAAGAGAAACGTTCAAAATTCGAGTCGGAGGTTAGAATGACGATGACTGTTAAATCAAAAATAAAGAGGAATTAGACGGGCTGCTTGCAAATCAACATTCTATTTATCATTCTCAATAGATTTCCATACTGTACACTCTTGGATTGGGTTAGCAGCTTGCTACAACACATTCAAATATCCTGGGACTTATGCCCCCGTTGTTTACAGCAACAATTTCAGCAGACAATCAACAGCCAGTCCATTCCTCAAATCCTACGATGATCTTTTGCAAAGAAGGGATGTCTGAGAGCTTCTCGAGCTGTTAACCTGTCCATGGGATCGTACCTGAGCAATCCTTGCAAGAGATGTATAAGATCTCCAGCTGAATGGTCCACATGTTGCATTACTAGATTCTGCCAAAAAAAAACATATGCAGACAAGAGATCGTGAGAATAGAACAAAGTAAAAACAAAATCCTCAGCAATAACTGATCTCACAGAAACATAGGGATATCAAAAAAAATACAAACCTGGAGTCGAGGTAGCTTCAAAACAGCTTTGATACTTTCTCTTGAAGCAGCTCCCTCTGGCCAGTCCAATCTACCCCTTCTAACATACTTCTCTGTATGTCGACTGAGAAAGCACAAGCTAGGATTAAGCAAAAGCTGAAATAATAACATATGATTATATATCAAATTGCAGATATGATATATAACTCACTCCACTCTCTTCAGCATATTCTGTGGCATAGGACCAAGCACACGTTCCATCATTGCAAGATGCTCCAAATTTTCGTGTGTTTGAAATAAAGCCTCACCCTGTTCAACAGATGCAAAGTTGTAACAAAATCATTTGCATTTTGCTACAGTAGAAAAGTAGAAATGCAAAGTTCAGAAACATACTGTGCACAACTCCACTAAGATGCAACCAACACTCCACACATCACAAGGATAACTCCATCCAAGTCCTGTGTTGAAAATTGAAACTTGTAATCTCCAGTTATTTACAAAAAAAAAAAAAGTTTTTAAAAAAGGACAAATAACAAAAGTCTTACCAAGAATAACTTCTGGTGCCCGGTAATGTCGTGTTGATACAATGTAATTCTGATCTTGACGCTCATAGGTAGTGCTACCAAAATCAATCACCTTAATGGCACTTGATTTTGGGACTCTTTTATAGTAGGAATTGTCCTTTGGAGAGCGAGTCGAGTTCTGCTCAAAGCAACATATGTCAGCGGCCTTAAGAAACCAATTCATCCAGAATGAGTTGACAAGGATAAAGCAAATGCCACATGAAAACCATAAAGCATGGCCAGAGCACAGCATAAATATCAAGGTAAAAAGCTAAGCATCACCTTGTAATCAGGAACTTTTACATAGTCAGAAGAAACTAGGAGTATGTTCTCAGGCTTCAAATCAGTATGTATCATATGAAGGTCGTGCATAACTGCAAGATTTTAAGTACAGAAGCAACATAAGTAAATGAAATACAAGACTACTCTTTACTTAATCTAGCCTAAGAATACAACTACCTACTCTAAAGAGAACTACCAAAACAAAAAATCTCCCTAAAACATATACATTAGCTAATCTCATTATGTATTTCCGCGTAGCTAAGAACTTAACATTTGATTAAAAAAAAGTTAGAAGGGAAAGAAAAGAGATAAAAGATGCATGAAAAGAGACTAGCTAAAGTAATTACTACACACATGCTACACATTCCAACAGTTGTCTGCCAATCTCACGGACATGATCAATAGGAAATGAGCGATAATTGTTTTTGCGAAGAAAATCGTATAAGCTTGGTCCAAGCTTCTCAAATACCTGTTAAAACCATTTACATTCACCCAGAAGTCTTAACCCCCAAATTATTTGTGAATTGAGGAAATCATTCCATCAGAAACTAATCATATATACTTACAATACAGATATGGTTACGATAGTCAAACCAGTTCCGTATTTGCACACAACTGCAAGGAATAAACCCATTTAACCATAGACAAAGAGGCATAAATAAGCAGGTCACATGGTTGGCATTGGCAATAAATCAGGTAAGAGGTAGGTCAAGAAAACTCACCGGTTGCCACCTTTATCATGTTTACCAAGCTGTTGCAGCACTTCAATTTCTATCATGGCTGCCTCCTTATATTTCTTGATGCCACGTACAATTTTGATGGCAACCATTTCCTTTCTTTCTCTGTCCCAGCATTCCAAAACCTGACCAAAGGTGCCTATACGTAGAGCAAACAGTATAAATCCAAGAGGTCAGATGAACAAAAACTAAACCTCACAGCAATGAGGAATGCAAATAAGTGACAGGGCATACCTTCTCCCATTTTGTTATGTATCTTATCTGCAACAATAAAAGCAAAAGGAAGAGGGGGAAAAAACTCAGTCAGCAACCATCACGATTAACATGTCAAAACAAAAACTCAGTCCTATTTTTACTCGTTAATAGGGACTCTAATGCAACAAAAAATACTCGTTAAATCCATAATTGGTGGAAAAGAATTCTCGAAAGCCCCAGTAGCAAAAGATTTGCAACTTGAGGACCTTATATATAAACCTATTCATTGTTTATAAGGTATGGATGGTAAAGTGTAATTACAGCGAGAAGTTAAATTATCTCCAAGCGCAAACATGTAATGGCCATCCTTGTCATCTTCCCTCCATGGGGGAGAACCATTTTGAGCCACTCCTTTAACAAACAGGGAACTAGTATGGTCTGAGATTGCTCCTGAAGATGCATAGCTTGCTACATTCCCAACCTCTTGTCCACAAAAATTTCCTACCTGAGCCTACACACAGCCACCCATTTATGTACCACTCAAGATATAAAATCAAAATTTTTCACCTGATAGCTTCATATACCCTCGGCATCCCCTTTCTCTTTTCCAAAAACTCATTTGTGAGAGAAACAAAAAATTACAGAATCAAATAATATTGCTAACATTATGAATAGAAGAAATCTTCATTCTTAGCACAAGATTTAGGTCTGAATTACCTCAACAACTTTCAGCATATCTTATCTAATTATTTTTAAAACTTTAATCCAATTAATTATTTTTCTGCAAATAAAATATTTATTAGCATATATAATATAGTAATAAAAATACAATATTAATCTAGCATCTTGATTTTTGTGGAAAATAATGAAAAAAAAAAACTATTCAATTAATTTTATAAACCAACATCAATATAATCCGCATACAAAACAATGATCTGCGAAAGAATAACCATAAACAGATAAGAACTAATCGAAACAGATCTAAAATCAAAAGTCAAGATCCGATCTTTAAAAAACAAGAGAACCGGAACTAAATTCAAAACACAATAAAATATTTTAGATCTTTCACGTCAAGAACAAATTGAAAAAAAAGAGCTGATGATACCTGAGGCACGTCCCAGCCGAAACGAGGTCTTTTCCTAGGTCGATCCAGGTGTGTTATGGGAAAGATGGTCACGTGTTCCATCTCCATGATCGAAGGGAAATCCAGAGAAGATTTAGCGATCTTGACAGGAAATAAAAAGGGAGAAATTAGGGATTTTTTTTTTTAAATTGGTGCGAGGAGAGATCTATCTAGCTAACCCTAGTTTTAAGTAACGTGAACATAATGGGAGGCGAGGCGGTTAGGAAGAGATCTGACCGTCAACGTGGGTTGGTTTTAGCCGTGGATTTGAACCTGACAAGTGTTTGTTAGGGTTTATTCTTTTTGTTGATTCCATGATTCGGTTCGGTTTGTTTGACTACAGTTAGGATTTAACCGTGGTTTAGTTAGCTGTTTTGCGGACCAGGGGAATTGTCTAAGCGTGACAACACGCACGCCAAAAGACTTGATCATAACGGTTATGGATAATGCATATCTATTTGACCCGCGTTATTTTGCGGGTCAAATTTTTTTTATTGAGAAAATTATATATAAATGTTTTTTTTAATGTATTTATATATAGAAAAAAGATTATAAGTATATTTTTAAACCCTTAAGCATTTATATAACTAAATAAATTAAAAACTATATGCATTTAAAAATAA
>Ga0325404_1003775_pt1 | contig 16164 bp, 3 predicted proteins | sample PopdelMetagenome_18_FD_205664 | JGI IMG/M metagenome (GOLD analysis project Ga0325404, IMG submission 205664) | Populus deltoides microbial communities from Bellville, Georgia, United States - Xylem-Control-R1 | ecosystem: Host-associated > Plants > Phyllosphere > Stem > Wood/Secondary xylem... | reverse complement strand
AAAAATGAAAAATGAAAAATTCTCAATTTAAATCTAATTTTACATAATAAAAAATTGCATATCTATGAGAATTGTTAACAATAAAATCATTTAGCACCAACCCGAGACCAGAAAAAACTAATCGAGCCCTTTGATCTACATTATCTAAAGCATTGGGAATATATTCTTTGCTTCTTGAATGACTTCAATTGAGTGGACAAAGAAGTAGGTACCGATTTCATTTATTGAGAAAACTTGCATTCCAAGAGATGACAGAATCCTGCGCTGTACCAAAATCACTCGTCGAAAGATTCATCAAATCATTGAGAAGCCTAGCTAGGTTTCTTTTCATGTGATATTTCATTAATGTATACTACATTTCGTATTTTATTAATTATATCTCTCATTTAATTGGTATAATTCATTTCTCTGTATAACATATGTGTGTGTGTGTGTCTCTATATATATTATTCTAAATTATGGACAAATAACAAGATAAAAGAATAAAGTATATTCGAACCTTTTCAGGATGATATGAATATATCCTTGGCATGATTCCCGTGTTGGTATTTGGGCTTCCTATGCCAATAGGTGAGGTTGTGCTTACCTGATTTCTCAAGTGTCAGGTGCTGGGATCATGTTGGCATCTTGTGTTAGCAGAGCTCAGCTTTCAAACTATGCTACTTTCTTGACAGACTCTACGGTGGCTCCTCCATGCATTGTCATGACATCTATATATATGGCCACAGCTACTGCAGTTTTTGTTACACCATTATTATCACTTTTGCTCATGGTATACAGCATTACGCAGATTGTAGTTGCTCCGATTGCTGCAGGCTTACTTGTAAACAGGTGATATGCTCAATCCAAACAAGTGTAATTTTTTTAAGATTAACTTCCTTGAGATGTCATTGTGTCTTATTTACTCGTGCCTGCAGGTTGTTCCCACATTTGTCTAGTGCTATTCATCCATTTTTGCCGCCACTATCAGTACTAGTAACAGCTTGTTGTGCTGGAGCACCACCTGCTATTAATGTTGACCCCGTTATGTCAATTTTTGGGATAACCTCATTATTGCATTTCATCTATCAGCATTTGTTGCTGGTTATTTTTTTACTGGTCTTGTCTTCCCTGAGGCATCTAACTTAAAAGCATTGCAGAGAACGATGTCCTGTGAGACACTTACCACCTTCCTTTTCACCTATGTCATTTTTCTTGGATTATACTCCTCTAGTTGACAATATTTTCCTTTGCAGGAATGCAGAGCAGTCTTGTAGCTCTCGCTCTTGCTAACAAGTTTTTCAAAGATCCACTTGTTGCTGTGCATCCAGCCATATTTGTAAGTTAAAACTTCACATTTGCTTTTAGTTGACGATTATCTTTAACAAAGAAATCTGGTGCGAATTGTGGTTGCTACTTTCAGCAATTAAACAATAATTTCTGTTATAAGCAACATTATGTGTAGTGATCCTCCATATGGTTCTCTCTGAGGTTTGATAGTAACTAGTTCATTCCATAGTCTGGTCACACTTTCTTCTCATCAATGGAGGCAACTGTAACGGGAAACTAAACAGGGGAAAGCTATCTCGTTGGTTCAGATTTTTCCATTTTTATCACTGATTAATCCTTAACACTTGGTTCTTATGTATATACATCACAAAGAAGAGTGACATTTTTATTATATTGCATTGCACGTGATAGAAGCCTCGGCCACAGAGGCATTCTTTTTCTTATTTTTGGATTCAGTGCATTGATTAGCAAATGGTTTATATTACCCTTCATTTTCTAGGTTTGCCCACACCATTCATTTCGTTGACATTTTAGCTTTAAATTTCTTAAAATCTAAGATGATTAGAATTGCAATTGATGTTGTGTCGAATGCTTTTACATAAAAAGATCGACGCATATCATTTAGATTTGTGTTGTTCTTTCATCATATTATCTGGCATTCATATTCATACAGAATTCTGAGAACTATCAGCTCATTGTGTGACTGCAGACAGTAATCATGTCCTTGGTGGGATTTTCCCTTGTCATGCTTTGGTCCAAGAAGAAAGAATAGCACTTGAGTGGAAAATTGCTTTTGCAAACCACAAGTTTGTCCTATGCTGTCTGCAATCATACCTTAGGCGGTTTCGTTCTCTCACCATCTTTGATCCAAGAATAAAGGAAAGCAATGTGATGAGATATTGCCTCTGCAAGTCGATGGAATCCATTGTTTGAGGGTACATTTGCATTTAATACTTCTGAAATTGTCAAAACTCAAAAGCTCTTGGTTTTTTGAAGGTGGTATCGCTTGGAGGCAACATACGGTGGCATGGCACCCTTTGATTTCGCGTGTCTAAAGAACAAAATAGTTTCCTTTTTCTGGTGTTCTGGTTCACATCTCTGATAAGAAGTCACTGAGCTCTTCAGCAGTTCTGTCGTCGTCAAGTTGTATCATGCTGACACATGAAAATATCTACTTGACTGTTTTGTCCTATTGTCCATCATCAGCATCAAGTTTCCCGAATAATATCATTTATCGATGGCTTCGCATGGGTTCCATGTTGTGTGACCCCAGCCTCCATGTTAATCAAGAAACTCGTTTAAATGGGAAAAAGATGGAGTGCTAGTATCATCACTCCTAGAATGTTTTAGATAATATATGGATTAAGTGTTTTTAGAAGTGATTTTTGGTTGATAAAACATGAAATTGGTTTTTTTTTTTTTTACCATGAAGATTCTTTGATGGTTTTGATTCCCTTCAAAACTAAACATAATTTAATAGAAATTGAGAAAATGAAAATAGTAAGGAAATAACTGTAACCATCCATCTTACAATCTTAAATGTCGAAGTCTTTTATAATGTTGTTTGTTTTTATATTTTAAAAGAATTTAAAAAAAATTAATTTTTTTATTTACTTCAAATTAATATTTTTTTATATTTTCAAATCATTTTATATATTAATATTAAAAATTAAAAAAATATTTTAATATATTTTTAAATAAAAAATATAACCACCACACACTCAACATCTTTCTTCCATTACTGCGGTACATAAATAACTTGTCTCTCAAAATAATAGCAACAAAAGAATCTCAAGCTACCCGCCACCAAAAAAAAAAAAAACACTATGGCAACCACAACAACAAAAACCTTATCATTGTTCTCTCCGGAACCTGTTTTCCCTCGTAAATCCAAACAAACCATTTTCTTTTCTGTCTCTCCTCCACTTGCCCCTACACTTGCCACTCTCCAAACCCAACCCGTGACCCAAAAACTAGCCAGGTTTGGTGTTGTGGGTCTTCTTGGGGCAGGTGTGGCCCTGACAGCATTGGAACCAGCATCAGCTGCTGAGTTACCCTTGCTGGGTCAACTCAGTGAACCCGCCAATGCACTGTCTTTGCCCACCTGGGCTATACACGTTTCCAGTGTAGTTGAGTGGTGAGTTTTCAAATTACTCTTACTTCTTGTGGTTCTGGTGCTGGGTTTTAATGTATAGCATTATCGCTTTGCCTTTTGGATTTTCTTGGCAATATTCTTTTTGTTAATTTTTGAGTTGATTAGATTGGATTATCATTCTACCGAAACCGAATAATTTAGTTAACTACTGGATGCACTAACCTTATTTTGTTTGATTTATATTTGATTGCTGAGTAAAACGAGGAAAAGAAAACTAAAGTTTAGTGCTTTCTTGAAAACAATGTAAAACACTGCAGTTAATTGTACTTTGTTTTGATGGTTTTGTGCCCATAATAGAGATGTTGACAGCGAACTTTCTTATCAACAGGATTGCAGCAATAGCATTGGTTTGGCAATATGGGGAGAAATCGGGGTTTGAATCGTGGAAGGGGCTTGCTTGGGGTATGGTGAGTTATAGCTTTAAAGCATTGCAAATTTGATGTTGGTGTGTTTTAAAATTGGTGAAGCGATGAAGGCTGTCTTGAATTGCTTTGCTATACCCTTTTGGTTTAAAGATTTTAATGAAAGACTGTTACTCTAAGTTGATATAGTTGGGGGGGGGGGTTTGAAGGCACAAATTTACAGATTAGAACACAAACATTATGCAAGTCTGTTATCACTTCTGCAACTTGGTCCCTTGCCTGAAACCCACAATGTCTCCTTGAGGCAATTCGGAACTGCCTTCATGATTGTTATTTAGTTTATTATATTGGATTGAGATTTTTTTGAACAACCATAAGGTTCTATTGATTACAATGGGGTGTTCAAATGACCCTTAAAGTTGTCCTTTTGGTAAAACTTTTAAATATGCTGATCCATTTTTTCTTCTCTCTTCGATGACAATTCTTAATTGATAACTTTGTTATATATGGATTGTTTTTGTTTCCAAACTGCTTGCTAAATCAGTATTTCATCCCCAGTGATCTTTTTTCTGTTACTTTAGTATATCTAGTCACTCTAGACTTTTTTCCAAGTCTTGAAGCAGGCAATAACATAGAAATATTGACCATGCTAATAAATATTTCCTGCCTTGTGAGCATGTTCAAGATTTTATGGTGAAAAACTTTTATTGTATAGGTTGTTGCTCAGGCATAACTGTTATTTTGAGACCTGAATTTATTGTAGCCAATTCTGATTTTATTTGTTAATTTTTTACAGTTACATATGTTGTATAAGAATTTTGCATTTAATTTATTTGGGAAATCGTTACCTTAGGTAGCCTAAACCGAGGGGAAACGGTTACAAATATGATAGGAAATGTCTTTGAGATGTGGGTGATATCCACTCTGTTCAATTGTATTGATTTCGTAGTCAGATTTTCAGCTTTTGTAGAGATTGCTTTATTGTCTGTGGTTGTTGTGTGTGTACTATTCGAGTCAAATCTATACACTTATTATTTCTAAATTTCTTAGTCTAACTATAGTCAACTAATTTTTAGGTTCCTTTACTTGGTGGAGCATTTTGTGCATGCACATGGCATTTCTTCTACAATTCTGAGTCCCTTGAGGTAAGAATGTTTGCATTGCTTCATGGCTAAAGGCATTTGTCCGTTTGCACAGGTGCAGATTAGAGATAAATAGATAAATTGAAATACAGGAAACTGCCTTAAATGAACTAATCAAATGGGAGTTTAGATTCTGATGCATGGCATGATAATATTGAATACAATGCTTAGCTAGAAATGGATGTTACTGCTCTACTTTATACATTTGCATAGCATCGTTGATTTTTTTTCCTTCCTTCTATTCTGAGTCTCTTGAGGTAACAATAGTTGCATCACTTCATGGCTAAATGCATTTGTTGTTTCATACAGGCATAGATTGGAAATTGATAAATTAATCAAGATACTGGAAAGATCTTAAATGAACTGATCAAATGGGGCTTTAGATTAACCTACGGGAAGCATAGATGGAAATGAATATGACATTTAGCTTGAATAGATATCTCTAGTCCTTTATACACGTCCATTACAAAATACAGTATCTATTTCACTCCTTTTTTCTTGAGAGAGAGAATAGTCTCTATTTCACTTTCACCTTTCACTGCTCATCATTAATCGAAAATCAAATGCCATACAGCTCCTAATGTCACATGTATCCATCAACATACCATTGTACTCTTATCTGTGAAAGAACTACTGGGATATTTCACTCTGAACAGCCCAAATTGTCTGTGTGGTATCAAATAGGGGTTGTGCTAACCGAGGGAAAGATTAAGCTGCAGTTTGAAGAGATTTAAATACATAAGAATCTGGGAAAAAAAAACCCCAAAGAAATCTAGCTGAATTTTATAAATCAAGCCAGAAGGCAGTTATTGTCAAAGTTATAATACTTGTAGAACTGGATCCTGGTTTGAACATCAAAATTAATTTGGTTTCTGATAATTCTTTTTGCCCAAAATCCTGGATCTAGCCAGTGTTTCAGCTGTGGGGACTGCTGTTTTTTGTGATTGACCAATCTGACCTCTTGATTTTGCTCGTTGAATATTCTTGTTGACCAACTTAAACCAAACTTACTTTAAATTGGCTCAAGTTCAATCAATGCTGGGTGTATCAGAGATTGCCACCCCTTTCTGTCACCACAGTGTGCTGCATGGTATTGAACTTGATTTTTACTGTTTTCAGAGCATCTCTCCGGTCCATTCCATCATATTTTTATGATCATTTAAGTATTTCCCTTAATATAGGGCATGATTATTTACATGCATCCACCTTATTGTAATACAACTAGCGGTTCTTTTTTCTTTCTCTCGGATAGATATAGAATATGGAAAATAACTATAGTCTGTTCTGAGGTGTAGGTATTAGTAGCTCTTCAAGCTGCACTGACAGTAATAGGTAATGCCACAATGTGCATTGCTGCTTTCCGTATACACATGTCATCAGAGGAACGCCCCAAAAATCTCTGACGGTTTCAGAGCCTGTATGCAATTATATCTTCTGGAAACTAAAATCTCTGTTTTTCAGTTGTTTGGTCTAATTTTAGCGAGAAGGAATTGTCAAGACAGTTAACAATACCCTTGTTACCCCTTCAGAGTTGTTATTACCAGCAGCTATTATATGTAAGTTTTTCTTCTCTTTTCCTTTTCCCCTCAAAAAGCACACTCCAATATATTTTTAACCCTTATTTTCTCTCCTTTCACCGACAATGTACCTTAAGTTTATTGGCACATAAAGCATCCCCAGGTAAGTAATAATTCCCACTTCTTTTAACTTCAAAATAAACGCACTCTTAAATGATAAACGCACTATGTTTAATATTCGTTCGCTTGCTTTCAAAACACTGAAGCAAAAATTCTCACAGAAGCAAAGAACAGCCTAAGCAAAAAGTAAGCATTGAATGCAGAGTGCTGGAGCCTGGAAACCTTAAGAGCTCCTTGCACTCATAGTTGCATGCAAGATGTGGGTGAAGACTTGGAATGCTCTTTTCTTACTATGCTTTCTTGGTTAAGGTGAAAAAAAGATTATAATAACAGATTAACAATGGAAAAGGTTAGTATTATTTATGTGTAGACTCCAGGGACTGGATCAGATGTTTAATTATAGTAATACTACAGCTAGGGCTAGATGAGTTAAGGTGGGAAAGATTGTTTGCACGACAAAATAGGGTCTTAAAGCCTTCTTTATGCGTTCGAAGAACACTTGTCTTGTCACTCTTTCACTGTATCATTGCAGCTATTCAAGATGATAAGCTTAAGTATCTGATTAGTTGCTGGGTTTAAAAAGTCTTTCCCAGTTTCATTTTCAGGCTTAAAAAATAAGCAAATACTAGAATCATTGAAATTTAGGTGATGCATCAACTTCCAAAGTAAAAGGAAAAAAAAAAAAAAAACAGAGAGAATCATTGATACTTTATTTTATAAGTTGGCAAACATACGAAGCTTCCATCACTTATATAACATATACTACCAGGCAAAATTCAGTACATCTTGTGACTAACATGCTTGATTCAGCAAAGAAAAGATAAAAACAAAAGGAAGATTACCGAGAGATAGAGATATAAACAGAGTTGTTAGTCTGTACTATGTTACATTTTGCTAGTGTTGTGTAAAAGAAGTAGGGTGGTGGATAAGCGATCCAAATGAGGGAATTTCTTTTGAAATTCAGAAATTAAGGCCAAGTTTTCTTGGCGGAGAAGATTAGCTTTCTTCCTCAGCTTCTCGTTCTCTTCAACGATTCTTTGGTTCTCTAAACACAACTTCAAGTTCTTTATCTCCATGTCCTTCCCCTCCATTTCTTCATATCCTGACCTCCTGCTTTACACAAGGAGAGAGAACAAGGAAAATTCCTCACGTCAAACACGTATTTTTTGTAAGAACTATACAGCAAATGAAACATCAAAACACTTGGGACAGTAAAGGTTGCGTTACAAGCAGATGCTAAATTTTTGCATGGTAAGACATACCTGCAGGTGAGCCCAATAACTTGAACCTTACATTTCTTTGATCTTTGCCTTCTTTTTGAAGGGTGGAAAGGAGAAGGGAACCTCTCTACTCCGTTAGTGCACATTATATTTGTTGCTATTGGAAAGATGAAAGAAAGCGAATTGAGAAAAGAGGGTGGGATGTAAGTTCCTATATATACAGGTGGTTTTGTGTCATGACAGGGTGCATGATTATCTAGGGCATATAGTGGGTATGCATTTGATAGAGAGATAGATTTATCTTCTATAGCAATGATGTCATATTGGATTCATGATTGCAATGGGAAGCTACCCCTTGTATCGATGATGGATGAGGAAAGTAACAAAGAAAAGCCTAAGATCACGGAAGCTTCTCTTTGATCATCTCCTGCACACTTGGCCTTAAGGAGTAACAAAATTTAAAATTAATAGAACCAATGGAGCATGAGTACTATTCATGTTAAAGCTATTGATTTGAAAAGATCTGCTTCGTTAGGAAAAGCCAACTATAGTTTATGTTTGAAATTTGTAATGGTCCTTCTGAGATGGCACTTCGTAGTTGCATGTCAGCAAGCATCCATGGATGATTAGGCTGATTACAAGTGGCTTCTTGGCATCACCTTGTCTTATGGCCCATTCCAAGCCTAATGCAATGTAGAGTTGTAAGAGCTCACCTCTCTCTCTCTCTCGACTTTTGGGATTATGGACCATTACAGGGGGGAGTTGGCATCTTCATTTCCACCCTTTCCTTGCTCCACTTTTATATGTTTCATTATACTTGGTTTGAACACAAATTTAAGAGTCAGACTTGACATTGAGGGCCTGAAAACCCCACCATTTCCTTGGTACTAGTATTCTCTGCGTTTGGGACAAATGATGCATGGCCGAAAAAAAGAAATAAAAATAATGGGGAATAAGTTCATGATAACTCACTTTGCATACGTACACTAGATCGCCAGATCATTTATTTGTTGTGGATCAGTTTAATTTTTTTAAAAAATTAAATTGTGTAGAGATTAAATCGGTATGACTTGCTTGATTTAACAAGTTTAAAGCAACTTGAATGATCGGAAAACACATAATTTGACTAAATTTTTTTAAGATAATATATATTTTTTTAATATTGAGACGACAATATATTAAGTCAACTCAGGTCAATCTAAATTAACATGTAAAATCTGCAACCTGGGCCATGAAACAATGATAACTTTATAAAAAGTAAATCGAAAAACATTTCAAAATCTAATTCTCAATTAACTCAATATTGAATGATAAAATTTAAAAATAAATCAATTTAAAAAGGATAAAAAAATAAGTCGGTTTAACTTGCCAAACTTGGATCACGAGACTGGGATAATCCAATTGAAAAAAATCAAAACAAATTTTGAAGTTCAATTCCCAATTAATTCAATATTAAATGATAAAATTGAAAAAAATTAAAAAAAAAGAATCTGAATCAGCCCGAGTTAACCTGTCAAACTTGTGACTTGGACCATGAGATTAGAATAGCCTCATAAAAAGTAAACTGAAACAAACTATTAAACTTATCCTGATCAACTGAATATTAAATAATAAAACTAAAAAAAAAAAACCTCAAATACAAAAGGAACCCAAAAAAACCTTAAATTATATTTACACATGTATTGAACATTAAGCTCTTCTATAATAGGATCTCAAGTAGATCATGATCGTACCCATAATTATTATGTACTTGCAGATGATGAACCAATGGAATGAATTTGTTGCTGTCTTTATTTAAAAAAAGAAAAAGAAAAAAAATGCAGGGAGGGAGTCTCAAGTGATACTAGAGGTTAGGCCACTGTTTTTGTTGCACAGCCCTTTCTGCTAGTAGATATTTCACATACATGTATTCCAACTACCTTCATTTCTTTCTTTGACCTTCTCCACTATTTAATAATGGTTGCAATGATATTAAATTGTTAATGCAGGTAGATAATTAGCCTGACATGTGCAATTGCACCAACTATAGAAGAAGAAGAAGACCTACTAATCAATGGATCTTGCATGCACACACACAGATATATATATATATTATGGTGAAAAATCCCTTGATAATAATTGCTTGGTTAATTTGGTTTAACACTCATAATTCTCATGTTATGATTGTTTCAGTTAGAGAAATAAATTAATTATAGCAGATTCTTCATTTATCAAGTGATTTTAAGGAGTGCTACCCTTCTGAGATCAGCCACAGAACGTTCTCGGTAAGGTAACAAAGTTATATCTTGATTAAAATGAAAGCCAATCTTTGAGGAGCTCAAGTCGAAGGAGCAATTGGACATGCCAGAGAAATTATGCATATGTAATTAATTCATACCTATGCCTTTGGTCCGAAAATATATATGAATGTTGACTGTACACGCCTGTAATGCTTGATAGTGTAGGCAAATTCTAACCCTAATCATGCCATTTTTGAATGGAGAGAAGGGAGAAGCCATTAATCGAAGAGAGCATGACTAGAACCACACTCACAGGACTCTTCACTTATTTCTTCTTTTACTACCTCTACTACTCAGAACACACACACACACGAGAGTAGAGCAATAGTCAACGATGAAATGAATGGAATTCCTCTTCTTCTCCTGCCTCTTCAAGTGCCGTAAAAACTTGTAAACATGCACACCATCCTTGACGTTAGGTCTCGCATGCATCAATTATGATGGCTCCACAACTTCCCATTTAAATGTCTAATCCATCTACTGTATCTCCTCCTATATGTGCACTGCAATTGATTGCTATATTGGTGTGTGCATTTGTCATCAACCTCATCGCCACCCATATGTATATCGTGCACAGGGTATCATGGCAATTTGATAATTGAAATCATGAGTGTTCTTCTTTTCAACTTGTACATTATGATAGGTATACTTATGGATATCACGCAATGTCTGTTACCCCTTGTAAATCTATGAATGGTAGCTAGGAAACCACCATAAAATCATGATTCCAAGGGGATAACGTTCAATATAGTGTAAGATGCAGTATTCGGAAGCCAGGGAAGTAATTAGAAGTGTTTTCTTTTCCTTTCCTTTTATGATGAAAATTAGAATAGGTTAGGAGATTAGAACAAGCATATGGCTGCCAAAAATGAAAAGACCGTGGCAGCTTCATTACTCTACGAAAACTGGGAGTTGGGGTCATGATCATAATGGCCTTGCTTATTTGACCTTCATTGGCCTCCTGCTCAAGAGTCATTAGCTATAGAGTTGGCAGAAATTGATAGATATTCGATGGTGGCGGTGGAAAGTTAAGTAGCTAGGCATAAATATTGTGGCTCGAAACACAAGTAACATTTGCAATTATATTTGCGCATTTTCATATTCGATATGAGAGGTATTGAATTTGGAGAAATAAAATATATGGCTCCATGCTATTTGCAGCAGAAGATCTTTATAGTTCAGAAACTTAAAGCATTCTGGCACACTCAACTTGAGATCCAAGGAGAGGGATGGATATTTTTTTCCTTGAGCAATATTCCTGAGCAGTTTTCAACTCGGCGCCACTCTCTAGTCTCTCGCTATCTGCTCATCTCTCTTCTTTGAAACTCTATAGGCCCAGCTTAAATTAGCTGTCCCTGCTTGAATTCATCCAGCCCATTAGACCGAAGGTTGGATGCGTGGAGCAAGTTTAGATAAGGTGGGTCGGTAATGGTAGCCCTGTTTCATCTTCTTCTTCTTTTTTCTTTGACTAGGCGAGCCATATTGTTGTTGTTTTTTTTAATTAATAATTAGAGGTATCATTGGATCAATTTATCCATCAATTAAAATTAAAATTAGATCTTTTTAATAATAATAATATTGACTCAAACTCATTACATTATTAGCCTTCAATAAGTGTGATTCCACGTGATAGGTTTTGTCTTGTAAAGATATTTTTTGATGAGAGAGACGATACCTAAAATTTATAAATAGCTTAGTCGCTCAACTCCTAACCCAAATATTGGTATTACCATAGTTTCCTTGGTCAAGGAGATTTGGAATCGAGAGCACATAACCAATGTCCCCATATAAGATGTTAATGATGATATTTGTCCCAAATCTATTATATAGTTGATCCCTAAAAAATTATTATTTTTAAATTCAAACTTAACCTATCATGACGAGTTTTTTTCCCTTAAAAGGCACCTCTTAATAAAAAAGGTTTTTCCTAAAGCTTATAATATGCCTAGGTCAATGACTCTAGCCAATATAAAATATCGATATCATCATAGCCCTCTAGTAAAGAGGCCTGAGAGCTAAGAATATATATTTCTAGTTTTTATATACAGTGTCAATGATGAGGTTATCCAAACTCATTATATGACTAGTTTCTTAAAAGATATTGTGTAATAGCCCGACAGAACTTTTTATATATTGTTCGTTTTGGACCTTATCTTCTTTACGGTTTTGTTTTTAGTGATGCGAGCCCACTTTTGAGCCTGACGTTCCAAAACGCGTACAACAGGTCAATAACCAGCACTACTCATACAGCCCTAGCTTTCATGTTTAAGCTTATAACTTTACAATGGATTTTGTCATGAAAAGGTACATCTTAAGAGGTGGTACTTGAAACCTATAAGTTGCCTTGACCATTGATTTTAAATTTGATTTGGAATATTAATATCATCACAGCTTTCCTAGTTAAGGGATTTGGAAACCTAGAGGACATAGCCCATGTTCTAATAAGCAACCATAATGATAATATTAGCTCAAATCCAATACATGGCTTGCCTCTCAAGAAATATTGTTTTATGTTTGGGCTTATAGTCTGTATTGAATTTTATTATGAAAAGACATCTCTTAAGAAAAAAAAAGACCTAAAATTTATAAATTATCTAAACTCTTGACTCTTAATTGATATAGAATATTAATATTATTTGTTGTCAAAGATAAATAATTTTTTTGTCACAATACCCTTTTTTTTTGAAACAAATAATAATCTATATTAAAAAAATATAAATATGCACAAATATATAATAATTTACCAATTTTGATATTTATTTTTTTCCTTCTTTTTCATTTTTCTATTCAAGCATGGATCCAAAAAGAATATGATCATTAGATCCACTTGATCTCAAAAAGAAAAAACAACTTCATTTTTAAAAATCAAATTCCTTATTATAAAAATATAATTCAAATTCCCTGTAAACTCTCATCCTTGATGATATTTCCTCATGCCTTTTCACAAAAAAATAATTCATTTAATATTATCCAGGATGCCAATTAACAAAACACTAAAGAAGTTGGGTTTTTTCTTGATCATTATATTGCATGCCTAATGGCACTAGCACCATGAATTCACACAGTGCCATACCTTTCCCCCCCTAAACTTGATCTTGGGTTTTTGAGGTATCAAAAAAACCTTTTGATATTTAATGAACACTTGATTGTGCAAAAATATGTTTGGAATTTTTATTTTTCAAAACACTAAAAATAATAGGACTAGAATTGAAAATTAAAAAAAAATGATAGCTTTTTTGCAATTTTTTCGCTTAAAGAGAAAAGATGAAGAAATCAGGTGTGGAAATCAACGTGAAAAGAGAGAAAAATAATAAAATAATAAAAAATAGATCACTAGAGCTACAATATGAACACACGCCATTATATAATGAAGGCCTCACCTAGATAACTTCAATGGTATCAAGGACAACTGTCATAGAGTTTTGAGGGAGCCACTTACGCCTCCTCAATATGACAGCCTTCCTTACACATCGGCGTATTTGCTAGACATGTTTTTTTTTCTCTTCATTCAATTTAGCCTCTAATCTTCGAATAGCTCTTCAATTTAGTCTTGAATTTTATCCCACCCTAATCTAATAAATGCCAAACCAAGTTTTTTTACATCGAGTTCCAACCATGTTTTTTCACTCATTTTTTATTTAATTTTGTTTGTTTTTGGACCGATTTAGGTTTATTTCGGGCTAATAAATTATTTTCCTAAAATTCTAATGATGTTTTTAAGATGTTTCAATGTTAAATTAGGTTGAAGAACATTTTTTTTGAGTTAAAATCTCACATTTCGATTTCTCAACCACTTATGTAGTGGTTAGAATATGAAAACATAAATGACATGTCATTTGTATTTTATTTAAAAAAAATTTATTTTAGATATACATCTACTATAAACACAATCTATAAATATCAAACTATAGAATAAAGTTTCAATTTGATTCTTAAAATATAATCACTTGTTCGAAATCTGAAGTTGGTGGTGTTATTTAGCATAATGACATATATAATTCTTATTTTTTCAAAGAAAATCATCGTTGGGCTTCTAACCCTTTAGTGTTTGCAGATACACATATATTTGTGAGGGAATAAGAAAAAAAAATTTTTAATAAGTTAAATTTATAAATTATAATTATCAAATTTAATTTAAGTCAATTCAGTATAAAACTCATATCTTGAGTCGAGTCAGGTAGATTAACCTGATTTAACTATTTTTTTAATTTAAAAAAAAATACAAGATTAACATTTAATTGTATCTTGCCATATTTTGATGAAGAAACTGTTAGAGAATAATATAAATCATATCCTGAGACCTCACCTAACAGCTTAAACTTTTAGGTTTAGATGGTTCTTTGACATGGTATCAGAGCCTTGATGACCAAGCGGTCACGAGTTCGAATCTCACCATCCCTATTTATTTGATAAAAAAAATTAAGCACAAGGTAAAGTGAGCATGTGCAAGTTTCAAGCCCAAAGGGCTTTCACTTGAGGAGGTGTGTTAGAGAATAATATAAATCATATCCTGGGACCTCACCTAACAGCTTAAACTTTTAGGTTGAGATGGTTCTTTGACAGAAACGTGAACAGATTAAGATGATTCCATCAATTCATGATTTTGCCAACACAAATCACAATTCTGAGATTATTTTTTCCAATCTAAAAGCGTAGATCCTTTTATCGATATTTTTGAGTGATTGTGAAAGAAAAAAAAAGAAGAAGAGAGGATCTTGTGTGCTTCAAATTGGATTTGCATGTCTTTTTTTATTACATATTTTAACTCAATTTTACTCGGTTTATTGTAGCAAATTAGACTCTGGTTGATCTATTTTTGTATGGTTTTAAAAAATTGAATTCCACTTAAATTCAAATCTATATAGCATTCTAAAATACTTGGAGATGTTTTTTTTAAAATGAGTTTTGTAATCCATTACTATAGAAAAACAAAAACTCTATACAAGTTTTTTTATATATATTTATAACCCGGGGTGTCCAGGTCAGCTTATGCGTACCACGACTAATCTCCGGATCCACTGAACACCCTGCAAACCCAGTGGACAGGTAAGACACCACGGGAGTGACAGACATGCACATAGAGAATCGAACCCGGGTGTAGAGAAAAAGAACAAATCGCTTTCCCCGCTAGACCATGACCTCAAATGCCTCTATACAAGTTTTTGATTAACTATAATATCTTTAGATATTCTTAAGAGATTATAATACCCTTAAATTACTTCAATGATATTTGTACACTTACTTAATAAATAATATACGTGGGTTTACTATATTTTTTTATATCCTTTTTAATATGTATATATTCCCTATTTAACCTTTTTGTTTATTTTCCTAATACGTGTTTTTTATACAACTTCCTATATTTTTTTTCTTATTATACCATGTTTTTTATATTTTTTTCCCCTTTTCTTCTCCTATTCAATATTCAATTTTGTGTTTTTTTATATAACACATTCAATACACCTCTCTTATAAAACTAAAAATAAACAATAAAAATAAAAACTTGAATAATTGCTACTATAAACAATAAAAATAAAATTATATTGCTAGACAATCCCTCTATAATCTTAAATTGGATTTTTTATTTTAAAAATATTTTAAACTATGGATTTTATTTTATTTTTCTATCTTAAGTATAAATCATGATTATAGAGCCTTTAGTAATGTTCAACACGAACTTGAATAATTCACACGCAATAAGAACTAGTTCAAGAAAATATATATTGATAACGGATATTAGTTATGTCATAATCAAGTTTTGACCTTCATTTTTGTATATTTATAGAAATTAAAAAAATCTAAAAAAAGTGTCCTTTTAGTAAATTTAGTTAATTTTAATTTATATAATTTTTAAAACTATATAAATTAAATACTTTATTCATATCAGCTAGTCTTCGTTAAAATAAATTAATCATTTATTTACTTAATCTAGATCAACCCATTTAACTCATATTTTCAGTCCAATTGATTCAATTAAGCCCAATTTAGTTCAACGATTTTGTCAATGCGGACCCTTCTATCCGATTCTGGAACAGAGGGAATAGAACCATCGTCAGCCGAGTTCAAACAAAGAAAAAAACAAATCGCCCAGCAAAGCAAC
>Ga0325404_1003774_pt1 | contig 16167 bp, 10 predicted proteins | sample PopdelMetagenome_18_FD_205664 | JGI IMG/M metagenome (GOLD analysis project Ga0325404, IMG submission 205664) | Populus deltoides microbial communities from Bellville, Georgia, United States - Xylem-Control-R1 | ecosystem: Host-associated > Plants > Phyllosphere > Stem > Wood/Secondary xylem... | reverse complement strand
GATTGTAGTTATTTTTTATTTCATGACTAAAGAGTCTTTATATTAAATATTAAAAGAAATTTCATTGAATAAAAAAAACCCTAGCTATCTTTTTCCACCCATCTTCTTCCTATAAAAAATAATAGCTAATATTCTATCCATTTTTTTCCCCTAAACACCAAACTTAATCGTCACCTTCTCTAACGACCAAACAAAAAAATCAAGATCAATCATAGAGTTCATTGAAAAATCAAGGGAACTTCTTTTTTTTCTAATCCTTAGCAATAATCTTATAAGTCTTTTAGATCATTTTTATTTCTATTGAAATTTTAGCAGAATTTTTTCTTAAAAAGATTTAGTCCTAAATTTTCAATACCTGTAAGTTTCATCATCTAATTAACAAACAATCTTGATCAATCATCATAGATCATTTCTCCACACAATATCATATATCTTCACGACATTCATCATTAATCAATTACAACGCATCTCTCAACACAAATCAAAGCATAACAAACATTAAAAATGACATACATTATCAATTTAGAACATTTAAACCTATTCAATAATTAAACACCTAAGTTAAGAATTGCATACACAATGAAATTATGTTATTTGGATTACATGCCATGGCAAACAAATTAATTGTTTACAATTCAAAAGGGCTTAAAAAGTCATAATTACATACAAAAGTAGTACCTAATGCTAGTAAGGTAATATGGCAATATTTATTGCTTATGACGAGTCTAAGATAGACTTGAAAATTAAACAAGTAATTAACCTTATGAATAACTAATTATTATCACAAGCATTAAAAGAAAATGGATAGCCTATCATTATGAAATTCATCAATCTATCACTTTTACTTTTTCAAGAATAATCTCTTAATTCAATCTTTTTTTCACAACTTCCCATTCTACTCAAACATCTTCTATATCATCAACTCATTTTTATCTATTCCTTACAGATATTAATAAATCCAATAATTTCCATTATGAAACACCAATGATTCCAACTTTCTTTTTGGTTATCAAACAATCTGGTCATTCCCTTACATAATGCCAATAACGTTGGCTCCTTTTCTAGTCACAAATCAATCCAACAATTTCTTTATAGAACGCTAATAACTTTGGCTTCCCTTTTAATCGCCAATCAATTCGGGAATTTCCTTACGGAATGCTAATAATTTCATCTCCCTTTTTCGTTCACCAGTCAATCCATCCAATAATTAATGTCATTCTTTTGTTAATCGTTTCCACGTTATTTTTATTATTCAAACTCAAATCATACACTTCAAGGAATAACAAATATGAAATATTAAAACTTAAATACATGGTAAGATGTCAAGCACCTACTTGGAGCCTATGAACGTGTTATACAAGCTTGTTGTCGTTATCCTGTGACCTTCCTTGCATTAATAGGGTCAAATTATCAAACTTAGAAATTCATCGTAAGAACTATATTTCATTTTTAATCCTATTTTCAAATCAATAATGAAGAAATACGTGCAATCAATACACACTTCAATAATAAATTTATATATTCATGCATATAAATTCAATTAAGTATTGTTTCTCCTTTTCTTTCTTTTTTAAAATTCATCCTACATGATCAAAATATCATATAAAATCATCTCTTGACACAAGTTTTGATACAATTTAATCCCCCACCCTAAATCCCCAATTGACAAACCGAAACTATCAAGGAATACTTCCTTAGGTTTCCATTTAATTTCTTGTAGTTTTTTTTCTTAATTTTGACACTTCAACACTCATATAGACATAATTCATCATAATTATCATAACAATTAGGTTAAAAAAACTCAAATTTTCATTTTCTTCACCTAAGCTAAAATGTAACCTACAAAGGGAAGCATGGTTTTGTTCCAAAATTTTCACAATTCTCACATTACACAATAGTTTTTCATGCCCAAGAACACAATTCTAAGCTAAAAACATCATTCTAATTAACACAACACCTTAAACCCAACATTCCATAATGTAAATATAACATAACAATTAATATCTAAAACACATCAAAACTTCAATCAACTCTCAACTAAGGTTCCTTACCTTTTAATGATAACTAATCAATGTGAAAATAGAAAAGAAATTCCAAGTTTCTTCTCCTCCCTTCACTTCCTCTTATATCCTTCAAAACTCTAACTATAAAGCTTAAAGGAACCCTTAAATCTTAGGATTTCTTCTTCAAATCCACTAAAAAGTCACTTAGTCTCCTTAATCTAGATCATTCAGTGTTCTCTTCTTTAAATTTGGTGGCACAAAATCAAAATCCTCTCCCTCTCTCTTGTGGAAAAACCATCGACCATACTCTCCTAAAAGGCCACACACACACAAAACCTTTATGTCTTTTTCAACCCCATTTAATCGAAATCCCTTATCGTCTTATTTTAAAATATCATACCTAAGTTTATTAATCATAAAATTTCTTTCCAATTATTACCATTCTTCCAATTTTAAATGTTAAATTTTCTTTTCTTAACCGAGTTTAATTTTTTATAATAATTTTACCAACAATATAAAATTTTACATGGGGGTTTACATTCTCTTTCGTTTGATTCAATGAAGAGTTAATTTTGGACATTTTGTATTTAATATATATGTGAGTAATTTGTTCTTTTCATCATATTTAAAAACTTTTGTTGAACGAGGATGTAAATGATAATTTTTCAAACTATAACAAGTAATTGCAATATAGACTAAACTACAATATATTTTCTTCTTTTTTATCCAAAATATAAATGAATAACGTAACCACTTAAAATATATAGGTTACGTTGTTTTCAACCATGTAATCTCAAAAATAAAAAATAAAATACCCAACACTTTATGTTGTTTAAAACAATGTAACCTAAAAAACATTTGTGAAACTTGCACTATGAATAACAAAATATTATTGTGAAGGTTGTGTTATTCTTAATAGCATAGCCTTCACAAAATTATTTTTATATTTTTGAAAGGTTACATCGTTAAACATAACGTGACCTCAAAAGCTAAAAGTGGTTATGTTTGTTGTGAATAGTAAAATCTACAATGAAATCTATTAATTGGCTTGATCCCTAAATATTTTTTATATTATACTAATTTATAGGGGTGTTCATAGATAAAGTTGGGTCAGGTTTAGATCATTATTGTATCCAATCCAAGGTATATTTTAAACTTGACCCATTTATTTTATTTTTTAAGCGAGCAAGTTTGATATATTAAGTTAGGCTAATTTTGTTTTTTTTTTTGATATTACAAATATACACGAGTAAGATTTATATTGCTAATTTTTATAAGTTGAACTTAATTATAATTAAGATTTAGGCTTAATAAATTAGCCCAAAACATGTTAAATATTGTAACAGACAATTTAGGCTTAATCCATCAATTGACTAAAATAAAAGAGTCATTTGAATAATAATAATAAAAAAAAACAGAGCTTATAACAAATTAAATTTGTTGACCTAATTAGGTATATAAGTTGGATCAGTTTAACCAGATTCCAAAAATCTTAACTCGTCCCTTGACTTGTAATATTTATTAAATAGAGTTTTTTTTATTAATATGGATATCCGGGTCAGCTTGCGCGCACCTCGACTAATCCCGAGCCTTGAAGTTAACGATCATGTAAGTCTTTAGTGGCTCTGAGATTTGTAAGACTTAAACTTGTGACTTTTAGGGAGCAAATTTAGAGTCTGACTAGTTGAGTTATATCCATAAGAATTTATTAGAGTTTTTCCATATCTATATATACTATACTCATTTTATGACTTTAATGAGTTGAGTATAGTAAAACAAATATCACATATAGATGACTGAATATTACTCTCTTTTTTTACACTCTTATTAATTTGTATATTTAGACGTGTTATTAAATAGAAAAACTATTAGTTTTATGGTTGACGCGTGATAGATGACTGAATTTCCTTATTTTCTTCGACTGACAAATTCTTTTCAGTCCATTCTCTCTCTGTCTCTCTCTCATACATTCATGTATGGTTTTAACGTAGCAGTACAAAGCTTTCACCAGTAAACACGTCCATTCCTTCTGTTTTTCACTTCACTTTTGTCAGTCTCTATCTCTCTCTCTCTCTCTCACACAACCTGATGGGTTCTATATGCTTACTTTTGCTGTTACAAGCACGGATAAACACTGTAACACTCATAATAATCAGGAAAAAGGAAAAGAAAAATAAGTTTCATTGTGTGAAGGAGGAATTGAGTCACCTCTTCTGTCCTCCAATTCATCGCCTCCACAGCCACCTTTCTCGAGATCACCAAAACCTTACCTCTATCTTCCTTGGAATTTTTGGTGAACAAAATCTAATCTCTGACCCCTCCCGATTTCTTCACCATAATTATTCATCAAAGAATACCAAGTAAATAATACGGAATGTACATACAAAGACAAAAGTTAGTAATAAAAGGGGTGTGAAATGTGAATTGTGATGTTTGTACTGTAGGATCAGAAGGGAAGTCAGGAAGGAAGGAAAGTAAGGCTTTTCCTGCCTCAATTTGGGTTTTTAATATGCGAAAAGAAAAATGCAGCATATTGTGACTCAGAATCCATCAAACCCATCATCAATCCAGCTTTCTCTGAGACATGTGCAGGGGAAACAAAAACTTCGAAGACGTGAGAAAGAAGCAAATAGCTGGTGAAACATGGCAGGTTTTAGATAGGACAACCTAACCTAACAGGCAGGGGGCCGGGGTCCTTTCTTGGGTGTGCGTGTGTCTGTATTAATTTCCCCCTCATTATAGGGTTTTGGAAGAAACCAACTCCGGTCGTTGCACGTTGGATGTCCTTCATTTTTTATCACTTTCCCATACATAACACACTCCACCGTTATAAATTTAATTATTTCGTCCGTTAGTTTCATGGAACTCAAAATAAAATATTAATATTGTACTCGAATTATAGTTAGAGAGGTTTTTTTTTTGGATTCTTTTTAAATTGCTTTTTAAATTATTTTTATGTATTAAAAAACATTAAATTAATTTTTTTATTTTTTTATTATTTTAATGTGCTGATTATATATATATATATATATATATATATATATATATATATATTCTCATTTAAAAAGCATTTTTAAAATCACCATATTCAGCTTTACCGAGCAAACTTAGATTGATTTATTTAAAAAAGGGTATTAACTAACTGTTGCTATTTTCACAAGTTTTTTTTTTTAAAAAAAAATTATATTAATATTGAGTTTTGAACTTAAAGAAGTCAAAAAAGAAAATATACTTCTTTCATTACTACAAAATTGATTTACACAGATGAAATATTCTATCAATATAAAAACTGTATTTTCATTGATATAAAAATCATCAATGAATTTATCGATGAACACATGTCATTGAGGATTTCAAATTGACTTAAATGTAGATGGATAAAATGACAAAATATTCGCATCGGTGATAAAAATAGATGTTGACCATTTTCAGTCAGCTTGTCCATCGGTAAATATTACATATCATTTGTTTAATTCAAACTTATTCAATCAACCAATTATCATTTGTACAAAAATTCAATGTTACGTCAAAATATGAACTGCATAAATCAAATTAATGACATGTAATTGGTACATAACTAATTATCCATCATTTGTTAAATTCAACCTTATTCAATTTAAATTCATACCATTTAATTGTTATCAATTCCATAAAAAAATGAATTTCCCTAAAATTTCAAACTCAACAATAAAATTGATAAAATATGATTGATACTGATTAAATAACTCATTATTTCTTCTGGTATAACACACATAAGTTACAAAATCAAACTTGATTTCATCAAATTAAAAAAAAATCAATTTTTCCCAAATCCCAAACAAACCATAACATAAAAATTATACTTAAATATAACAAAATTATCTATATAAAGGTTGTAAAACACATAAATATACAAGTAAACTATAAATACCATTGAAAATATCAATAAATTAATCTAAAATTTAAATGGATAGGCTTGCTTATTTGGTGTAAAAAATATTTAGAAAATTTTCAACCAAGACAATGATAAGTGTTGGGGTGACTGAATTTGAGACCTATATTTACGGCAAAACAAAGGAAGAAAGGGGAAATGAGGTTGTTGTTAATTATAATACACTTCTATATTTACCTATGAATGTTTTTATGGAAATAGGCGACAGAGAAATTCTCTGAGTAATTACATTGGTAAATAATGTTGTGTTATTTTATTGATGGAATCACCTTTAAATATATTTTTTATTATTTTTATTTTTATTTTATCGGCAATTCTATCATTAATTATCAAAGTGAAAATTTTCATCGGTAATTTCATTGAAATTTGCCCACGAATATTTTCCATCACTATTATCATTAAAAATACTTGACAAAATAATTTTCTTCACAAATTTTGTTGCTATTTGATAATTGTTTTGTAGTTTTTAACCATCACGTCAATCTCTTAAAGTTAAATAGTCTATAGAATATTGTGCTAACTATTTTTCCAAGTTATTGCCTTATTGCATAGTATTAATTTCTTAATTACTTGCTAATTACGGTCTCTATATCATGCTTGACATAATTAATTTTGGATATACACATATAGAGAGAGATAAGTTTGAACCTTTAAAAAATATTTAGTTAATCAATATAAACTACAATTCTACTTGAATCTTACCACAAAGTTTCTCTTAAAATTTTAATTAAAAAAAATTATAATTTTTAATTTTTTTAAAATCTATTTTTTTCAAACAACAATCACAAAATTAAACACATATATTGAACTTAGTTAACAATAACCTATCGGCCAAGCCGATTGGTTAAACATCAGGATCAAAATCAATAATCATTATTGAAGAAGAAGGTTGGCTTTATACAGCCTTACATAATCTCAGCAGAGAAGATATTCACGTAGAAAATCATGCAAAATATTAACTAACAATCCTATAGACTAGGACTTATTAAACTGAATGCAAATCCTAACTACTTCCTTAACAGAAGCCTAAACTTTCTCTTCAATCCCTCCCTTAAACTAGTTCCCAGCTGTTACTAGTTTATTCAGGAATTTGACAGGCTCCCAACTGATTTCTAAACTTCTAGAATGCAACTAATGGGAGAGGTTTTTTCATTACATCTGCTAGTTGTTCTTGTGTTCCACATTAGACTAATTCAACTGCTCTTTCTTGTGTAAGATCACGAAGAAAATGGAATCGCACATCAATGTGCTTGCTGCGACCATGTAACACAGGGTTTTTTGACAACTTAATTGTGGAACTGTTATCACAGAAAATTGTAGTGCCCTTGCTTTCCTTCAAACTTAGTTTCTCAAGTATTCGTTGCATCCAAACAGCTTGAGAAGCACAAGCAGCTGCAGCCACAAACTCTGCTTCAGTGGTTGAAAGTGTGACTATAGGCTGTTTTCTGGAAGACCAGGCAACAGCTCCAGATCCCATCATGAAGGCATACCCAGATGTGTTTTTCCTATCTTCAAGATCACCTGCATAGTCACTATCAGTGTATCCAATTAATCCTTCACGCCCTCCCTTCTTGTAGAAGATCCCAAGTTCAGTAGTTCCTCTTAAGTAGTGCAGAATTCTCTTGGTAGCCAATAAGTGTAACTTAGTCGGTTTAGCCATGTATCTGCTAATTAAACAAACTATAAACATTAAATCTGGTCTTGTAGCTGTTAAATACATAAGATAGCCTACCATTTGTTTAAATAAAGTTTCATCAACGCAAGCTCCATTCTCATCATTATAAAGTTTACATCCTGGGGAAATAGGATTATGGATTGAGTTGTTGTTTTCCATCTTAAATCTCTTTAATACCTCTGAAGCATATCTTCGTTGGCAAATATAAATGCCTTCAGGTCTCTGTAGAACTTCGATGCCAGGAAAGAAACATATTCTTTCTAGATCAGTGATGTCAAACTCCCTCAACATGGATGTCTTAAACTCAGCAAACATCAATTCATTATTGCCAGTAAATATTAAATCATTTACATATAAACTGACAATAAGAATATTACCTTCCCTGTCAGTTTTAATGAACAAAGTATGCTCACTATAACACTTCTCAAACCCTTCATTTATAAAATATGCTTCAATATGGCTGAACCAAGCTCGTGGATCTTGTTTGAGTCCATAAAGAGCTTTTTTTAGTTTGTATACCTGCTGTGGATTCTGCTTTTTTTCATATCCTTTCGGTTGTTCTCGCAGACTTCTTCATTAAGTTCTCCATGCAGAAAAGCAAACTTGACATCAAGCTGATATAATATCCATCCTTTGTGAGCTGCTAGGGCCACAATCATTCTCACCGTATCCATTCTTGCAACCAGCGCAAATACTTCTGTATAGTTTATCCCTTGATGCTGCACATACCCTTTGGCCACCAATCGTGCCTTGAACTTGTCTACTTCGCCATCCTTTTTTAGTTTGGTCTTATAAACCCATTTTACTCCAATTTTCTTTACACTGGCTGGCAGATCAGTAAGTTCCTAGGTGTTGTTCCTTTCTATGGCCTTGATTTCAATATCCATTGTTGTCCTCCAATGTGCATATTTTACTGCGTCTTCAAACTGTACTGGATCTGTTGAAGTAAATAAGATCAAGTTAACATTTGCATCTTCTTCCTCTGAAAATCCCCAGTTACATAATCTTTTATCCACCTTGGAGGTCTTCTAACTTTTTCTTTCATGAAAAACAGATGATTCTCCCCTGTTCTCACTATGTTGAGAACTGCCACCATAATAACCTGGTGATGCCCTGCTATTCTCACCAGGTTGAGGACTAGGTTGAGGACTGCCAAGAAGATTTTCATGAAAACTTGATGATTCTCCCCGATTCTTACCAGGCTGAAGACTGGCAGTTAAGTTTTCATTTGTATCTGCTCCATTTTCCAGTTCTTCAGGAATACCTTCCTTTTTCATGGATGTTCCAGTATCACCTTCATCTCCATATTCTAGATCAACCACCAATTGTTCATTATAGCTTTGGTCCCAGTCCCAAGATTTTTCTTCATCAAATACTACATCCCTACTGATTATAATCTTCTTCTCAACTGGATCATAGAGTCTCTAAGCCTTAGATTCTTCACTGAGTCCCAGTAGCACGCAAGGAATGTTTTTGGCATTGAGCTTTGTCCTTCGTACATTAGGAATATGTACATGAGCCATGCATCCAAAGATCCTAAAGTGTTCTACTTAAGGTTTGATGGCATTCCAAGCTTCTTCAGGTGTTTGATTTTAAACTGCCAAAGTAGGACTTCGATTAAAAACATATATGACAATTTACTGCCTCTGGCAAGAGATTCTTGGGAATTCTCCTTTCAGTTAGCATGCAGCGAACCATTTTCATTGTTGTTTTGTCTTTTCTTTTAGCTACTCCATTCTGCTGTGGAGTATATGCTGTTATCAAATGCCGCTTGATACCATGCTCAATGCAATACTCATTGAATTCAAAGGATGTGAATTCCCTTCCTCAATCTGTTCTTAAGCATTTTATATATCCCCCTATTTCTTTTTCAACGTAATTCTTACAACGTTTGAATATATGTAATGCTTCAGATTTCTCTCCTAAGAAATAAGTCCATGCTTTTCTAGTAAAGTCATCAATAAAGCATATAATATACCTCCTTTTGCTGTTAGAAATAGGAGATATCGGTCCGCAGAGATCTGTATGGATGAGCTGAAGCTTGTTTGTGGTTCTCCAATTGTTGTGCTTTGGAATGGGATCTCTGTGCTGCTTCCCAATCATGCAGGTAGCGCATACTGTTGATGGAATCTGGAACTGAGGTATCCCATGCACCATGTTTTTTGTTTGAAGAGTCCTCAATCCATTGTAGCTCAAATGTCCATATCGACAGTGCCACAAATATGCTAAATCTGGTGTTGAGTTATAGAGGCAGGCTGGTTTTTGATGTAGTGAATTTGTTAACAGCAAAAACATCCTATTTGTTGTCATTTCAGTATGTATAATAAGCTCTTTCTCCGGATGATAGATGTTCATATATCCATATTGAATGAGGATTGTCAACCCTTTATCTTGAAGTTGACCAATGCTGAGAAGATTAGTCTTCAAATCAAGGACAAAGAATACGACACTAACAACATGTGTAAGACCATTCACTTTCAATTTCACATTGCCTTTTCCCAACACATCTATTCTTGTGTTATTTCCTAGCTCCACCTTCTGTCTGAAGTTCTTATTTATCACATGGAATAGGCTCTTGTCACCACACATGTGGTGACTGCACCTAGAGTCTAAAAACCAGACATCTTTCCTTAGAGCATGATTCATATCCACATATGACATGAGTAGGATTTCTTCTTCTCCTAGTTCAGCGTAGTTAGCTTCTTTATCCCAGCTTGGACACTCATATTGAAAGTGTCCAAGCTTATGGCACTTAAAACACTCCTTTGTTGCTTTGTTGTTGTATAACTAACTACTTCTCCCTCTGCCTCTACCTCTGTATGCACCTCGCCCTCGTCTTCTGGCATTGAATCTATCTTTAGAATTGGTGATCTTGAGTGCTTGTTCTTCTCCTATGTGACGCTGGAAATTCTGCTCATGGACAATCAAGGAACTCTAGAGTTCATCAATTGAGAGTTGATCAATATCTTTGGATTCTTCAATTGAAGAGACAATATAATTAAACTTCTTACTCAATGATCTGAGAATTTTCTACACCACTATAACATCAGTCATTCGCTCTCTATATGTTCTTATTTTGTTAGCAACTGTCAGTACTCTTGAGAAATACTCAGAGACTCCTTCACCTGCTTTCATCTCTAAGGTTTCAAACTCTCTGCAGAGAGCTTGCAGATGTGATCTTTTGACTCTAGCACTTCCTTCATACTTCTTTTTCATTGATTCCTAGATTTGTTTGGAAGTATCCTTTACAAGGATGGTTTCCAATATCGTCCGATTTATGGCTTGAAAAAGATAATTTTTTATTTTCATGTCTTTCAGCTTTAACTCATCAATCCTCTTTCGTTGCATTTTTGTCTCCTCTATGCCCACTTTCAGTCTCAACATAGCCATTTTTTATCAACCCCCAATATTCCTTAGAGCGCAAGAAATTCTCCATCAACATACTCCAGTGGTCATAATAGCAATCAAAACGAGGAATGACTGGCTGCACAAAGTTTCCTTCCGGTGTCATATTTCTTTGCTGCTGCAAAGAAGACTTAAAGACTGCTCTTTGATTTAAGTAGAAAGGCTCTGATACCACAATGTTGTAGAAAGTGACAATAATGCAGGATCAGAATCAATAATCATTATTGAAGAAAAAGGTTGGCTTTATACAGCCTTATATAATCTCAGCAGAGGAGATATTCACGTAGAAAATCATGCAAAATATTAACTAACAATCCTATGGACTAGGACTTATTAAACTGAATGTAAATCCTAACGACTTCCTCAATAGAAGCCTAAACTTTCTCTTCAACCTATCGGCCATGCCGATTGGTTAAACATGCCATGAAACAAAGTTAAGTTTACTCGATTAATTAGCTATCACTAACCATGAGAGGGTAATAAGCATATTCAATTAGGTCAATCTTGTGTCGTGAAAACACATTCATTATTGGAAGGGTATGTGATTACGCATCCACACTTCCTCTTGTAAGATTTTCTCTACGGGTATTGAAGTGACTTCCCCAGTGACCACAACGGGCCATTTCAAGGGAGATTTCAAAAAACAATTTCAACAACAATGTCTTATCAATAAAATTTGGTCATCTTGTAGAGATTAATGTCATTTCATTTTATTTTTTTACACTTTCATGTATTTTATTTTTAGTTGGATGTTTTTACAAAAGCAAATGAAGGAATAAAATTTTTAAAAAGGAAATTTTAAATAAAAAATATTGAAAAACAAATAGTGATTGAAAAAACAAATAAGGAGGAAAGGAGGAGCAAAAAATAATCATGAGAATTTGAGCCCTCTCTCTAAGCAACTAAGAGATAAGAATATAAAGATAAAAAAAAAAGGAAGGGATGACTTGAGAAAGGAATAGAAGGACAAAGAAAGGAGAAGAAGATTCTTAGAAAAATAAAATAGAAAAAAGAAAAAGCATATAAATAGGACTTACGCCGAACGAGAAGAGGGCAAGAAATTTGTTTACAAATTCAATTGTAAAAAGTCAAATTGTAAGAGTGGAAGGGAAGGAAAAAAACATAAAGAAGCAAAAAGCTACAAGTTTCTCTTGTTTTCCATTACCATCTTTCCATTAGACAACCTTCATCTCTACTGATCTTGAAGTCGGCACATCTCTCTCTCTCCCCCAATCAAATACCACTCTAACAAACTTCTCTCTCTACTCAAAACTCATTTTTAATATTTTACTGTAAACCTAGACATAAAATAATATAGATTGAAACAATATAAATATAATTTTGTCCTTAAAAAAAAAGCTAATTAAGCCTATAACTGGAGATACAAATGTCTTTTTCCATATGATACATTCATCTTTCTAAAATTGATTAGGGAAAACAATGGTCAAACATGTTTTTGAACAGTGTAATGACTATTTTGTCCTTAAAAGCAAAAAATAATAACCTTGGGTAAGGGACCATGTGGTGGTCAAAGTCCTGTTTTCCTCGCAAGCATTGGGAGTAACGTGTCATCCTCTTTCCAATGGTATGACGCGTGCTCACGAAAAAGGTTCGGTTAGGCTACGGTGGAGGTTTTTTCTTTCTTCTCTCTTTTCTCTCTCATTTCCTTGAAAAATGCGCCTAAACTTTCAAAAAAAACAAATGCATCATTCGATTTGTAATCTTATCAATTCTTGTCCTCCTTTTAATTATTGTTTATTAGGCTTTTGATAATTTTTAAAGTTTGGATTTTTTTTTTAATTTCATCCCTGGATATTTTATTTAATTTGATTTTTTTTTATCCTATTTGGTTCCTCGATTTTTAATTGCTCTATTTATGTGCTTTATACTTTTCTTATTTTTTTTTTTTGCAATTTCATCACTTTTAATTTTATTGCATGTGGTTTTTTATTCATTTTTGGACCTTATTCTTTTAACAGCTATATTCTTATCATTTTCTTGATTTTGTTTTATTTTGTCGCTCAACATTTAATTTCATTTGATTTTTTCTCTAGTTTTGGTCCTCATTCTTTCAATAATTTTTTCATTTATCCTTTTCTTAGTTTTTTTTATTTTCTAATTTAGCCCTAATTATTTTCATTCATTTTTTTATATCATGTTTGGTTTGCATTGTTTGGGTTTTAATTTTTTTTACTATTAGATATTTTACTCTCTTATTTTTTCGTGGTTGCCTTCCAATAGGGCAGTTCTTTGTTGAAAATTGATTTTTTTTTTCAAATTCATCATTTGACATTTGATTATTAAGCCCTTAGCTTCATTATTTTTTATGTTTTTCTTTTTGTTAAGTTATCACGATCTCATATCTTGGATAATAGGTTAATTAAGTTAACCATGGTTGTCTCAGATTTTTTTTTCCTTAGTTTTTTTTATGAAATTGATTTTTTTAGCAATTTCATACTTTGGCGTTAAATTATTAGCTCTTGAGATATATGATGTTTTCACTTCTTTTTTTTCTGTTGGGTTACCCTTAGTACGGGTTAATCAAGTTAACATGGGTTAGCTTGTATTTTCTTACTCAATATTTTTTTATTTAACTTCGGTCTTTTTTGCTAGAACCTTCTTTTGAAAGTCTACTTTTTTTTTCATAATCTCATGTCACGAGAGATGGGTCAATCGAGTTAACCCAGGTTGACTTGGTATTTTTCCCTCAATTTTTTTATTTTTTTATTTCAATTTCATTATTTTGCATTAAATTATTTTCCCTTAAACTTTGTCATTTTTTCGCTTCTCTTTTTGTTTGTTATTTTGAGAGCGGGTAGGTCAAGCTAACCCAAGTCAACTTGCATTTTTGTTCACAAAGTTTTTTTTTTTTAACTTAGACCTTTTTTGTTAGGCCCTTCTTTTGGAGGTCTAATGTTTTTTTTTTCCTGACCTCATGTCGAGTGTGGCGGGTTTAGTCGAGTTACCCGGGTTGACTTATATTGTTTTCTCTTGATTTTTTAATGACCTTTTTTTTTCAATTTTATCATTTTACATTAAATTATTTTTCCTTGATCTTTGTTATTTTTTCACTTTTCTTAATGTTTATTTATTCCAAGAGCTAGCTGGTAAAGTTAACACGAATGGACTCAAGGTTTTTTTTATGTTTTTTTTATTGAACTTTGAATTTCTTTTTACTAGGTCAACCTTTTGAAATTCTTTTTTTATCCTGATCTCATATTGCGAGTTGTTGGTTCATCAAATTATCCTAAGTTGACTCGGGTTTTCTTCCTCGGTGTTTTATTTTTTAAAGTTTTATTTTTCATTTTCATCTTTGACATTAGGTTATTAGGTCTTGAACTTTATAATTTCCTTTCATTTTTTTTTTTCAGTCACATATCCCAAACCATGTTTTAGTTAATTTAACTCAAGTTGTCTCAGATTATCGTCACTTGAATATTCCTTTTTAACGTTGAAAAAACTTTGGCTTGACTCGCGGCATAGCATAGACCACTTATCTAGTCTAGTCATAAACAACAATCCTAATAACACCATCCTGTAGCCAAACCATAACAAAACCTTAGATTTTGCATCCCCTACACCCACACCAACACCTACATAAAGCAACCTTCAAGCTACCCATGAAAAGGCAAGTAGAAAAAATAAAGAAGAAAGAAGAATATGGTTTTAAATGGAAGTAAGGAATAGCCCTAAAAATCCCCTCTATTGATTAGTAGTGTGAATCATTGCTAGCAATTAAAGGAAGGAATTTGAACAACTTTCTCTACCATCTTTGGCTACTTCAATGTAAACGCGTGAGGTGCAAACACTGTCGACCACACACACAGTCCATGGTCAATATGTGTTGAGTCAAACTTTCTGCAAATTCCAAGGATAAAAATGTCTTTTTACTACCCATTTTATTGTCAAAATATATTTTCTATATTTTTTTCATAAGAGTATATAAAGTGTCTGGATCCATATCATTGTTTGGCAACCCCTGTCGTATGAAACTGCGATGATTGATTTTACGAGTGAAATAAAGTTGGAATCAATACCCTACGATGAAATTTGTAGGATTGAGATGACTTTGATTTATCCGAGACATAATAGTTAGATCTTGGTGTTGAAATCTTGTATGTGAGCATGTGTGATTACTTGTTTAAACTTGTGTTAAGAAAGGTTTTCTAGTAACTAACTTTAAGAAAGGTTGATTTTTTTTTCGTTTGCCTTGAGCGTTTACATGTTTATATATATAGTAATGACGGGTGAAGACAATTGAAATGTTTGCGTGTTGTTTGCAATTTGTGAATGATTTTTATTTTTTCTCTATCAAGTGGCTATCAAATCTTGAGGACATGGTTTATCTGATTTTTTTTTTCTATATTTTTATCATTGTAAATCATAATGCTCCTCGATCGCAGTCTAAGATCAAGTCATTTGTATTGTAGACTTCTAAAAGTGAGTTCTCCTCCAAGTTCATGAGTGGTTCTTCACCTTAACATGTAGCACTTTGCTCACTATCGTGCTTAGTTGTCCCATTCAATTACATTTAACTTGAAGCTAAGGCATGTCATGTAACTTGAATAACCTTAACGCCAAATTAGGCGAAAGCCTCTTTTTTTTTGGTTAAAATCCTTAAGTCATTCAAATTTCCCCCAATCCACTAATATGCAACGAGAGTTAGCACATAACAAAACATTGTCAAACTAACCTAGGGTTTTGAAAACTTTCAATTCAACCCTCAAAATTTGAATGTTTTTATAATAATAATTCATTTGCAAACTAAAAATCTCTCTCTCTCTCTCTCCCTCTCTCTTAGTAACATTATATTCTCTTTAAACCTTCTAATAAAACCTTAGCGCTTTCTAAATTTACGTTTTCTTTTCTTTTTTTTTTTTTTTGCATCCCTCCCCATTCCCTTTTACGAAATCCTAATTCTACCCCAAAATCATTTCATTTTGGAGTCATGCAATAATTTGCTAGGTTGGTTGACCATGCCAATTAGAACACCCCCAAGGAAAGCCACTACAATTTTTAATTTCGTTGTGGAGAAGGTACGTAGAAATGATTAAGTTTTGAAACCATAGAAAAAAAATTTCGTTCTCAAGATAACGTTCAACGAACCTAAGAAAGGAGCAAACATTAATGATTTGGATATCAAAATAAAATAA
>Ga0325404_1003770_pt1 | contig 16180 bp, 11 predicted proteins | sample PopdelMetagenome_18_FD_205664 | JGI IMG/M metagenome (GOLD analysis project Ga0325404, IMG submission 205664) | Populus deltoides microbial communities from Bellville, Georgia, United States - Xylem-Control-R1 | ecosystem: Host-associated > Plants > Phyllosphere > Stem > Wood/Secondary xylem... | reverse complement strand
AGGCTGAGGTAACAGCCAAGGTACAAAAGAGCAGCAAAGGTAGCGTGCCAAAGGGCGCTGCACCAAAGGGCCCCAAGCTTGGCGGGGGTGGAGGAAAGCGGTGAAATCCTTCCTTCTTTGTTGTCCTCTTAACTCGTTAAAGAATTTTGTATTGGATATTTTACATGGATCAAGGTCTATTGTTGCCATTTTGTTCTTTTAGAGTTAACCTACTCTTTTCTCTTTCAGCGTTAATTAGCCATGGTTTGATTGGAGGAAGTTGAATTTTATTATTATGGATTGCACGCACTGCCATTGCTTGGGGATTGTTGTGTGTTCAGAGGTTCTTTTGCCGAACTGTAGCTCCTATATCATGATAAGAATCGAAAACATGGCTTAATACGAAATTCTCGTTCTACCTTGCTTATGGTACGAGATTTGTGCAACAGCGGATGAAGCGTAAATGTTTCACTCTAAAAGACAATTTAACAGTCATAGAAAGTCTATTTAACCTTAAGAACAAAATGAGGCATTAATTCACCCTTAAAATTAAAATAACATAATTTAAAAGAGCACGTAGATTAAAATAGTTAAACTTGAAATGTCAATTTCACAAGATACGACCTCATGGAGATAGGAAGAGGAAATGGTTACCGTCAAATCCTACTTTTGATCCCTCCAAGCTTCCACACTTTGGTCTTCCTTTTCTTTCCCTTCTTATTTTTGCTCCTTTTCCTCCTCCTCAATTCAACTGCTGAAGGAACCATTAAAGGCAGAATTCTTGATTCTCCAGCTCAAAAGAAAAGAAAAGAAAAATTAAAAAGAAAGAAAGAAAGAAAGGGTGAGCAGCATTGATAGATCATTCCAAAATGATCACCAGCTGGTTGGCATGACTTTGCCTGGCTAATTTTGCTTAGCTAGGTTGTGAATATTCCATCTCTACCATATTGGTGAAGCAGAGTTTGCTTGCTGCAAGCCAGAATATGAAAAAGAAAAATGGAATACACACACAGGACTAGCTAAAGAAATTTAAAGAAGCAGCTCTTTTTTTATTCTCTCGTTTTTAGGGGAAGGAGTGCGATTCTTTTAACAAGCACGTTGTGCGAATAATGATACTATAGTATTATAGTTTTTGCCCACAATTAATTAAATGTGTTTGGTATTGGTGCATCGTATTTTTTAAAAAATATATTTTACTTGAATAATGGATTGAAATAGGTTTTATAGCCATGTTCAGTATTCTCCCCTTTTAAATTTTCAGACATAGATTAAACACGAAGGGCTTCATGTCTTTGTCTTGAAGATATGTTATATATTGTTGGGGTGAAATTGATTCTCCATGAAGGATCCAGCTCTAAGCTTATTCGTGGAAGCAAACCCGCGTCTTCAAGCATTTAAAACAGGAAGTGCTTTCCAAGAAGAAACAGAAAGTGAAATACCGCGTCGAATCAATCAGCCTCCATCCACTGCTTCCACGACCATTCTTTTGACATCCATCCACCCAATGGAATCTTGACACGTCACTATCAAGAGGAATTTCTTTGCTTCTACAGAAAAATTCGATCCATGAATTTCACTTTTACGTAGAAAAAAAAGGAATACAATTTTTTCGTTTTGATTATAGAGGAAATGCTTAAACTTGGGATTTCTTGAGGAAGGGAAAAAATTCAAATATTAGTTGAGCTATAAAAATATATTCCACTTCAATGCAACAATATAGAAAAGAAAAGGAAAAATAGAAATTAGCAATAGGCAACTTGTCAAGAGAGTGGTGGATTGCCCAGCAACAGAAGCATAGTAGTGTTTGTACAAGATCAAATGAAAAATGTCCATCGGAGGTTACCTTGCTCACTCTGGCAGTTAGAAACCTGAAAACTCCTCACCCACTTTCTTTCTTTCTCCATTAAAATCCATTGAATTCACCAATTCCACCACCATACCATTTCTACGTACGGAGATAAAGGAAAACAAGAAACCAAAGTACAGTTCCTTTTAAAGAAAGAGACACATGCAAGAACATCATCAAGAAACGTCAAACATGTCAAGAGAAGACATAGAAAGAGGACGAGGAGTTAAGAGCAGAGGCAACAGCAGCAGCAACAACAACAACAACAGCAACAGCAACGGTTACTTATCAACTCCAACATATCTGATAGAAGATGCAGAAGCTCATTACTGGACATCATGGCTTGTACCCATGTTTGTGGTGGCACATGTTGTTGTCTTCATTGTTGTGATGTACATCAATAATTGTCCTAAACATTTACATACAAGATTTGAAGGGAAGTGTGTTGCAAGGTTTCTTGGGAGGTTTTCTTTTGAGCCTTTGAAAGATAATCCTCTCTTTGGTCCCTCTTCTGCTACGTAAGTAATTTCTCTTATTCTTTGCTTTACCTTTTACTCTTTGTATCATTTTTCTTGTTCTTGTTTTTCTTGTCTCTTTTCTGTTTTATGGAGGGTTTAAAACTTCTTCATGACTTAGCTTTTAGATTCCCGGGTTGATGTTGTTTCAGTAGTTTTTGATTGATAAAGTGAGTTTGAGGAGGAATTTTAATCCTTTTTGATGTGTGTAGAAATGAATTTGGAAATTTGGCATTGCTCTGATGAATTTAGAATGCCTCGTGCGTGGCTTCCATTGGGGGGGGGGTGTTTTTGATTGATTAGATGCTTGAAGAGAATTTAGTGTGTTCTGCTTTAGAGACCGATGCCCATATCTCAATTACTGTATTTCATTGCTGTGTTTTTAGGCTGGTCCGTGTCGTCTTTGGAGTCAAATGACATGAATTTTCAGATTATTGGTTTGAGATACTATATATGTTTTTATGATGGATTTAAGGCTTGAGGGGTGGAAATTCTGTGGATATGATGAAATAGATCTTTTACTTTTTCTCTTTTTTTTCTCAAACACTTCTAACCTTGAAAATATGTTTCTAACCAGAAGCATTTGTAAGAAATTAAATGTTTTTGGATTTTTCAGGAACTAAATTAACTTATTGAAAAGTTGGCATCTCTTGGTTCTCATCATTGTCAATAACATTAAGATATGGAAAAGAAGGTAGGAGAAACATAAAGCAATTACTTGAAGCTTTTTTTCTTTTTTTTTGTGGAACTTTCAAAGGTTAGAGAGATTGGGAGCTCTTGAGTGGACCAAGGTTGTACACAAGCACCAAGGATGGAGGCTTATCAGTTGTATCTGGTTGCATGCTGGTATTATTCATCTTCTTGCAAACATGCTAAGCCTGGTCTTCATTGGCATTCGTCTCGAGCAGCAATTTGGGTTCGGTAAGTAGTTATCAAAATTTCTTGAGAGGCCAATACTTCTTTGCTATCAACACCAACTGTAAATTTGGTGAAACTTTCAGTTGCTATTTTATTTTTCGTCGGGCTGCTTGAGCTGTATCACAGGGCTGCACATAAAGATTTGTTATGAAATTGATTGTTGTAGTCTTTGTTTATCCATGACGAACAACTAAGCTCTCATGGTACTATATTATTTTCCTCTTTCTGGTAGTACAACTAACCTTAAGGCGATCTGATGCTTTCGTCACAAATTGGCAGTTCGCATCGGAATTGTTTATCTTCTGTCAGGATTTGGAGGTAGTGTGCTTTCCTCTCTATTTATTAGAAACAGCATCTCTGTTGGTGCCTCGGGTGCCCTTTTCGGGCTTCTTGGAGCAATGCTTTCAGAACTAATTACAAACTGGAGCATCTACACCAACAAGGTCAGTGGTGTTTATTCATTGTTTGACATTTTAGTGTTATGCCATTGTTCAAGATTTTCAGTTCCATTTCCTGGTTATCCATTACTGTGTTGCAAGTTGCAACCATAGGAATACAATGGCATTTGTAACGATAAACATAACTTAGTTGTTTCCGTTCCTATTTCGCCTAATTTCTGCTATTTGTTGTTTCCACAGACTGCTGCTCTGTTTACACTTCTGGTCATCACAGCCATTAACCTTGCAATAGGAATTTTGCCACATGTTGATAATTTTGCCCATATCAGTGGGTTTCTGTCAGGGTTCCTCCTAGGCTTTGTTCTGCTGCCCCGTTCACAATATGGTTGGCAAGGGCGTCGGAATCTTCCCTCCGGTGTTGGTTTCAAATCTAAGCTCAAGGCTTACCAATATGCTCTATGGTTGGTTTCTGTGGCGCTGCTGATTGTAGGGTGAGTCACACTGTCCAACACTCCAAAATATCAACTTAAACACACATTGATCTTGGGGCCCAGGAAATTCGTTGATTTATCATCCTCTCCATGTCATTTGAGTGTTCATTTTCATCAAGCTACCATATCATAAGCATAATGGCATAATATTATACAATCCTGACGCGCTCGCCAGTTTGGAAACCCATTTTGATGTCATGAAAAAGGCAAACAGCTGGAACTATTTCACTTAGCAGATGCTCCTTAACCAACATCATCAGTCATTGAACACCGATGTCTGGTTTGATGATGTGGGGCATGAACACATTAACTTATTGTTCCACATGATAGTACTAGATGGCCACATGAAAACCAGTGACCATTGAGTTTGCCATTGCTTGAAAAGTTTGAAAAATTGATGACCAGATTTTCCGTCCCCACGATCAACAAGTTTTTACTTGATTTGTTCTAATGCTTTAAAAAAAAACGCAGATTCACAGTTGCATTGGTGATGTTGTTCAAGGGAAAAAATGGAAATGATCGTTGCCATTGGTGTCACTACCTCAACTGCATACCTACTTCCAGATGGAAATGCGATGAAAACAACCTGTAGGGGGTAGAAGGTCGTGGTTTAATTTGTGGGTTTAAAATTTCAATTTCCGTGCGTATAAATTTGTATATGTATGCTTAGTTTTAGCTTAGAAACTACTTTGATTTGTTGTTTGCCTTTTTTTTTCTTTTTAACGTACAAAAGACTTGCCATTGTAAATGCTTCATTTTCTACCATATATATACATGTACAGTTCTTGTTTCGGGAGAAAAAATGAAAGCAAATATGGCGTCGCCCGGACTCGAACCGGAGACCTTCAGTGTGTTAGACTGACGTGATAACCAACTACACCACGACACCATCATAGGGAAAATGGTATAATCCATATTATTATTCAAAGTCTAGAATCACAGCAAGCTTCGGTCCTCACCTTGTTCCTTCATACACTCATGTTCTCGGTCTCACGGTGGCCAGAGGCTCATTCAACAAGTGTGAAAGAGCGCACACCCTCTTCATTTCACACCAACCAAACTGTATCAGCACTATTAATTTCCCACCTCGCACTAAATAACTCTTAACTATTGAACTAATACTAGAGGGTGGTCCAAGTCTATTTTTTTAAAAATGGAGGTCCAAAAAAGAATGACTGGAGTGCTCCTGTTGCTGTTGCTCTCATGGGCTGTGACAGTGGCGGCCGACGTCGATTGCACGACCGTGACAGGGTTCCTCACGGCTTGCTCTACATTCATCACCTATGGCACACCAGACCCACTTCCAGGCTCACCATGTTGTGATTCCATGATGAGCCTCAATGTGATTGCTGAATCTGGAAATGATAGGAGGTCTATCTGTCTATGCTTAATGGGCCTCATCACTACCTATAATCCTAATGCTACAGCAATTGCTACTCTGCCTGGCTTCTGTGGATTAAGCCTTGGCTTCATTCTCGATCCTAATACAGATTGCTCCTCGTAAGCCTTTCTCTAGCCCATCTAGATTCTGTCTCAGTACATAATACATTCGCCATTCTTAGCTGCCCAACTATTTTTTATCCCATGGTTGCTTCAGAGCTTGCATTAATTGCCTGTTAATCTCAATCCTGCTTGTCATTTCATGTTATCTAATGCTATGTATTGACATGGAAAGTGCAGTGTTCCTTGAGTTGTTGAGGTCAGTGAAATTATGAGGTTGGTTCCAAAGGAGATACAGGCTACGGCGGACTGAATAAGAAGCTTGTCTCCAAGTACAGTCACTAAGAAATACAAAATAAGTGACTCTTCTTTCTAAAATAGCAAGTTTGAGCTTGTATGATGATGAATTGATAATTTACTTTCCCCATTGTGTTTGTTTCTCATTTAAGCACAACCTCGGTTGATAATTAATCTAAAATTTTGTCTAAACTTGATTTAAAATTAAACCAAATAAAAATTAATATAATTAAATTCAGTTGATCCAATTAAAATCTAGTTTGATTTTAATTTTTTTTAAGATGGTATTATTTTAATTTTTTAAAAAAATATTGAAATGATACTATTTTAGATTGATCTAAATTAACCTCTTCAACTTATAACATGATTTTAGTTGGAGTTATGGTTTTTAATAACTTTGTTTCTAGTTTAGGCCAATCATTTTCCTGTGAATTGATGAATTCATAAAATTGAACATATCCATTCATTCACTTAAAGTTGTTTTCTATAGTGCTGAATCAAAGCTAATCCATATCGAAAGACTCCTAGAATTAGATTGTTTAAAAAGGGAGATACGTGATGAATTGGTTGCTACTTTTCATTTCTTTCCACCGAAAGAGATTGGATAACTGCTAAAAAGTCCCAAGATCACACACGAAGTTAATTGGCAACTGGATTGGATTAGACGAGTTAAATCACTATTCTCTCAGGAAATGGTAAAAGCAAATCCAAATTTTAAGAATTGCCTTTTTTTTTTACCTCAAGATTTGATCCCACCTCATGCAATGTCGTTTCATTAATGGACTAGATTGGAGCTATTTGTGTAAGATCTGATTGTTTCTTGTGCGATAAACACTTTAGAGAAGAGTTCTTGAACCTGATTCGAATTAATTTGATAAACTTGTGATTTATAATGTAACTCGAGTTGAGTTTTAATTTAAACTGTTTTGACATTAACTTGGTTAAACCTCTGAATAACCCAATCGAACTAAGTTAAACTCTGTAATCAATAACTCGAGTTTTTCTTCGAGTAGGATCCCTAGCTGGTTTCGATAGCTATACTTGAGAGAGTGTGAATAGCGCAATCCCATATAATACTCATATTATAACATGTTCTTCGTGATTTCTAGGATCCCAAATTTAAGACAAAGTGAGACGAAAGAAGGACAATTGCACCATCACCTGCTGTCGCCGGCCATATTCCCCTCTCTGAACTGTTCTTTCTATGTCACCATCACTACTAAAAAGTTCGCATCATCTAAATTCTTCAAAATAATGATTCCTTTGCATGCTCTGGGAATCCAAGGTTTACATTTGACTGATATGGGCACTAAACAACATATACAAGCTGTTCTTTTTAACTGCGATGCATCAGTGCATTCTTTTCACATTGATGTTCAGACAACCATTGACAGATCAAATGGGACCATCCAATGTTGATAAAACAAGTGAAAGAATCTGGCATCCGTGAATCCACAGTGGGGTAAAGATACAGATTTCGATACTTGTCGGGTTTAAACGTCTTAGCTTTGTGATTGCTATTGGCTAACATACTGCAATTTTTTGGTTTTTATACATATATGTGGGCTATGGTAAGGACAGTCACGGATCTTAACGGACCATACAAATCAGTCACGATTCACTCCTGTGAAGCAAAATCCTCATCCAAATAAAAATGTTGGTCAATCAAACCAAACATTTTTTTTATGGAGGCAGAGTTCTAAACCGAAAATGAAAAGGCATGAAGATGATTCTACTTGTTATTTTTCCCTTTTGTTTTCGAATTTTTAGCTTAATTTTGAATTTTATGTTGTGTTTTCTTTTCTATTTAGGAAATGATCGGTTTTTAACCTATTTAAAGAGTTATTAAATAAAATATAGACAATTATTCAAAAATAAAATACAAATTAGGGTCCTCCCATGAAAACCCTTTTCAGCATCATTTCTATTTCTCGTGCTGTCTTCTTGTGTTTTCATCAGCGTCAGTTCTCTTACATAATGTTTTTGTATGACAGCAAAATTGGATCATGAATTTAGAGACAATAAGAAACGAGAAATATATGGGCATAGCTATCATAACACTTGAACATTGTTGTAATCAAAGAGGTTACAACCACAATTTTGGGATATTACATCAATCCGAAACACTCAAAATGTTAAAAAGTTCAGTTCTGTAAAGACAGGCTGTAAGATCAATGATCAAATAATTACAACTATAGGATGTTGCTGCACACACCGGAAACGGAAGAACAAAAACCGATAAGAAATGATACAGTTTTCACCTCAAGTCGGAAGTCCCTAGTCTATTCAAGTAGCCAGATGCTACGTAAGCTTTGTTTTGAAGTTCAGTATTTTGAGCCAAACCCCTTTCTGAACGAGTTTCTGAATCAGAATACCCCTGAACAGATCTTCTGCTTGAACCATATTTCTCAAACTCTAGCCTCTGCCTTGGGGCACTTTGTGACCTGACCTTGGCTCGAGATGATTCAGTGTTAGCCATGTAGTTGGGGTAACCCGAGTATCCATTAAAGAAGCCCCACGAGCACTCACTCCTTGTTGGTGTAAAAGGGCCTCCTCTCCGACCACTACTTCCAGGTCTAGATGTTGCAGAGAACATACGAGGGCTATTCTCAGCGGTCCTATAAACTGCTTCATCATTTTCTAGAGGTAATTTAAGAGACTGCAAAATTTCTCCTGAAGGGATGCTCGGCATTGGATTCGGTTCTTTTTTTGATAGTTTTGACATAGAGTCAAAGGTCATAAAGCTCTGATTGTTATGATCTGAAGCCAAAGCATGCTGTGAAGTCTGAAATGTTCTATTACTTTGTTGGGATTTCACATGGGGCTTCCAAGTGTCCACTTCAAGAATCTTGTCACTCTTCTCATCATCAGCATTTCGACTTCTCGGTGGATTGCTGCCATGGTCATTCAAAAAACTTTCTTCCATCCAACGGTCTAGCCAGTTCGAACCCCATTTTACTTTGTCAAAGTCAATGCTCTCCCTAAAGTTTGCATTTGAACCACATCTCTGCATGTATTGAAAAGGAAAAATGCAATCAGAGTTCCATGGTGAATTGCAAAATATTCATGGCACCGGGATAATCATTCAAAATAATCTATGAAAACAATCAAGTGGTACCTTGAGAATCGAGGGCCCATCAAATTTGGTACTAGAAACACGAAACAGGTGATCCTTTGAAGGACTTGCAGGGACCTGAGGAAATGCAGTTAAAGGGTGACTATCACAGAAAAAAAAAGAAGCACCTGTGTCAACAATCATATCAAAGCTTTATATTTTTCTAGTTGAGTCCTATGGATATGGTTTGATCAGATGGAGAGCAATTCTGTTTTGGCCTGATAAATTCTGCCACTCAAGGAAGTTTCAGTATGCTTAATTACAACTCTCAATTTACAAATGAACTTGGGTTTGGTCAATGACATGCTATTCATGTTAGAGAGTAGGGCATCACTAAGCTGTCCTCATATGCTCATCATGGCCGTCTCTCAATCTGCTTCCGAACAGCATATACCATTCTTACAAAGCCAAATGCTTTTGAAGTTTAGCAACAAGCAGGAAGTAAGCACTTTCAAATTTCACCATGCCTCATGCTTGCATTCTTTGCTTTCACATGCACCTTCTGTCTTACTTGAATAAACAAAGGATAAACTATATTTTACAAGAAAGTTGGCACAAACGGGCGTGATCCTTCAAAAATGATGTGTATTGAGAATTCTGCAGGACCATGGTAAGAATTTGAAGTTCTGTATTCAATCACATTTACATCTCTCTCTATCTGTTATTTATTTATTTTTAGTAATTTCTTTTGTTTATTTATTTTTCTAGTAATTTCAAAGTGACAGGAAAAACCATTTAAATAAACAGAAAAGAAAGTATACTTACAGCATAACGAGAATGAGAGGACTTGCCAGTTGTGTGCGATGAGTCCGACACATAACTGCGACTAGCACGGGCTCGAGCCTGCAGTCTCACTAATGTCTGCATACGCCTAAGCATGTCTGCTGTTTGCTTTCTCACAATGTGGCCTCTCACTAAGGCTTGAAGCTTCACCAAAGCTTTTAGTGCCCTTAGTGCTCTCCTTGCCTTCATTATCACCCAAAGAAAAAACAAAAGATCAGCTAACTATTCTCACCATGAACTATCATGCCTAAATCACAACCAAATCTAACATGAAAATACACACACACACACACACACACATAAATGCTATATAATGGAATTATTTAAGCTCTTAATGATCAAGTTCTATTGGCACCAAATTCCAGGAATTTTAAATGAAATGGATCAGAATAAGCATGGTATTTAAGAATATGAATGTATGAAATTCTTAAAGAAGAGTTGTGGGCTTAATCATTATCTCAACACTCATCAATTTATTTATTTTTTTTAAAAAGAAAGGAAAACATGATGGAGAAAAAAGTTTCAACTGGTGTGGGAAAAGACTTGAACTTTCAGCCAAAATGACTGTAAAGCTGTGTCCTTGGGCAGGTGAAATTGGAAAATTATTACATACCTAGATTAGATAGCGTAATAGAAGAGACAAAATAATGAGGACAAAAAGAACATGTTTCACAACATCTTTTTTTCGTTACAGATTTCACTATATCTAAATACAAAAATTCACTCTGATATATATTTATTTTATGTTTTTATTTTTTTAATTAAATATTTTTTTATGTTCTTTTAAACAGAACACAATTTTTGAGGTGTAATAGTGTGAACTTCGATTAGAAAGTTTAACTGTCACATAATTTTTTTTATCAATCAAAGAACTAAAGTATCAAGTTTGACAAACATAATAAAAGCTAAAAGGCTACATTCTTAAAAAAAAGACAACTTGCAAAGTAACACGCCAAGCTCTAGAATCCAAAAATGAAGAAAAACTTCAAATTCAAGCTACAATATTAGAATGTTTGCCCTAAGCTGACACTATAAACCCTACCCAGTTGAGTGCTAATCACTCCTTCAATTAAGGAATAACCAGCTGATCATTTGACAACGAAAACTTGGCAGGAACCTCACACTTGCACATCTCATTAATGGACCACCCTAATTCAATGCACAGATGGTCCATTTCTTTGTATTCCAAAACACATTTTGATGAACACAAAACTGCAGTTATCATGAAACTATTTCCCAAACTAATAGCTGCATTATTTCAACAATCATTTAAAAAATTGCTGGGCTAAATCAGCAAAAAGAAAGGTTTTATAGGGTAAATTAATGGTATCCATAATAATAAAAAGAAAATTGGAAAGTAGTTTAAAACAGCAATTCGTAGCTGTTGGCATAATTCCGTGGGCTCCTTGTACACAACTGTAGAATCATGAAAAGCAGACAGTGAACCCCATAAGGCCATAACAACTAGCACCAACCATACACGAAAAATCACTCCAAATGGAAGTCAAATACTCTATGAAGTAATAAATACTTCTCAAAACAAACAATTTTTTTCTTAATTTTAATGATTAGGGGCATCTTAGATTAATTAATTATCTTAAAGAAAACAAATAAAATAAATTCACAAGCTCAGACAAGAGACTGGGGCTGGACTAGTGATGAAAGCATATCTCATGAAGTCACAAAGATGGCACAAACACATGTGAGGACATGAGACACGTGCAAGGGAAGAATTTCAAAAAAAAATAAAAAATAAAGAGAGAATCAACTCTTTTTGAACTATAGTCTAAAAGTTTGATGGTGATATTACTTGAGGGAGAGATCCAACAGGCAAATACATTAGTGTGGGTTACAATTCTTGGCCATGAAGGAACTTTTTTTTTGCTTCGGCTTTGGCCCACTCCGAGGAAAGATAGCCTTTGCATTGTTTTGGGAAAGGAATAGTTGTTATCAACTAATAAAACCAAGTGATAAAAGGAGTTCAATTTGGCTAATAATAATTAAGAAAAAAATAATCAGAACTAGGAAATTAAATTAATTAATTTTTCTAGATGGGATTGCATTTATTTCTTAATTGTTGAATCTCCCATTTGAAAAGTTAAAAAAATAAATATGACTCTTGGAAACCTTCATGCATCTAACAATCCAAGTTCCAAGCCAATCCTAAAATGATTCAAGATTAATTGTTTTGGAAAAAATCAAGAAAATTAATTAATTCTCCATGCATCCCCAAATAATTCCAATTCCCAAGTACCGAATTTCATAATTCAAAATATTTCTTCCCCCCCCTATATTTCCTCATCAACCAAGAGAGTAAGGCAAAAAGAAAAAAGAAAAAAGAAACTCTGCAGTAAATGACTAAAAGACCAAATCACACAAAGAAACAAACGCAATGGCCTCATATTGAAAGGGTGTTTATGGAAGAAAAATATCACGATCATGGCGAGAAATAAAAATAAAATAGGACACTTAATTACCAAATAACCACGAAAGGCAGATTGAATTTTAACAGCCGACACTTCCTCCACAAACCGCCGGTGACTGCCACCAACATTACCACCACCTCTCCCACCAGGACCGCCACTAGTCAATCTAACAACCTCAGCAGCCGCTTGAGCAGCAGCAAGTGCAGCTTCAGCAACAGCAGCAGTAGCAGCTGCCACAGCTATTGCATGCTTATTAGCATCCAAATTGCTAGCATCAAAATGAGTAGTTGACACCGAATCTTGATCGACCTTGTTGGACTGTGACAAAGAGGGTGTTGTTTTTGAAGATCTAGACTTCTTCCTGTGGCCAAAAAGTCTCCGGAAAAACCCCATCTTTCATAGTTCAAAAAAGATGGGTTCTTTGAGGGAGTTTCTGGTTAAAGAAAGCATTTTTAAGTCAAGAAAGAGAGCTGAGTCACTTCTGAAAGTGTCGTTTGTTTTTGTAATGTAAGAACATGGGAGAGGCTTTTAGATTTTCTTTAGGACAGGAAAGTGAAGAGAGATTGGATTGTGTGTGTTGTGTAAGAGAAGGTGAAGGTAGACGCAAGTGAGTGGCGTTTGTAGGGTACGTGCTGAGGGTAGGGTGGAATGTCTAGGGTACTAGGGTAGGCTATTTATGGGCCAATGATGGGTATGGGGTGCCTAGCTTTGATTATCAAGTTTTAATGGAGGGTAGTGAAGTTTTCAAATTTGGGGTGATGATTACTCTCGACGATTTAGTTAATTTTGGTTAGCTATGATTTTATTGGCAGTTGATAGTCATTACAAATGAAAATATCGTTTGAAAATATTTTTAAAGTGTTTTTATTTAAAAACTATCATACTAATATTTTTTATATGATTTTAATATTTAATGCTAAATTTAAAAAGAAATATTTAGAAAATATCAATTTAAATTTTTTTAGATAAAAAATATTAAGAAAAACACTTTAATTATTAAAAAAACTAAAACACCTTCAAAAAATACTCAACCCATTGTTACTATTTAATAGGAAAATTTAATAATGATTTTATCTCTTCACCCAAAAATTTAAAACATGCTTTCAAGGATATTAAGGTATTTTCTTACGACTCATGATTTGTCATTACAAAAACAAACAGAAATAAATAAGTATTTTTTTCATCTTAATTTCACAATAAAACAATCAAAATATCATTGGAAGCCAAAAAAAATAAACTTTGAATCAAAATATTTTCACAAAGGTTTTTTTTGCTATTATAATTAAAGGTGAGGGGCAATTTGATATTTGTATAAATATAAAAAATAATAAACTATTCAAATAAATACTGAAACTATGAAAAAAAAAACCTTATAAAAAATTAAGTTGGAGACCGAGGGATGTTTTGGGTTTTTCACGGTGGTTTTTTTTTGTAATTAAAAAGTCAGCTCAAGAAAAAATTTGTATTTAGCTAAAAAAACTAAAAAAGTGGACGCGCACGTGGCATACCTGAGGGCATGTGAAAGGTGCCCGTGCTTTTCAAATGACGCGTGTAATGCCTCTTGACATCCAATAATGCAATTATGTCATGTTATTGGAAGTGTTGTTGTCTTCTCTTTCTATTAGTGAGGCAAGTGTCTCAGTTTGTGGTCGGGGTTTGGCATCAGTGAGTTTTTTTTTTCTTTTTCTCTCTCTCCTTCTAAAAAATTATGAGTTGACTCTCTTAGTTATAAAAATTTCAACTTCACTTCTTATGCTTTTGATTTTTAATTTTTTATCTTGACCCTTTAGTAGAATTTTTTTAATGAAGGGTTTTATAACCTTTTTATTTTTTTATCGGGTTATTGAAAACTCATAATCTAGGTCATTGATTTGGCAAATATTCCATATTAAGTCGCTCTCTATTATCAAGGTTATAGGTTTGTCATGACTTTTTTATGTTATTTTTTACCTCATTTAAGCATTTGAACATCTTTTTTTGCAAAAAATAATAATTCGACCCCGCAACAAAGCACGGGTCCAAAGCTAGTATTACTAACATATAAGAAAGATAAAAAAAATAAAAATAAAAACTTGATGAAACTATAAAATAATTGTGAAATTCAAATTCTATTGGGTTATTTGAATTCCACGAGAAAGCAAAAAAAATTAAGGTCTAAAATCCATGCACAGATTTCCTTGTAAAAGTTTTTCTTTATCATATAACTTCCTCTAATTGTGTGTTTACTAACATAATAATAAGATGTTTTTTCAAAAATATTTTTTTATTAAAATGATAATATTATTTTTTTTGAAATTTGTTTTACATGAGCATATATCAAAATCATAAAAAAAAACATCTTAAAAGAATTAATTTGAATTTTTTTTCAAAAAAACACTATTCAAAAAACACTTTAAAAAATATGAAGATAAATTTGAAAACATTTTCATTAGTTAGTTATTATAAAGCATGTTATATTAATCGGGACTATTGTTGAGGGAGTATTTTATTTTTTATTCCATAAAATTTACCAATATTGAAAGAGGAAAAGGTTGTTGTTTAGTTGAATGCTTGATGAATAATAATAATAAAAAAACCAATTTCAGGACAAAGTGATCGATCGTGAACTATTTTGAAATTTGACCTAAAAGATTAAATAAATACAAAAATCAACTTTATTTTCCCTCCCGTGAAACAAAAGACATAACCTTATTTTCCTTTGAATTTTGAATTCATTTGACGGCATGAAGGCAAAAGATGAGTCATGTTCTAATCTATGCAAACTTATTTTAAAACTATATGATCCATGCTTGTTGATGACAGCAATTTCTTTGATTCTCTTTCTAAAAAAAAATATAACTTGTTTAGTACTTAAAGCTTTTTAAAAGTACGTAGTTTTCAAAATTATATACGTACGTAGTTCCTATAATCTTAAATACGTTCGTTTAGAACTTAATCATTTATTAAGAAAATGTGTTATTTCTTAATTTGTTTTCTTAGAATTATAAAAAAAAAACGGATAGATAAAATGAGAAACTCAATTAAAAAATATATATTCTTGGTTTTAAAAAATTATAGAGCTAAAGATGATCAATATTGATCAAAAAACGACTATTTAATTATTATAGAGATTAACTAATTAATTTCTAAAAACAATAGAAACTAAGTTTCAATTAACTAAGAGCCATCAAGAAAACTGAGCCATAGAATTAATATATATATATATATATATATATATATATATATATATATATATATAAAGAGGCAAAAATGTCTCTTCCATTATGGTATTGGGGTGGTAAGCAATGGGTCCAAGCATTTAAAGGCCAAAAACAAAACTTTTTGGCGCTTAACTGATTTAAGATGGAGGTGGAGTCAATGATGGTTGACTCCAAGATCTTATTTTCTAGTTTCATTGATTAAGAAGATAGTGCTTTCGTAGACATATTTTACTTTGGTGACCTCTCTTCCATGCCATGAAACTGGATCTTCGGACTGTGTTTACTTTGAGATATTGTGGTTTTTCATGTTATATATTTTTAATTTTTTTGGGCTGTTGTGATATGGGAACTTGTTAGAAACGTCTGTGAAGTATGTGTGAGTCAAATCTCAGGCTAACATAAGAGAAATCATTTCTCGTTATCGGTTTGGGAATCCGGTACAAACCACGTTTTATAAAAATTTAAATTTTATTTTATTAAAAATTAATTTTGTTTTATGTTTTAGATAGTTTTGATGTGCTGATTTTAAAAATAATTTTTTAAAAATAAAAAAAATATATTATTTTGATGTATTTCAGCACGAAAAGTATTTTAAAAATCAACCACAATTACACTTCCAAATAGACATTTAAGAAAAGAAAAAAGGTTTATATATATATATATATATATATATATATATATATATATATAAAAGTAGATAACTAAATAAAAAGAACGTAAAATAAAAAAAAAAAGGGATCTTCATTCGCTTCTTCTTCTTCTTCTTTATTTT
>Ga0325404_1003765_pt1 | contig 16191 bp, 8 predicted proteins | sample PopdelMetagenome_18_FD_205664 | JGI IMG/M metagenome (GOLD analysis project Ga0325404, IMG submission 205664) | Populus deltoides microbial communities from Bellville, Georgia, United States - Xylem-Control-R1 | ecosystem: Host-associated > Plants > Phyllosphere > Stem > Wood/Secondary xylem... | reverse complement strand
CTTAAAACACTGTGAATTGTTGCAGTGTTTTCCCATTTGATTTTTTCCAAAATTATCTTTATCGATTTTTTTTTAATATTGAGTAGGTTAAGAATTATAATTACAATAAAGTTAAATTATATGGGGAAAGCGTTGTAGTTTTTCTCACACAACACTATGGATTGCTACAATATTTTTCTAAATAGTTTTTTATTTTATTTTATTGGGGAAAGCACTGTGGTTTTCTTCACAAAACATTATCAATTGGTACAATATTTTTCATCGTGAGTTTTTTTCCTTCCAAAATTATCTTTGTTGGTTTTTTTTTAATATTAAGTTGGTAAAGAATTTAGTTTTGTAATTTTTTTTGCTTTTTATTAACAGAAAAGCTAAATCATGTGGTGAAAGCACTATATATTTCCTCCCAAAACACTGTGGATTACTATAAATCATTTTGTTCAGTCTATAAGTTTTTTTATCACCAACACAACTTTTTTTTTCTGTCATGAAATATTGGCTCCATCATACCTTTAGTTTCTATTACTTATCTAGAACTGGTTCATAATTATAACACCATTAAATATATTTTTTTTTATAAGCTCACAGTAGCGCGCGGGCATGCATCTCGTTTTTACTATAGCTCGTGATTGAAATCATGAATAGTTATTTCACGGTCTGCATATCTTAAAAACTTAACACTGATTATTGTAGGCATTTAGATATTTCTACAAGTTATATTAGTTATTATTAAATTAATAGGAGATAAATAAGTTTTTTTATTTTTAATGCAAGAGAAATAACTGAAATATTATTGGAAGAAAAAAAAAATTGATATGAAGGGGCAATTTTGCATTTTCACAATAGTTTTTTCTATTATTATCAATTCAACTAAAATGCAATTTGATAGTTGGTCAAGTATAAAAAATAAAAAGTATAATAAATCGATTAAAATATTTTTAAAAACAAAAATTTTAAAACCAATGTCAAAGGGCCTTTTTGTTTTTTCAAAATGATTTTTTTGTTATTATTAAGTTAGTTTACGAACAGTTCGATATTTTATATATATATATATATATATATATATATATATAAATGTTGGAGCACATATGGCATATTCTCTAGCATATGGAGGTGTCAACGTCTCCTAACATCCAAAAAGTTTATTTTATTATATTGTTGGAAGTGTCTCTGCATCATTTTCCTAGTGGTGCGGTGTGTGCTAAAGGTGATAGTCTTATTTGTCATTGATAGACTTTTATTTTTTTTATTTTCTCCTTTCTTTTTTAAAAATCACAACTTGACTTTTATTGTTGTTGGTATTTCAATTTCATTTCTTATTTTTTTTGGTTAATTTGTAAAAAAATTTATTTGTTTTCAATTTCATCATTCAATCCCAGTTTTTCATGTATTATATTTTTAACTTGATCTTCATTCTTTTAGTTATTTTTTTTGGTTTTTTACTAAATTGATTTTTCTTTTTAATTTTACTATTCAATTTTTTTTTGTTTTTATTTTAATTTTAATCCTTATTTTTTTAATTATGTTTTTTATTCATCAATTGTAGATCCAGGCTGCCTTCTCTCATGCCTTCGGTGTAAACCAGATACACAGTCCCTTTGTTAAAAAAAAAAAACGAAAGAAAAAGGCATTCAACCATTTGCAATGGTAATGAGAATGAGGGCAAAATTTGTTTTGTAAAAGTTTCAACTGGATAGTAATATTTGCTTGAGACTTCGTCTGCATCAATCAAATATTTACAATATGATCACGTAAAATATCACAAAATGATCTATATAGCCTACCCCAACTAATTAATTTGATATCTGGAATTTGCCGTTGTTACTGTCGTCTCCTATGGCGGCACCATGCCTCAATGCTTTGTACTAAAAGCACTGTAGAACTTGCGTATGGTGACAATGTATTCCATTCCTGCCATTATGTCATTTTGTGATCCGACTGAACATTCGTTGTGACAATGAAGACCTTTTGAATTCTTCCACAAGCAAGAAGTCAGCAAATATTGCTTTAATAAAGTAAATCATCAAGGTGTATGGGCACCTTGGTTGCTTTCTTTTAGGCCCTTCCTCTCTTCTATCCATGGTTAAACAGTCTGATGGATAGGAAGAAAGAGTGTTTGTGTTCCATTATTTCTCAGTGATTAGGCCAACTCAACACTGTTGAGGCAGAATAGATTCCTTTTAAAGGAATCTATTACACATGGTAGAATAGGTTCCTTTAAAAGGAACAATGTCATGAGGTAGTGGCAGCTTTATCTAGTCTCCTGTCAAGCCGTTTGCAGAGGACTAATTCTATTGCTTTTGGTTTCGTATAGATTCCTCCAACGAGGATGATGAGGGGAAAACAGTAGCCATTGTTGTTGGAATACTTGCAGGTGTAGCCGTCCTAATCGTTCTCCTCTCTTTTTGCAGAAGAGTAATGGGTATTTTCTTCTTCTTCTTTCAAATTCATGTCGTTTTTATCTTCATTTTAAGTATAAATTATATTGGATATTGAATCTTTAATGCAGATTAAGAAGAACACGACATACGGTATCTTACAAACATTATTAAAGGGTGATCATGAGGTGGCTAAGTCCTTGTTGTTTGTTTTAATAAATCTGTGAGAGAGAGATTGGTTTTCTACTTTTCTCTATTTAAATAGACTGATTTTTTACACAAAAGAAGTTGGTGTTATCTTCTGGTAGCCAAGTCCTTCTGTGTTAGCTGCTGATTCCCTTCTCTTCATGCTGTCCAACTCATGCTGTCCAACAAAAACCCACCAGTATTCCTCGACTACTTGCTTATTTACAAAGCCATGCATTTCTAGATCAGCTCTAGAAGATGTTGATGTGTGGAAACTGATCCAAATTAAGATCATCTCTAACTCTGATAGATTAATTATTTCAGTAAGACTGACTAAGATGGACCTGTTTTGACTATCCAGTTTGCATTTCTTCAAATTCTGAAACAATTTATCTTGAGGTTTTGGAAGCATGCATGAAAAAACAGAACAGAGTACTTTCTGAGTCTCTGTTCATTAACACCTTGATCTGTTTAATGCCTACGAGGCCTCAACAATGGAATCAAGAATAACGATTTCGAACATTTTGGGGGTATCCTTCCTCCTGAGTCAGAAGCCAACTCCACGCATGCCGCCATCCCATGTTGATAAAAATCTTGGATGATCGATAACAATTCAGTTTCTGCACGATGGGCCTAATATGGATCTCATTTGTTTTTTTATGAAGTCTACTCTCAATCAATCTGTATTTGGGTCATTCTGACGGCCCACTTTCTATAAACATCTAAAGCAAATCTGGATTGGGCCTTAAGATAAAGAAAGCCCATAATCTCAAGAGGATGGAAGCATGGGCTAGGCTTCAGGTAAAAAATAGATGTTCTGCCGTCAAAATATTTCCTTTCGGTGTCTGCACCACAAAAAAATAAAAGCTTTGGTTGTGAAAAATATTTTCCATCTTCTAAATTCGCTTTCGCTTGCACCATGTGGATTACTTCTTCTTTTTTTAATGCAACTTGCTCTTAAAAAAGATTAAAAAAAAGAAGAAGACAACAGGATAAAATCCAAAAGCCCTGCAATACAGATTTACAATGATTACATGAATGAAAAATCATAATTATTTCTTTACTGAAATCTCCACAAAGAATGAAAACTAGAGGCTGAATATGAACCAGACACTGGCAACTTATTTTCTTTTGTGCCAGAAGAAACTCAAATTAGGACGTATGCCCCAGAAACAACATATTTAAATAACAATCCCTATATAGATATATAATAATTCGAAAGAATAATTAAAGGCCGGCGGTGAATGGTACGTTGGTGGCCGGCAACCAATTATTCCCGGAAATGAAGCTGCCCACGGTGAATTGTGATGCTACGGCCGAACTAGTGATGACGCGGTAGCCTTTCCAATTAACTCTATTGGCAGTAGATGATCCAGGGCCAGTATTCATGTATTCTCCATAATATAGAGTATCGAGAGCAAAATTACCACTCCATGGCGACCAACCAGCTGGGTTAATCAAGCTATCAAGGAAGGTTTTCATAAAAACAGTCCTCGAGTACTGTTTCCACGGCCTACCAAGGTATGTCTTAACGGAGCCTTGGACCGGCTTTAGATCGGAAGCAGCAGTAACCCTACAGTTGTGAATCGAGATTCCTGTGTTTTGGTTAGGGTCAGTTCTACCTTGAGCAGTAATCGTAATTGTCTTGTTTGGAGGGCTTCGAGCATAGATGTTACAGTTCTGGAAAACAACTGCAGCATTGCCAAATATGAAGTCAACGGTACCGTAGATGTCACATTCTCTATAGAATTGTCTCTGAGAATGGACATAGAGAGTGTCCTGGTATCCTTCAAAGCTGCACTTGTAGAACACTGAGAAATCGGAGCCCGAACGCAAGGCAACTGCCTGGTGATTCTTGGCACCAGCTGTGTTTCTAAATGTCATGTCCCGAGCAATAAAATTATCTCCGACCACGGCTGAGAATATCCAAAATGATACTTAGAATGTTTCATAGATTACTTTCATTAATATTGAAAACATACAAGGACAACTAAATCGTTAGTTATGATGGTCTAATTAGCATATTTGATGAGCAAAATATGGTTGCGAAATTGCAAATAAACTTTTTTAATTTTATACTACCATGGAGATCAATATCATGACCAAGTAAAACCCGCTACTTTCTTATAATCATCATGATGGAACATAAACGTACATGCAATTTGTGCAAAGCTTAACTCAGGACACTTACATGAAGTGCTTGACTAGCTCATAATTAGTGGAGTTAAATCACTGTGATTAAAATATATCATGAACCAAATTTTCTGGGCAATCTCTATCTGGGATTTCTAAAGAAAGTTTCCAAATCATTAAAAAAATCGAGTAGCTTTGAAGTTTCAGTATCCGTCTGATGAAGCCAGCTTTAGCTCTATATTGTAAATTAATAAACAATCTTAAGATATGATGATTGATAGCAGAAGACAATGTTTGTTTGTTTGTTTTTTTTTTATATGGGCAATCTCTGCTGGCCCCTAGGCTTGCCCCTATCAAAAGCATAAGACTTTCCAAGTGGAGGAACCAGCTAGCTTAGACTTCTGGGATTTGATATTGCTTAAAATATTGGTGTTTCTTCCTCTCAAGCAATTCAGAGCCTATTGGGTACGTACTTCTTGGAATCGAGGACCATCCAAACCTATGTAGATACCTATGTATATGGTCCCTAGTATGATAGACAGGCTCCAAATAGTTATCCATTTTGTCGCTTTCGAGATGACATTAATAAACAATCTTAAAATATGTTTCAACTTTTCGAGATATTTCTTGGGTGTGAAATGTTGGAAATGAATATTTTAGTTGTGTGTTAGGTAACGACAAGGTAAGATTTTTTTTTAAATAATTTTTTAAAAATTTTTTATTTTACTTTTTAATCAATACATAAAAAAAAATTAAAAATAATATCAATTAAATATTTTTTTCAAGTTAAACAAACCCAAATACTTATTCAATCTAAAAATTTTATATTCCCCCATTTTGGCTTTTTCTTTTTGTTTTTAGTCAAATGAGAGTTATATTATACAATAGGGATAATCATAACTCTTGATTTCCCTCTACTTTTTTTTTTCTAGGATTGACCTTAAGAACGCTAAGTATAAAATCCCAATAATTAGTTGCTAAAGCTTTGTTCTACAGTTTTTTTCCTACTTAATTAGCAAGGATATATACATCTAAGTTCAAAACTTGCCCCCAATTAACCCTTTTTTTTTTTTTGCCTCCGTGTCACCTTAACTAAAAGCAATATCTATGTAACAAAGCTTTCCAGCTATATATATAGTCAGATCCATTAATTCCCAGCATGGTTGAATTAAAATCTTAATTAATTTATTAAGCAAATTAATTGATTAGGGATACTCACCAAAAGTAGCCGACTTGAAAGTTGTAGTACCTCCTCCAGCGCTTTTGCTACCGGTGACAATTGTCTTCCCTATACCGTCACCAACGATCATAACATTCTTCACCTTTTTTCCCACCTCAACGTTTTCATTGTATGTCCCTGCTTTCACATATATTACATACCTCCCTGACCCTGACCTTTTGGATGCCGCATCTATGGCCTCCTTGATGGTCTTGACGTTCCCTGACCCATCTGTTGCCACCACAATGTTTGCCTGAGAAGCTGGTGAAGATGATTGCAAGAGTTTCCGGTCACCAGGTCTGACCCAGGAAGGAAACCCTTCTTTGTAACTAGGTTCACTGTATGATACCTTGTTAATAGCCAAAGTGTTGCTAATTAACTTGGACACATTATTACTCATCAAAGGCAAAATAAAGTCAGTCATCCCGAATTCAGTGAACCCGGTTCGGCACGTTTCTAGGTTGGTTAGAGCCGTGCTGAGCCATGTTTGCGCATCATAGTCTGTGCACTTGCTGCTAGTGGTTTTGGTGAGCCAGAGAATGCTGTCTTCATAGAGCTCAAGGCAATCTTCCCATGCAGCCTTTTCAAGCCCATTTCTACATTTCGAGCCTAGGGAATAAGTGTTGACTTTACCTTGCATGGCACGGTCTAAGGCTAGTTGCATAGAGATTTTGAGAAAATCGGACTCATGTGTAATGGGGGTATTTCTATGGTCATGGCTTAAAAAATACTCACATGGTTGTGGGTTAGGTGTTTTGCTACACCAAGACATTACCTCATCGGAATTATACCCCAAAATGGTTGAGGAGAGTAGAAAAGGCACAAGTAAAAACGTTAGCACAATCCGAACAGCCATAGAAATTATGGCTTATTGAAGTTATTGGTTGGCAAGTTTGAAACGGGTTTTGAAGAAATGGATTTGATAGAAGGTTTAGGGCTTATGAGTTTGTGTGGATTCGTTTTCTAAATTAACTGCCTTATATAGAAGCTGAGTGTTGGCTTGGTCGCGCTATAACCAATGGGTACATGCTTGTACAGCCTTCTTTCTTGACAAAATATCCATGTATCCGTGAACCTAATTAATTTCGACGAGGAAAAAATATGGATGATATGGAAGCAACAGACTGTTAATATAGAATAAGTCCTAAAGAATAAAATGTAAGTATAAATTGATGAGGATTGTTACGTATACCGGTCCCTGTCGTCCCTCCTATGAATTTTTAGTTTGTAGTGTTTGACTAGACAAAAAACGCGTTATTGAAAATTTCTTTTGCATGCAGTACTCATTATTCAAACGAAGTAAAGTATAAACCAGTGTAGATCCTCCGCTACTGTTTGGTAATAATTTTGAAGAATAAATAAAGAAAGAGATATCCATGCACAAGGACGGCTAAGGAAATGAACTTGGCTGGTCTTGGTTGGTATCTCGTCCTCCACGTATTCTTTTATGGAGTGATCAGATGTTTGGTCCCCAACACATCAAATTCATACATTTCTTTCGAATTAATATATTTGGGTTTTCATGAGCTCATTATGAGATCCAGTGATTAATTTCACACAGAGAGTAGAAAAGAGAAGAACACCAGCTCGTGAATTCGGTGTTCTCCCTACGCGGATGGAGATAAGGAGATAGGCCGGAGATGCAGTTACCATTTGAGATGGCTCATACTGTCCATTACTAGTCAACGATTCTGCCCATCCATTTCAAGATTAATTAACTATTATATGCATTAATTTGGGTAAACAAATCAAAACGGTGGCTTGTTAGAATAGTTGTGCTAGCTGCTTTAAACCATGGGTTAGGGGGCCGAAGTTGCAAGTTGCAACGTACACTACTCTCAGCATTTAATTATTGTAATTATGTTGCAATTGAAGAAAAATAAAAAGGATCTTTTTATGGTTTCTTGAAAGCCCACAGTGTAATTATAAAGCTTTTAAATTTATGTAATAATAAAACGAGATTATGATACATTAAGTATATTAATAATAAATTTATGATCATTTAATTAAAAACTAGTTATGCGTTTTTTACTAGGACTAACATGAATTTTTCTAATTCCTTCCCCCCAGGCAACTTAATTAATTAAATGATTGGTAAGAGAGAATGGAAATGTTTTTTATTTTAATTTTCAGGATTAAAAATATAAGTGAACAATGGATCCACAACGAAAACACCCAATTATTTTAGTATATATTTTTTTTTGGAAGAAGTTATTTTAGTATATTAATTCTATATTATGTAATTATTATCCTTCATTTTTATTTTCTTGTTATAACACTTTGAAACATAGTTTTAAGACCCGACCTAGTCCAAGACCCGGGTTCCGAGTCTTGACCGGGTCAGTTTTTTTTTTAAATTAAAACGACATCGTTTTAGTAAAACAAAAAAAATAAAAGTCAACAGGTTTGCAACCAGGTCAACCGGATCGCCAAATCAACCGGGTTTTTTTTTCCCTAATTTTTTCTTTAAGCCGCTCCAGTTTCAGTTTCAGATCGGTCAAGTCCTGGATGAACCCGTCAAACCAGCCCTAGTTTCAAAACTATGCTTTGAAAAGATATATTTATCATCTTCCTCTTCTTTTTTTAACGTGAAAGAGGACTCTTTCGATAACGAAAGTCTTGAAGGTGGAGATATAATAACTATCATCCGATGCTCAATAATTTTGGCGGTTGTTCACGTTATTAAAATAAGAAATTAATTGTTTATGTGCAATTTGCAAATATATTATTCTGGTTTGAAATCTTCTGTCAAAATTAATAATTAAGCTGATTTCTCAATGATTTGTAGTGATCATCCTTGGCTCAAAAGGGAATAAATGTGGTGTGAGTTTCATCATCATCCTTTTTGTCTGCATACACACACACAGAGGGAAATGGGGATGTTTAAATATATATTTCAATAATATGCTTAACTAAATCATTTTATTAAAAAAATCAAGGACTGTGAGCTTCGCTCTTTGTGCGAACACGAGAGTCACTTTCCTTGCAATTATATATATATATTCTTGCGTCTTCTTTTAAAAATTACATGCTTTTCTCTCCATAACGACTAGACGATGCAGCCAGGGATACAAATACAAGCAGAACTCTCTTGATGAGCTACGATTGTCGTTTCAAGGGGGGAATATCGTGCGTACGTGTGCATTGCATGCATGATTACGTACGTGGGAACATCACAAACTCCATGATGAAAAAACAGTGTCAACGACCTAAACATTATGAATGGAATTTGACTTCCTGATCATCATCCTTATCCATAGACAGGAACAGCATCGTCATTCAAAACTCGGCAGCGCCACAGAACTAAACCATGGATGATCATACATCAATTAGTTAGTCATCAAATTTATATTGAATTGCTAGGCTTAACCCTTTTTTGACCAACAAATTCTCTCAGCAAACCCTTTAATTCGTTGCGAATTATTTCCTTGACCACTTTTACAAGTTAGAATTTCATACTGAATTAAGAGCTTCCTCCAGCACCAAAGGTATAATTGCACAAGAAACAAGTTCATTTTTGTCCATCAGATTAGAGTTTCATGTATTCAAAGACTGGTGCAAAAGAATACTAGTGAAGTACGTACATGTCAGAACGAAAGGAGAAAAGGAAACTTTTTATTATTATATGTTATTTTCCAATGACTATATATAGTAATGCAAATGCAACTGCGATAGCTCTGTGATTTTCTCCATGAGGCACACGTGTCATGTACGATAATCATGTGGTTTCACCCTATTGGCCAATGGGTCCACTTCATTACTGGGGTTCATCCTATTTTGCATGAGGCCCTGAGGGTAAGGTCAAAATTAACCGAAGGAATCCGAAGGTTCAGAGATGGTTTGTGCACAAAGAGGCAACCTGTCTCGCAGCTAGTTGGATCACTCCACAATTCTAGCACCTTGTCTTCATTACGGGGGCTCGATGATTAATAAACAGAACTAAAAGACAAGTTGAAAACATTGTTCATCCCGATCAAAATAAAAATAAAAATAAAAATAAAAATTATTATAATTTTAAAATTTAACTTAAGATAAGGGATTGATTAATTATATGTTAAAATGATTAACATAAAATAAAATAAATTATTATTATAATTTAAAAACTTAATTTGAAAGTCAACCTGGACAAGACTTAGATTATGAATTAAAAGATCAACCTGGATTAATCCGGATCAATATAAAAATAAAAATTATTATTATCATAGTTTTAAAACATGACTACAGTGTCAATAAGGACAAGGTCTAGGTCATGTGTCACGAGGCTCAACACGAGTTAATCTGAGTCAATATATAAATAAAAATAATTATTATCATAGTTTTAAAACTCGAGACAAAGTTTAAATCATGGGTCAAGAGAGTTAACCTAACAAACCCAAAAAAAATAATAATTAAAGTAACCTTGTTTTTGACTAATATTTTTTTTTCAAAAGTCTATGAATTTTTTACCCATATTTTATCCTGGATTATCTTGGGTTTTTGACTAGGTCGGGTTAAGTCAATAATTTCACTATATTTTCTTAAACTTGGACTAGTCGAAGTTGCGGGTCAACCCATTAATTCAGTCCTAGTTTTATAACTAGGGTTATTGTAATATTATTAATTTTAACATTCAATATAAATTAAAGTAATATATATATATATATATATATATATATATAATTGTTTTTAAAAATAATTTTGATAATAACACATATTAAAAGTAAAATAATTTTTTTTTTCAATTTTTTTTATCTTATCTTCTCTGTCTTTATTAATTATATTTATCTCTTTTATTTTAAAATATTAACCAAACGCTACCTTAATAATTTATTTTACTGCATATCACCGCAAGGAATAAAAGTTTAATTTGAGAAGAGATTATATCAAGAATTTGTTTAAACAATAATTTATTAATATGGAGACCCATAAAAATGCAACAGTAAGAGAAATTAAATATCTTGATGCGTCTGAAAAAGTTAATAGATTATTAAACTTGCTTTTATCAAGAGGTTTTTTTTTTTCCCCTCCAGCGGTGAGATCCAATGAACTTAATTTGGACTAACATAAATACACAATATAATGAGGATAATTCTTAAATATTATTCTATCTTCTTCCAATAATTGAATTCAAGATCTTTTCAATGGAAATCCCAAGGGTGGAATGGGAGAAGAAGTGTTAGTGAACACTAAGCGCTATCGAGGGCCTGTTTAGAAGTATAGTTGTGATTATTTTTTAGATTATTTTTCATTCTGAAATATATTAAAATAATTTTTTTTATTTTTTTAAAATTATTTTTGATATCAACGTATCAAAACAATTAAAAACATATAAAAAATTAATTTTTAATAAAAAATAAAATTAAACCTTTTAAAAACACGAGTTAATTTATATTTCCAAAAACTCAGTGTGGGTGTTTTATTCTCTTTCTCATGGGTAGTATGCTAGCTTGGAATGTATGTTGTCTGGGTGGAAGTTATAAGAGGAGAGTTTTGAGAAATGTAATTAGAAAGAATAATATCGACTTTATTTGTGTTCTGGAGACATTTTTGAAAAGTAAATTTCAAAAAAATAAATTATTTTTTAATATTTAGTAGTGTCATGAAAAATAAGTTGAAAAATATTTTTTAGTGTTTGGTCATGTTATGAAAAATGAGCTGGAAAATAATTTATTAATATTTTATTTTTATTTTCAAGTTTATTAAAATAATAAGGAACAAATCTTACAAATCAAAAAATTGAATGAGAATAGAATTGAAAAAAAATATAATTTCATAAATTATCTCAAATAAAATAAATAATAATTAAAATAATAAAGATCAAATTTAACAGATAAAAAAATTAAAAGATGATGAATTTAAAATAATAATAATTAAAATTTCATAAATTATTTTAAATAAAATAAGTAATAATCAAAAAAATGAGAACCAAATTTGACAAATAAAAAATTTCAATTAAAAAAATGATAAGAGAAAAGTAAATAACAATCATAGAAACAAGAACTAAAGTTAATATAAAAATCAAATTAAATCAAATTTTAAGGGATGAAATTGAAAAAAAAATTCAAACAAAATATATAGCGATCAAAAATTTAAGGATTAAATTTGACATAACCGACAAATAATATGATATTTTTAAATTTTTTATAAATTCTAAAAAATACTTTCTGCCTGAAATAAAATAAAAGGAAAAGAAGTTTGGAAAGAAAATTTTCTTTTTTACAAGGAAACAAACGCACCTAAATTAGAAATTGTGGATGAGAAAATTGTTAATGCTGGTTGGGGACGGGAATGTAGGTCTTGGTATGCTGTGTGACGAATCATTCTAATTTTTGTGTCAACTCGTCTCCTGTAGAGTTCAATGGTGCAAACTTGGGGATAGAAACACAAAATCTTTTCATTCATCTGCAGCTATGAGAAGGGAGAAGAATGTTATTCTCTCTTTATCTATTAATGGAAGAACTGTCTCAAAGCCATTGGAGATGAAGGAGGAAGTGGCAATGCTCTACAAAAGTCTTTGTTCTCATGAAAAAAGGATCAGACCATCATGCTCAAATCTCTTGTTCAAGAAGCTGTCACCACAATATGTTGCTGCTCTTGAGATCCCCTTCTCTTTTGAGGAAGTTAATATCAGGGAATGTGATGGCGATAAAGCACCTGCACCTGATGGAATCAATTTCTTTTTTTTATTAAGAAAGCGTGGGATACAATCGGTAATGACATTTACAGCATGGTGCTGATTTCTACACATCAGGCCTGTTACCAAAAGGCATAAACAACTCCTTCATCACTCTTATTCCTAAAGTTGCTAGGTCAAATTAGAATGCTTTTATCAGGGGAGGACAGATACTGGATAGTGCGCTCATTGCTAATGAAGTTATAAGTTATTTAAATAAATAAAAATAGGTTAAAGAGCTACCTCTTCAAAACCGACTTTCATAAGGCTTACTGTAATTTGGGAGTACCTGGATGAATTTATGGCTTGTATGGGTTTTGGTTCTAGATGAAGGGGCTGGATTAACCCATATGTCTCAACAGGTGAGCTCTCAATACTAGTGAATGGCTCTCCTTCTGAGGAATTCAAGATGGGAAAAGGTTTGAGACAGGGTGATTCTCTATCACCTTTCCTTTTCAATATTCTATGTGAAAGCCTGTAATCAGTAGAATCATCTCAAGGCCTTATGCTTGGAAAGGAATTGGTGGGAGGGTGTGTCTCATTAAATATGTTTTAAACAACCTGCTCATAAATTATCTGTCTTTATTCCCTATTCCTTTGAAGATTTTAGCTAAAATTGAAAGACAGATTCGATTCTTTTTGTGGTCTGGGAAGGAGGAGGGTAGAGAAATGTGTAGTGTCAAATGGGCTTCGGTGGTACTTTCAAAATGTCAGGGTGGTCTTGGGATATGTTCCATTTTGGATAAAAATAAAGCTTTGTTGTTTAATATATAGGAGTTCTGATACAGGATTATGGAAAGATAAGGTCTCTAGTATTCATAAATTGAAAATGACTTTTAATCTACCCATGGACAAGGTCAAGGCTAGAGGTAGTCTCTGGTTAGAAATTCTCAACAGAATCAACGCCGAAGGGGTTTTAGCTAGAAGGGGCATTGGTGGTGTTGCGGATGCAGTTTGTCCAGTTCGTCTTCTGTCAGAAGAGTCTGTGGAACATCTCCTTATACATTGTCATAGTCACTGGAGAATTTGGGCTAAATTCATTGAATGGTGGGGTTTATCCTAGTGTTGTCCAAATTGCTGATCTGACTTCCTACAACAATGGGAAGTCCTCGTTGAAGGGAAATTTCAGAAGAAGGTATGGTTCATGTTATTTTTTGCTACTGTCGGGTCATTATGGCTTTCCCGAAATGAATTGATTTTTAATCTAAAAGAGCAAGATTTTGGTTCTTTATTTCTTCTTATTTTAACCAGACTCTATGTGTGGTTAAAAGCTCTCTCCTGACTTTCCTTATTGTGCCCTGGATTTGCTTTTATCTACTGATGGATTGGTTAGATGGACAAATCTTAAGGGTGTTAGACCTCTTGTTACGTGGTCTCCACCTGCTTTTCATGGCCTTAAATGGAATGTGAATGGATCTTGTATTGGAAAGCCTGGACCTGCTGGCGTTGATTGAGTGTGTTTTGTTTGATACTGACTAAATCTTCATGGAGATTTCCATGCCTCAGGACTCTGTTATGTGGGGACAAGATGCATTGAAATTCAGAGGGATATAAAGTCTATGGAGAAAGAAAATCATCTGTGGTTGTTGCTAATTTCTGCTGTGGAAGGCTTTGGCAAGGGATAGATCTCTACTTGTTGCTAATTTCTGCTGTGGGGTTATGTTTGTGCCCTTGCATGACAATTTTGTTTATGTTGTATCAGCTTTTCTCTGACCCTTTTGGGTTGTTAGTTTTTCCTTCTTCATGCTTTAATGTATTTGCCTATCAAAAACAAAATCACTGAGTTGTTTCCTTGAGAACTCATTATGATGAGTTAGGCTTTCTAAGAAAAATCTGTGAAGAGTTTCTTGATTTTTTACACTAAAAGTCATAGTTCATGAGAGAGAGCAATAACTTCAAGATTTATCAGGAAATTCATCGCTTGTTAACATCTGGATGTCTGTATCTTTCAATTTAGCTCTTCCGTTTGTTTAAGATCTTAATTAATTCATTTAGTTTAGCAAAACTTTTAGGAACCTCTTTACCTCTCTTCTGCTTTTATTATCTTTAATTAATCTAAATAAATATCATAATTAATATTAAAATGTTACGATAAAAAAAAGCAACATGTTTGCTTCTTCCCCTAGCTGTGTGTGTGTGTGTGTGTGTATATATATATATATGTATCACATATATAGATCGATCTTCAAATTAAACAGAAATGTCAAGTGCTAGTACTGCCACCATTTTCCTCCTCCTGGCCATAGCAGCCACCACCACCTTTTGCCATCAAGAATTGGAGAAAACAGAAAACTTCCGAACCCAAACTGATCAAGCTAGTGAAGCTCTAGCTTTCAATGTGAAGTCAGGTAAAGGGCTGAAAAGGAGTAAGTATATCTTAAATTCTTAATATGGCTACTTCACTTGTATATGGCCTTTGCTGGGGATTAAATTTATTTTCTGATTTTGCATTTCAGGAAAACCTAACGGGAAACTTCTGACATCATGGAATCCAGCAAATTCGAAGGCGGACTACGTGGTGGCACAGGATGGCTCTGGTACACACAAAACAATCAATGATGCCCTTGCTGCACTTGACAAAACGGGTGGTAACCGGAGAAACCAAAGGGTGATAGTCTACGTTAAAGCAGGGGTGTACAATGAGAAAGTGGTAATTAAGAAAAACATGGAAAAATTGATGTTTGTGGGCGATGGCATTGATAGAACCATTGTCACAGGCAACAGAAATGCTAAACGCGAGGGATATGCCACGCACGAGACAGCTACATTCGGTAAGATCATTGAAAGTGCAGCATATATTTCAGATTGTGCAATTTGTTGTTGTTTTTTGTCTTTTCAAGCGCTGAGAGTTGAGATCGAGCCCTGTTTCAACAATAATATAGATATCAAATTTTAAGATTTTAATTACTAATGGATCTCCTATTTTGTGCAGGTGTACACGCAGATGGGTTTTGGGCTAGAGACATGACATTTGAAAACACAGCAGGCCCCGACGGACGCCAAGCAGTGGCACTAATGGTGAGTTCAGAGCAGTCGGTTGTTTATCGTTGTAGCTTCAAGGGTTACCAAAACACGCTCTATGTACGATCCAAAAGGCAATTTTATCGCGACTGCCATATATATGGCACTATCGATTTCATATTTGGCAATGCTGCGGTGGTTTTGCAAAATTGCGACATCTTCGTAAGAAAACCAAATAACAACCAAAAGAACGTGATAGTTGCCCAGGGAAGAAAAGGCCCTGATGAAAACACAGGGATTTCTATTCAAGGATCGCGTATTAGGCCGGCCCCGGATTTTATTGGCGTCAAAAACATCCCTACTTTCCTAGGCAGGCCATGGAGAAAGTATTCCAGGACAGTGATTTTTGAGACGGACATTGATGGCTTTATTGATCCAGCAGGGTGGTTGCCATGGGACGGCAGTGTTCATCTTAATACATTGTTTTATGCAGAGTATAACAACATAGGCTGTGGTGCATCTACAGAGCACAGGGCAAAATGGCCTGGCTTTCACGTGTTTAAAAGTTGGAAGGAGGCTAGCCCTTTTACCGTGAATAAGTTCATAAAGGGGAGCTCATGGATTTCTCAGACAGGCGTGTCCTATAAGTTGGGAGTCTAAAGGCC
>Ga0325404_1003761_pt1 | contig 16200 bp, 4 predicted proteins | sample PopdelMetagenome_18_FD_205664 | JGI IMG/M metagenome (GOLD analysis project Ga0325404, IMG submission 205664) | Populus deltoides microbial communities from Bellville, Georgia, United States - Xylem-Control-R1 | ecosystem: Host-associated > Plants > Phyllosphere > Stem > Wood/Secondary xylem... | reverse complement strand
GAATTTACAGACGGACATATTCGGTCGGTATTTCATACACTCGCCGACGTATTTACCGATGGATAGTTTCCGTCGGTCAATTACAATATCACCGACGGAATAAAAATCCGTCGGTATATTTCAAGCGGGAATCTTTTTTTTTTGCGCGCAAATTTTGTTTGTAAAACCATCAGCAAATGGTTTTTTTGTTTTTCCGACCGATATAGCGACGGAATGGAGAATCACTGACGAAGGGAAAGCCGACGGACGTAATCCGTCGGTGATGACGTCGGTAAAAAAATCACCGACGAACTTCTAATCACACACCGACGGAATTGGTCCATCGGTAAAACTGTGAAATCTTGTAGTGAGATGTCCCTTATTTATCCTAAGGTATGTTATTGTATTAATAATCACATTTATTATTCCATTTTTTGGAATATTACCCCTAATCAATGCCTATACATGTCAATTAATAAGGACTCATATATGCATAACCATTGATAGTGGACAATTTGTTTAAAACCAAGATGATTCTTCTTATTATTACATGATCATTAGTCAATATTATTTGAAAAGAAATGAAAATTTATAAAGGAAATGAAATGACCAATTGAATACCCCCAATTGATACTTTTTAGAGACACTAAAGATGAGGAAATATCATAATTAATGGTTTGTTTTAATTCCTTTTCTTAAGTTAGCCTTGAAGTAATGCTCTAACAAGAAGAAGGAATAATAGTTATTGCTAAGCCTTTCTACTCTCGATACCAATTACCAATAGACAATATCTTTTACTGGTAATACAAAATTCATTCTTGTAAATCAGGGATCTTTCTGTACTTATAGCATTTATTTGAATTCAAACAATCAGGATTATTATGAAATAGTCAAACCACATAAGATAAAAAAAAAAAAAACCAACTGCTCAAACAAGATGTTTAGCAACTAGAGTATCTAAAGTTCCAATTTTTTTTTAACTATATATGGTCATAAAATGTCCAATAAGATACACAAACATAAACACCAATACAAATTTATCTCATCCCATTCATATTAAGAACAAAAAAACTAGGATATTTTATTACAAATTAGAACATATAGAAACAAGGACAAAAAACAATTGACTTCTACTCAAAACATCATAAAACATCCAAAAGAAACAAACACCAAAGCTACACTTATAGGGACAAAACCATAAATATCACAAGCATTTATAAAAAACTATAAAGCCTATATATATAAGAAAAAACCATAAGCATCACAAGAATGTTTAATAAGAAAAGAAATAACACATTCGAAGTGTAGCTTCACATAAAAAAACTATAGCCATAATGCTTTTACATACGAGCATAAATCACACATTCAAATACATGAACAAAATAATAGGAAAAGAAATGTAGAGGGGTATACCTAAGCTGGTAAAATAAAAACCTAATTAAACTGCTACGCTCCTAGGGTTTCAAAATCAACCCCACCTTCTCTAACTTTCTTTCTAAACCTCTTTGTCATTCTTTTTTTCAATCTAACTTGAATTTAAAAAACCTCACACTCTACTTTTAACCCTCTCAATGACTTTCTATTCTACTATTTTCTCTATGTTCTTGCCCTTTTTTCTCTCTTTTTTTATGAATAATGAAACCCTAACCCACCTGCCTTATAGGGAAGATAAAAGGGTCGAGACACAAGACACGTAGCACAACACAAACATCAGGACAAATCTACATAAACCATCCAAGTGGCAAAGAAAAAAATGATAGCCAATCAAGGCTATACAAGGCATATACATTGCTTTTATAAGAGTACAAAGCAAATTAATCATTGAAAGAGAGGGTAAAATGAGATGGTGTAGGCTATGATTTTTGTCTTAGTTAAAAGTCCATAAACAATGCTAGAATTAAAGCCATCAACACCTAAATTAGGTTCGACGATGCCAAAATCAATAAAAACGGTAATGGTTTGGTGGAATTGGAAGAGAGAAAAAATTATATGTTGTGAGAGTTAAGGTTTATCTCAAGTAAAGAAGACGAAAAGGAAAAAAAAAGTTTATATATCCTATTTTTAAAGCGATAATGTCTTGGGGCTAAAACATCAAAGGAATCTCTAGAGTTTGGCGCGTTACATTTAATCATCTTAGACTTTTGATTTATTCAATTAAAGACAAATCCAATCAAGCCATAAAATTTATTTTCAATTTAGTCCTTATTCGAGACCAAAAAGCTCTTCCTAGTTCTATGCTTTTTACATTATTATACATAGATCTTTAAATTCTTTAAATTTAATTAGACTGGCTATTAAATAAGAATTTTCTTTCAATTAAGCCCTTTATTGAATTAATAGGACCTCCTAAGCCATGTTAATTTAATATTTTGGTCTTTAGTCCTTTAATTCTTGTAACTTTAGCCAATTTCTTTTCAATTCCACCTCTCAAAATGCATCTTAAATAATTTTGGAAATCTTGTCTTATGCATCTTAAACCCTAAGAAATTTTTTTTAAAAAAAATTGATCTAAAAATAACTTTGAAATTTTTGTTTTAAAAACATTTGACTATTTTTGAAAGTTATTAAAGGATAAACGTGGGTTATGACACTTTCTAAAATTTGTAAGGTCATTGTTGTCCAAATTAGACTTTATGACGATACGGTCTTTAAAGAAATGAGTTTGTAACACTATGTGATAAAGTGAAGAGTCTTGCACCTGATAGGAATGTTGTTTATTCTTATAAGGTTATACAATCACTAATCTCATCTCACATCTAGGACTTTTTCATTGAAGAGCATGTGAGCGATAGTTAAAGAAGGACTGATAGAGATAGTTATGTTTATGACTAGGATCTATAGAATATTGTTCTTTATAGCAAGAACATCTTCTTTGTAAAGTAAGAGTATCATGCATACTTTACACGCCATTTTATCCTATTTTTTCATGGAATTGAAGTTGTCTTTATGCCCCTGGTAAGGTTACAGCTTTATGTTGTATTTTTTTGTTAATTGAATAGAAAAGTACAAAGTTGTTCTTGTATAGATTGAACAACATTGTTCAGCACTTGCACTTGATGGGAGAGTTGTTGGAGAGCTCGGGAACTGAAGTTTTTATGGTAAGAGGATTAGTTATTCTTTCATGTCCTAGAGTCTCGTTAGTTATGGAAAAGTATTATGGGTGAAAGGAAATGAACTAGCTTATTTTTAGTTTTTCATAAACAATGCCACTAATAAAGCCATTAAAAAATATTAGACAAAAATTGAATTTTCCATGGGTACATCTTAAGTTGTTGGTATGATTAGGCTTAACCGCGAGTCCATGAACTTTCATACAAAATAAATCCATTATTAGAACAAAAGACCCTTCAATGCTCAAGTCAACAAATATATGATGGGTATGGTGTGTGTGTGTGAAAAGAAATGTATGAAATATATATATATATATATATATATATATATATATATATATATAAAGAGAAAGAGTATATTGCCTGGAGTTGGCTTAGAATGGCATGACCTTGTATGGCTTGCTTTGTATGACCTAGAAAGGCATGATCTTATATGGCTGACTTTTATAATTTATAATGGCATGGTCTTACATGAATGGATTTAAGGGTTCATTGACTTGCAAATTTAGCCAATTTTTCATTAGGATTGATTTTATTGTTGGGGAAAAATTAGGGAGCCTAGGATCAATTTTATTGGTTAAGTTTGAAAAGAAATGTTATATAAATTATTAAAAGATCTTGATTATTATCATTTAGCCCTAGTTAAAAAAAATTCCAATGTTGTTCATACCACTAAAATATTTTTTAAAGAGTTTATTATACTTCATAGACTACCAAAGACAATTGTTTTCAATCATGATATAAAACTGTTTAATATGCAATCATTCCTCTATTGATGATTTTCTTGGATATTTTTCAAGAAAATGTTTGTGCATAAACTAATATTCAACCATGGAAAAGTATGAAATAAAAATAACACTTTTTAAATTCAAAACATATGAAAAAAAATAAATATTAGTACTTGTGAGAAAGAAGAAGAAAATTTTACAAAGGTAATTTTATCTTTAAGAGGATGCACATTCTTCTAATGAGAGCTTATGTTTTTCCTGTTCTTTTCTTTCTATTTTACTTCCATTAGGCATATCTCACTACTTTTAGGATTGTCTTATAAATTTTTATGACTCATAAGGCTAAAAAAAATTCATGTTCTCATATTAGCTCCCTGTTTGAAGAATTTTGCTTGCAAGATTCCTCTATGCTATATACAGTCTTCTTGAATTTTACTCTAAATTCAAAATCAATTCTTGTTACTTTTTTATCTAAAAGAAACAAAATATCTAGTCATAACTTTTTAGTGAGTCATAAGAAATTTTGTAAGATTAAAATATGAGATAAAAGACTACATCAAACAAAATAAAGTTATACAAGGAAAGAGAAAAAAAATTGTTCTTCCCTTTTCATTCTTAATAAAATTGATCTTTGGTAAAAAAAAAAAAAGAAAGGGGTTAAAGTTGTTTGGCACCTTTCACTCTTCATTCTTCAACTTTCCACTTTGCTCATGTAAGATTAATAAAACTTTATAGGATTTCATCATCAAAGTTGCACCTTTTGAAGAAATAAAATCTCCTTATATCGTCTTTTCTTTTATAGGTTGGTTAACTTAAAGAGCAAAGAGATGTGATTTTTCAATCTTGGTAACTTTCCTTACTCTTTTCCTTGTTTTATTTATTTATTTGCTTTAAAATCAATATGGGTTTTATTCTTGAAAACCCATATTTTATCAAGAATACATGAAATTGGAATACAAGTGATCCTATGAAAAGAATATGACCATATAACTACACCAAAATAAAATTAACGAAGAACCTTTATGAAATTCAAACACCATTACTAGAAGTGTGTGTGTGTGTGTGTGTGTGTGTAAAATTAATGTCCCTTGATGTTCCTACTTTATAATCGGGGTTGGTTTCTGACCCTATTACTTAGGTGGCATGGTTTTTTACCATTTTGCTCTAGTTCTTTAGTTATTGGCTTAGTGTGTGAGACAACTTTATCATGTTTTCGCTCTTGCTTAATATAACTTCCTTATGATTTTAGTCCTTATCTTAGCCTTTTCAGCTTATGGTTTGTTGCTTTATTCAAAATTCCTTATCATTTTTATGAAGTCCCTTTTCCATTTTCTTAAAAATATCCTTAGAAATATGCCTTTTAATTTATTCGAGATCTAAATCAACCTTTTAAGTAAATAAAAATGGTGTTTAGATTGGAACCTTCCTCACCTTTTTTACCAAATATTATAGAATTAGTAGCTTCTTAGCAAAAAAAATTTCATTACAAGGTATTATTAGGTTGTTCTAGTACAAGATTAGGCTTGATCTTGTCTAGCATTAATCATCTGTATGGTTGATCTTCAGCACCATATATTAGTAATTTAGTAAGTGTTTGTCACAATTAATTATCAACCAAATAATCAATATTTTATGATCATAGAACATGCTCTTTTAGTATGGTACATGGTCTAGCTTCATCCTTCTATATTTGTGTGCTTAGACATTGCATTCTCTTAAACTGGGTCTTGGTTAATCCACCTTGGCACCACTTTTTTTTAGGTTTAGAAGATGTTGATGATCTTTAGCAAATTCATCACCCTTATTATTGAGTTTGGATGACTTCTATTGTGGCTTATGTTAATACCATTTATTATTAGCAAACCTTTTGGGCTTAAAAGCCTTAAAATTTTATTATTTGATTTTTTAGCTTTAGCCCCAAGTCTTTTACCATAGGTAGAATTGTATGAAAAATAGGGCATCTATATACTTGATAGGGAGATTTTTTTTTATGATTTTCTTGTATTGATTCTTAGGCCTTACTACAATCAATATACTTCTTTCTTGTGACTATAACTCCAGTTTTTATCATATTTAATCAGACTCGGTCTATTGTATTTCTCATTTGCTAAGAAATCATTTGAATTAGAAGCAGACACTATTGTATTACCTTCAAGAATAAGTCATTATCCACTTTTATCTTATTTTTCAAGAAGCGAATGCAACTAGGTTTTAATGCCTTTTAGATTTGATTCATTAATATAACACAACTATTACTATTATGTTTTTATGAGTCATGTCAATTATAATATTTATTTCCCTTTATTTTCTTAGTAGTAGGGATTGTGTGATATTTTAGGAGTTTAAGTTATCCTCCCTACCTCAATTGGTCGAATATCTCTTTGGTTATCTTAATATTGAATGAGTATTCTTTATTTTATTTGATTACTTTAGTCATTTTTATTTCTTTAGCAATAGGTTTATTAGCCTCTTTAGGCTTTTCTAATGTCGTGATCTCAAATGGTTTTCTCTTTTTAAGTTATACTATTAATATTAGTTTATGCTAACTTCTTCAAACTCCTCAACAGAATATAAATCGATTATTGAATAAACAACCATAACCTTTTTAAAGTAGCCAATTGGGTTGAGTATATTCTCTTAAGTGACTCTTTTTTTTTTTTTGCTTTCTTGCCCATCTTTTCATATCGATCAACATCATATATAAGGGTTTATATATTTGAATACATGCCTTGGTAGTGTAAAAAACCAATTAATAGTAGTCTTGGTCATTAACGAACCAAAAAGCTTTAGTTATCGAAATTATTAGCAACATCATTACCATTATGATTAGTAAACTTTATAATGTGTTTCCCTGTTGACTAGTTATCTCCCTAAAAAACTATATGAAATTAGCTATCTTACTTCTTGTGGATACAACTTAATCCACTTATGATATGGATAATATATGTAGGCCTAACTATATGTCCAATATCTATCCCCATTTCCCTTAAATGTTAGGCTAATACAACCCTATCAATTCTTTACATTGCTTATTATTGTTGAGATATAAGAATATTGAGATTGATTTGCTAGAATATAGCCCTATAAGGCATTAAACTATCCAAGAACAAGTTGAATTGGTTATAGATAATTGGCCTAAGGTTACCTATACTCTTGTGAGGTAGGTGGTACCTCATGGATGATCATGCTTGAATTGGATTAAACTTGTTATAGTGCATTTATGTGAGCATCTAATACCTATTAGAGTTCTTATTATCAAAGTTTATCCTAGGACTTACATTTAGGAAACTAGCCAAAAAAACACTTGATCGACTTTGTTGAAGCTCATTCTAGATTTGATTGAGTTGATTGACCATAGTCTTTATGGTCTTGTTAATTACCCTAATATATTTATGGAAAGTTGTGTTACCTTATTTTTCATTTCCAGCTAGATAGCCCTTAAATCAACATTAGATGGATTTAAGTTCTAATAAAATGATGCACCTTTAGAATGAACAATTGTTGGCTAACTGTAGTTTGGCCAAACTGGTCATGACCATTAGATCATATCATCAGGCTCCCAAAAAACGATAGCTATAAGGTTTTTGTTGAGGCATATAAATACCAACGTATCTACTATAAGTTGTTAGAGGCAATGATGTTGGGAAAGGTGACACTATTATAGACTTACGAGACATTATGGTTGTGTTCAAATGTAGTTCTTTTTATTGATATAAGGAATTAGATGTTGAAGAGTCATCTTATAGCACATCTAATGGAAGCTGTTTTATTGTCCTTTATGTTGTTAAGTTTTTTTGGCTAAGACATGGAAATAAAAAAAGACTTTTCAAATGAAATAAAAAAACAAAAGAATTATGTGTGTGTGTGTGTGTCAGTGTTATGATTGATTGATGGATTCTCTAAAATGATCAACATGTTACTTTTTATTCATTCCTTCCTTTCAACAAGAAGAAACTACGCTTAGAAACTTAATCACGAGTGGAGACAAGTAACAACCTTACACAAATAGAGTGTGGAATTCTCGAATTGATCTAATAGGTTAAACAGTGAATATTTGTGATGTCAAGAAAACTACAAACTAGTAAAAATAGTAAAGCAATAAAGATAAAAGAAAGTTGTAAATTATGATAAATAAAATAAAGCGATAAATTATAGAAAGCTTCTAAAGAAATCTTATACATAGGGTTGACCATCGTTTTCAACTGCTAGATGACCTATTTATAATGTTATAGACATTGAATACATAACCTATAAACCCTAGTCTTATACAACTATCTTATAGTAGATGAGGATTTTACAATTAAATTATAGTAAGTTTTGTATTTCCTATTCGTGTGCCTCCTCCAAATAGTTATATGTGTTAATACTCTCATTATACTGTAACATTCATCATCATTAACTATTAAAGGCTTCTATTTTAAATAGGACTTAATTGTTGATCAATAGCATGAACTCTTATCTCCTTAGTTTATGGTCGATTTCAATTATCTACATATTTTTGTTCAAAACGCAAAGTGAATAACAATTGCTCTTGATCAAACGACATATGATTGTTTATATTTAGTATGCACAAAAATATACTCTCTATATCTCAAAGATAGTGGTTATGTTTTCATTTTGGTATGTCTCAAAACTACTGTAAGTTATAAAAAAAATCAAAATGTAAATTATTTCTATTATATCCATAATTATTATTCCTTTAAAAACTTTTAATCTAATTTCTCTCTCCATTATTAAAATGGAAATAATAAAAAGTAATTTTAAAATAGATAGTATGAATTAATTACACTTTTTTAATTTATATAAAAAATCAAATAAGACGCTGACTATAGAATAAAAAGAGATAACTTTAATAAGATAATTATAATTATAAAATTAAGTGATTGATAAAATATTATATTAATTACATGATGCCTATCACTTAGTAAAGAGTTTTAGTAAAACATTTAGTTGCTCTAACATTATCTATAAAATTTGTTTTAACAAAAGACGGCTTTAGAATAAAAAAAGATAATTTTAATAAGATATAACTTTAGACAAAAGTAATTCAAAATTTTTTTAATATAATAATTATCTTAATTTTTTTAATTTTATAATATTAAAATATAAATATTGTTATATGAAATTCAATTTTCTATCGCATTTTATTTTTCTTGAAGTTTTTTCAAGAGCTCTCAATTATATACATTACTAAATATAAGTAATTAAAATTAAAAAAATAAAAAAAAAATTAATAATCAAACTAGAGTGAATGAGCTTACATTATATTATATAAGGTTTTATAAATAGGCTTGTGATGGAAAAACAAGGTAACCTATTTTTTTAGGAATTATATTATATTTTAGAGAGCTAAATTTATATAGAAATATAATTTGTATTGTTTTTTTAATGAAAGATAAATATTTTTCTTTTATATAAATTATATGTCTTTTTAATTTTGGCATGGATAATGTTTTTAAGATAATCCAATATATTGAATATTTACTAATAAGTCTTCTTAACACATGTGTTGATTATTAAGATTTAAGAGTATTTTGGTTTAATCAAATGTTTTAATATAGAGTTCATATTTTTATATATAGTTATATATTTTTTGTAATTTGATGATACCTTGAGCACATCTCTTACATAAATTAGTACATTTAAATAAATTTAATAAATTTTTATTGGTTTGAAAGTTTGAAATTATGAAGTTAAGCACATGAGCATATCTCCTTAAGTCAAATCCTTAGAGTTATTTATTTTATTATTTTTTTACAACATGCTTTGAACTTATATTATATTATTAAACTATAAATTTAATATTTGTTTACTAATTTTCCATATGTTGTTTGGATAGTTAATAGATTAAAAAAAATACCAAATCTATATATATTTAACATCAAAACTTCTAAAAAAGTCCAAATTCTTATAAAATTTTCATGTAAACCTACTTAAAAATTAAATGAATATTTTTTATATCACTATGTTCTATGAAAGTTTCATGCCTTTTTTTCAAGACATAAATGTTAGCCCAAAAATTTTTAATCACATATGGTTTATTTGTGTTGATGATAACAAGAATTAATGAATTTAATATTCTTGTCCAAGAATTTAATGTTATAAGAATTTTTACATATCTCTTGAATGTTATATGGACTCCTTAGATGTTATGTAACTTAAAGACATCTGAGCTTAATATATATAATCAAATCTTTATAGAATTTAATTTGACATCACAACAATGATTTTCATTATAAAATATTTTATTGTTGAATTTCCATTCAAATATACTTTAAGTGCACAAAATATTACATAATGAAAAACATCTCATGAAAAATTTTGTCATCATATATTTTGGTATTTTCACTTAAATAAAGAGCACGATCTTTTTTATATTCTTTTTAACTTTAAAATACTTTTAATGTCCACTTGGAGCTAAAATATTCTATCACATGGTTCTTACACCTACTATATGTTTTTAGCTAAATGACAATGTTGTATTTTTAAAAGAAATACAAGAGCTATTTTTAACTACATGGCAATGTTGCAATTTTAAAAGAAGTACAAGAGCTATTTTCACTCGAGATGCTTTTTTATTTCTAAAATTATCTTTTAACCATTTCTCACACTTATGGAAAAACACTTAGAAGAAAAAAAAAATTTCTTCTCTTCTTTCCTCTCATTTGTAACATCTAGGAATGGGTTTTTCACTATAAATACCCAAATGATTTCATGTAAGATCTCTATCAACTTTTCATCTTTTCAATAACTTATAATCTTACATCGACGTTTTGAATTTCTTTTATTCTAAAAAACTTTCATTCATCTTTGTATTATTTTGAAAAGCTTATAATCCTATATTACATCAAATCAATCTTTTGTCTTTGTAAGTTAGATTACATTCCCATCGAACTTTAGTTATTTGATCTAGGTCATTTTTTAACAAAAACAACCCTCAATTTTTAACTTATCTTCACCTAAAAAACCCTTATAACCTTAAAACAAACCCAATACCCAATAAAAAAAACATAAAATCGATAAAAAAAAGTCATAAAATCAATTTTCAGGAACAAAGACCTCCTTCTACCTCAATTTACTTTTTCGAGCAATATAGAACCACAAAACACTTAAATCACATTCTTCTCATCAAAAGGAATACTTTAACACTAAATTTAGCCATTTTCATTATCAAAATCCGACCAATTGACCTCTTTCTCTCTTATTTGTTATCATCTGATAACTTTCTCTCCTTTCTTAAGCTTAGAGATTGAAAGGTGAATAAAATAAAATTTTGCACCAAAACATATAATTGTAAAACAAAATGACCAAAAAGGGTTTTTGGATAATTTTTAAGGTTATAAGGAGCTTAAACTATTTTTTTAAAAGGTGGCCATATTTCTTCTTTTACAATTTTGATCCCCAACTCTAAATCTCTGGCAAACAACAAAATTGAATTTTTTTTCTTCGCAAAATTAAGCACCTATTGAAAGTTATGACTTTTCTTAAGATCATGATAACCCATTATAAATGAAATAAATAAAAAATATGAAACTCAATAAAAGAACACAATATCGGAGGATTAAATTGAAAAAAATTCAAATGATAAAAAAATTGAAGGATTGGAAAAAAAAAAAACATGTTACTAGGTGAATCCATAATAGCATGTGAAACATGGGACTCCTCTAGATTCTTTTTAATAATTAACCCGTCAAACCTATGACTTGAGTCATTAACGCCATTGGGTTTAATAAGATTGTTATTTTAATTTTTTTTTGCTAAATATATAATAACAAAATGAAAAAAAAAATTAATGGGAAAAGGACCAGGCCTAGCGAGCTACGGCCTATTTATTTTTTAAAAATTTATGAGTGGCGGATGATCATTTTTTATAAATAAAATAAGATAGACAACATGTCATCTATTATAGGAGATAATGTGTCTGCCAGTCTAGAATTTAGCCATCACTATGGTAATTGGAAAATTAGGCCATAAAATGTTTTCTCATAAAAACTTGTTTCTCAACTTATTTTCACTTAAAAATACCTGCTAAACACCCTACAACATCAAAATTCCATTTATCAACCCAAACAACACCAAAAACAATTTGAAACACCAAATCAAACCAGATAAGAGTTTTCTTTCTCGACCTAGATCTATTTTTTTTCAAATAACATTGAGACTCAAAGCATACATCATCAAACTTTTCTTATTGAATGGAACTTATTGATACCAAATTTAATTTTTTTTCATAGCAAGAATTGGTGCCAATTATGATTTTATCTTTCTTCAGCTAGAATTCGATGATTTTCTTTGTTCTCTCTCTACCACAACGATTATAAAATAATAAAACTGAAGTTTCATATCAAAAGTAAATTTTACAAATCTATATTATTAAAAAAAATAAAAGGATCAAAGTTAATTTATTTCACAAACTTTGTAATCACCACTTATTTTCTCTATATTTTTTACTTTGGATCTCTGTTTTTTTATTTTATCATCTCTTACCAATCTTACTTAAAGTGGCCTTAATTTAGTGTAGAAATGACAATAAAAAAATAAATAGAATTGGAAAAAAAATAAAAACTCTATAACCAGTGAATGCAGAGTGTTTGGGAGAGGATCCACCGTGCAATTTTGCACCGTGAATCTCCTTATTGTTAATAATAATTAATGAAAATTCTTAATAAGGAAAAAAGGGGCATCAATATAATTTTTATTCAAAATTTTCTTTCTTTGTTTTTTTTTTTTTTCTTTCCCAGAATGCTTGCTTGATATTAATATGGAGCGAGCTGTTTTGGCTTTTGGGGGGTCTCCTTAAAAGAAGCAAAAGATACACTTTTTTATTGTTGGAATGCTTTTTCCTTGAGAACAAATAGAAAACTCTCTTCTTCTTTACAGCTCTGATCACCATGTCTCTGGGTTATGCAGAAAAGCTTTCTTACATTGAAGATGTGGGCAACGTTGGAATGTCAGAATTCTTCGACTCATCTCATGTTTTGCAAGAAAAAGTAGAGCTTTTTCTATCACATTTTGTTATTATTATTGCATGGGTTTCTTTCTTTCTTCGACTTTGTTGATTGCTTCTAGTTGTTAATTGCTCATAGTGATCATCTATCTGTAAGACTGAAACTTTAGTGTTACTTTACTCGGGTTTTTTTCCATAAGCTTGGAGCGCGAGCGAGCGAGCGAGTTTGGATTGTTCTATAACAGTGGTTGTTGTTCGATGGGATCTGATTTCTGGGTATTTCATTTTGTTTCAATAGAATTTAGCTTCTGTATCTCTGATTTTACTCATTTTGGTACTTATTAATCATGCAGATGTCTTTTAATCACTAGGCATCATGGTAATGTAAATGGGCAATAATGTTTGTTTATTTGTGGGGTTGAAGGATATTAAGGGAGTTTTAAAAATAAAATAAACTGATATTTTGTTTCAGATCAAATATCGCTGCAATGCGGCTCATTTGGTTTTACGTTGAATTTTGTTGTTTTCTGATTGGTTTGTAAGAGGACGGAGGAATTGGAAAATGAAAAGGAAGGATTTTAGACTCGAGCAGATGCATCATTTGCTGATAGTCATTAGATTGTTGGATTTAAAGTTTCCTTTCGACTTGACATTGTCTTTTAAGCAATCAAAAAGGGGAGGGGAGGTGGATAATTTTGAGAATCCTGGAGAGAACTTTTTTGTTCTTTTAAATTAGGTTTCATTATAGTGTGGCAGTCAGTAGATAGACTACCATGTTATCAGTTCATTCAATATGAGTAGATTCATTTCAAGTTTTACTTTTTATTGGATGCTATGTGTATGCATATACAGGCTTTTACCAAGCATTTGCTGATTTGGTTATGTGATAACATTTGCATTAGTTAAGTTGCTGATTTTTTGTTTTTGTTTCTCCTTTTCAAGAAACAGAGCTCTTTTCATCACTACTCACATTTGCATCCATTGCTTATTTAATTTTGATTTGCTTTTTAATTGGCAGATTGAAAGACTTGCCGAGATGATACAAAAGGTTTGGACCTACAAAATTTGTTATAAATGGTGTCTATAATTTTACGTCACCCAATTGAATTCACCACTCAAAAAATTAAAGAAAAGAAAGAAAGAAAAAGAAAAAGAAAATACCACTCCCACAATCTTCATTGTTAAAAATATTTTTGCATTTTATGTTTCTTATACTTAATGATTTGTAGATATGTTTGTCCACTCAACCCTTTAAGTTGTTTCTTTGCGCTTGCAGAGCAAGCATCTAGTTGTGTTTACAGGTGCAGGAATATCAACATCTTGTGGCATACCTGATTTTCGAGGTCCCAAGGGAATTTGGACGTTACAGGTGAAAATTCTATTTCTTACTTGGGAGAAATGGAATTTAATGAATCTCCTTTTCCTTTTGAGAAGAACTCTATCTAATAGTACTTTGTCCTTTACCTGAAGAACTTTGTACAAACTTATAATTACATTTCATTTCAAGGGAGAGGTAGATAGTGGGCCTTCTTCACTATTATGACCTGTGATGGAACTTAGTTCTTTTTTGTGTGTATATAAATAGTTTCCTAAACTTTAGATAAATATATGAACATAAGTTGTTTCCTTTACTCATGGAATGTCTCATATAAGCCAATGAGGAACACATCTCGATTTCCATGCCTTGTCTGGGGTGAGAACTAATCCAACAATGTTTCACTATGTGCTAGGAAATTACTTTAGTATTGAGTTCTGACAACAGGGAGTATGAAAGAGATGGCAGGGCTCCGGTCAGCTTTTTTTTTAAAAAAAATCAAATAAAGGAAAAGTTTTCTCTTCAATGATGACTAAAGAAATTAGAAGAAAATCTAAGCTCTAAGCACTTTTGTGAAGCTTCAGTACCTCCAAGACTTAAAAAGGTAGTTAGAAGGCAATCTAGTTGCCGCTGGAAGGCTCGCAGTCATCCAAAGCTGCCTTAGACAAACAAGAAAGGCACTAACATGAGTTTGTGTGTGCATGAGCAAGGACCGTCATGCCATCCTGTGAGGTTCATTGTAGTATGATCAAGTTATAGGAAAATTCATAGTTTGGATGTTAAAATCTTATTGGACTTCCAGCAATCTTGTTCCTTTTCCTTTTTCTTTCATTAATGGTTTATTTATCTATTAAAAATTTCATCTTTCTGGAAGCTTAGCTCAGAAGTAAACAAGCTGAGTTTTATGATTATCTATAAGTTTTATTGGGTTATTTCTTTGATTCTCATCAACTGAATGCAGCGCGAGGGAAAACCATTACCTGAAGCATCGCTACCATTTCATCGAGCAATGCCAAGCATGACACACATGGCTTTGGTTGAGCTGGAGAAGGCTGGCATTTTAAAGTTTATTATTAGCCAGGTATGGCTTTAGTGACTCATTCTTCTTTAGCAATGTGCCATATACTTTCTACCCATGGCGAATGTGTTAGCTTCCATATAAAGCCTGCTTCTATAATAGGATGATGCAAGTCATCAAGTGCCTTTTAGTTTGTGTAGGTGCCTTGGATGTGTGTGTGTGTTTTATTTATTTATTATTATTTTGTTGGTGAGGGGGGGTTGCTTTTTCTGAGATGGGTGTGAGAGAGATACTATCCTTTGATTCAAGTAATTTTCTTGTTGTCGGGTCAACAAAATTAGACATTTGAGGTCCACAATCACTTTTCAACAGTCCCTCAGTAACTTGGTACATTGGAAATGTAACTGTTCATACTGCTATCATTTATGCTTTCTAGATTACTCGGAACCTCAATGACACCCATGATTCCTTTTTCAATAATGCTTTCCTCAACAGAATGATGCTAAAATCTATATGCATTTTGCATCATTTTGACATTTATCTCTCAAAGAGGCCTCTGGTTATTTTACCATATAAACAAATCTGCTTGCTTTCCAGATACTGATTTGGATCACTTATTATATTCATATGCCAGAATGTCGATGGCCTCCATCTTCGGTCTGGAATACCAAGGGAGAAACTTGCTGAATTACATGGGAATTCCTTCATGGAAGTTTGCCCTTCATGTGGTGTTGAGTAAGATTCATTCCTAAAGCCACTCCTGTTCTTGTAATATTGAAATATGTATCTCTTTTTACTTTTTTTCCTTTCAATTGTTTGCATTTCAAGTATCAACACTGATTAGTGTGGTTATATAATAGTTTTTGTTTGTACAATTATCGTTTCCATTTAGAAATTGCTTTCCAAATCTAAGTTTGTTGTTGTTGTCAAACCTGTGAAGGTATTTTCGGGATTTTGAGGTTGAAACTATTGGGTTGAAGGAGACATCAAGACGCTGCTCTGATGTCAAATGTGGAGCAAAGCTAAAAGATACAGTTCTTGACTGGGAGGTATATTTTGTTTATTTTCTGGGTTGCTATTAGTTAAGGCTCAAGTAATATATA
>Ga0325404_1003760_pt1 | contig 16204 bp, 12 predicted proteins | sample PopdelMetagenome_18_FD_205664 | JGI IMG/M metagenome (GOLD analysis project Ga0325404, IMG submission 205664) | Populus deltoides microbial communities from Bellville, Georgia, United States - Xylem-Control-R1 | ecosystem: Host-associated > Plants > Phyllosphere > Stem > Wood/Secondary xylem... | reverse complement strand
TGTCTGTTTATGTACAAAAACAAACAGAGACTAGCTTAATCCAATTGGATTGTGGACAACTACTAGATTAAACATTTCAAAACTAGGTGGCCGACCGCCCATGCTCTGAAAAGGTCCGCCGGCTTCAGGGCCGAAGTCAGGGTGGCCGATTCATTTCTAGAACTTTGTATTCAAGCAAAATTAATATGACCATTTCAATTTTCAAACATTGATTAGACTTATTATCCATTAATAAATTAATCTTCATAGTTATATTAATCCACTAGTTATATAAAGTCAAGAGCTAAAACCGAATATGTCAACACCATAAAAAAATTGTTCTCCCATGCCGCAAGTTAACCAATCAGACAGGGAACAAATGCATTGTCTTAGAACCTGAATCCACCCCAATAAATTAATCTAAAACTTGAATTGGACTGGATTTAAAAAAAATTCAGTTACTCCAGTAAAATAACCTAGATTAATTCGATGGTCCGGTCGATTCTAGTCTAATATGGTTAAAATCCACCCATCAAACTATAAATTATTATTTTTTTGTTAAAATGATATTATTTTATTTATTTAAAAAAAATATTTAGATTAATCACTCAATATTACTCGGGCCTATCCAAACCAATCCCAACTTTAGGTTTTAAAATTATAAACAAAATAAAACCATTGTAATTATTACACCTAACATTTTGTCTAGATTTCAAGCTTAACACAGTCTTTTATGTAAAAAGAATCTATGATCAGTCAGGACAAAAATAGACGAGCAACACAGTCCTTTTGGAATCTTACCTCGTTGCTTACGTGGATACTCAATTACCTGGTCCGCATGCAGTGTTTTTTGTTTCTTTCATTTTGAGAACAGTGGGATGCTGCTCTTTTGAAAGCAATTGGATGCATAAATCAGTAGCAACCTACTGTTTGATCCAAACTATAAATTCCCTTTTTTCTTCGGGACATCCAATAATTTTTCTACAATTTTAAATCTCGATTTGACCTTGCCACTATACTCTTCTTTTGATTTTTCTTATCCATTTCACCTGTTCTGTCCGTTTAATCTTCAGATTTATTCTTGGCTTTTTGTCTCCATCCTTCTGCAGTAATATTGCCTCTTCTGCTTATAATTCAACTGGTAAAACCTTGAATTTATTTTTTAGAGATTATCAGTTCGAGTTTCATGAATTTCAGGGCCACTAAAAGCTTATATGATTGTTAATTTCAGGACCTGTAGGATTAGTCAAGGTGCATTCAAACTGACTTGGACACCTACATTAATAAAATATTAAAAAATATTCAGGTTGCGTAAAAAAAAAAAACCATCCAAAAGTTCATGGATAATTGAGCCTTCTCATGACAACTCCATTGATAAAAGATTTATTATGCATTTTTTTTTGGTTTAATGGTCCATGTTTTTCAATAGATTTACCTATTTGAGATTTCAATGTAGTACCTTCTTAATTCACAATGTAGAAATAAAATCTATCTTGATAGCATTGCATGATTCAAGAATCAATCTAGTTCAATGTTTGAGTTGTTAATTAGTGAGTTGGTCTACATCAATCCGAGTTTTTTTTAGCAACCCTTAAAATAATATTGTTTAGATTTTTTTTGTTTTAATTTTTTTTAAATAAATTAAAATGGTATTATTGTTTTTTAAAAATAAAATCTTATTCATTGTTTCATTTTTTTTTGTGTGTGTGGAGAATCACTTCACCAGAGAATACCTAATCTCATTCGCGTTATTTACCCCGTCACAATTTTTATCATTACTTGGTTTGGTCCAGGCCCACACCCAAATAGGCCTTCCATTCAAAGCCTGACCGATTCAGTTTCTGAAAAGAGAATTCCGAAAAGGGAAATACAATGTGCACCCGTTTCCTACGTGGCGATCACTAATTGGCTGTTTGGAAATGAGGCTTGGTTATCTGGTGTGGCTCAAGACAACTGGCGTTATCCTATCTGAAGGCCACGTGGCTCACAAGGCCATTAAACTGCCAACGTCACTGAACGACAGCCAGTTGCCTTCCTAGCCGTTGATTAGATTCTGTTTTCAATCCGACGGTGTATAAATCACTGACACCGGACTCTTCGAGGTTCCAATATTACAAGCTCCACGGCAACGGAGTTGGTGATTTATGGGTTTTGGAGAAGAGAACGGACAAAACTGCATGCGGGTAAGCACACTCGCTTGCTTGCCATATTGCATTTACTCGCTCAGATAGGTTGGACACGTTTCCACATTTCTTAGTCAATTTCTTTCTCAAAATAGCAGTTAATTTGACGTAAATTATATTGACTTGCTTAATAATTATTACTATAAATTGGAGTCATTTAATGTGATTTAACCATTGGATTAAAATTGATTAAGATGATCCAAAATGATCTATATCTTTTGTTATTCATGCAAGGGTTTTAATGTTCTCTTAAATTATCATTTCATCTCATCCAATCATATAATATTAATTTCATTTGAGGTTGTAATAAAATTTACTTACAAATTACATTATTTTATTTTATTTTTAAGTAGTAGAGGTTAAATAAAATAAAATAAAATATCATTTGTTTTTAATCAATCTCGATACTTTATCTAATCATGGACCGATAGGATATGACTTTTTATATTATATATAATTTTTAATTAAAAGTATTTTTTAATTTTAATATATACATGATTTGAACGTAAAGAAAATTTCTATATAAAGAATTAGTTGTTTCTAAGTTTTTTTTAACTAACTTCAAGTTATATAAAACAAAACTGTTGTCTTTCATATGACAAGTGTGTATTGATTAAAAACATATCTAAATCATTAAAAAATATTTAATTATACCAAGAAATTTAGAGATACAAGATTTTATATGTAAATCATATATGAACGAGGAAAAGAACCACATGATTATTAAAATTGGATTTAACTGCTCTCAACTTTCTTTTTATTCAAAATATATTTAATTACTTATTGAATGATATATAATTATATTAAAAAATTTAAACATGTATCATCTCATTTACAAATCATAAATCAATCAAGAATTTCAATATTTTATATAATAATAAATCAATGAATTATAACCTTTTGAATTTTATCATAACAATTGAGATGCATTTTTAGTTGCAAAATTGCTAATTTTAATATGCACGTGATTAGATTATATTTAAGTTTAATCATTCTAAAATTCTTTTAATTAACTTTTATTTATTTGAAACTCAATAATATTTTTCATCGTATTTGACTAGAAATATATTTAAATATTTAAAAATATTATAAATTCTGAACATACAGCAGACATTTTATGATTTTTCTATTGAAATACATAATGATTATGTTACACCAATAATTAAAATATTCTTGAATTAAAAAGAAAAAAGAGAGAAGAAAATGTCGATTAATATGGCAAGACAAATGGTTTTGTAAGCAATACACTGTACACGCGCGAGTACAGATAACCTCGATGATTGATGCTCAAGTAACAGCCCAAAATAACCCCAAAGAGAAACACACAGAAAAACACGATTCCTTGCCTCACTCTCTCTCTCCCCACCCTCTTCTGTACTAAAAACTCTTTATTTTTTTTTTTTTGTATATATTGTATGGTGGGCAACCATTATGTCTGCTAGTCCGAAGATAAGAATCGGAACCGGCACCGTGTCCACTCACCGTCTCACCATGACAACCACCGCCGCCGCCACTCTTTCCCTTCCTTCCCACTCTCTTATATTCATAAAGAGTACTCCTTTTCCTTCCCTCCGTCGCTCTTTCTGTCTCAACTCGCCCTCTACACCAACTCCCACCTCTCATTCTCCTCTCCGTGTCAAAGCTTCCTCTGCTGAGCCCTCTCCTTCTCCAGGTCCCCTCCTTTCTTTCTCTGTGTACATGGTTTTTTAGTGTGTGAGAGATGGGAGTGATTTTGATATATCTTGTTGATTGGTGGATTTTTAGATGTTAATGTGTTGCTTTAGCTTGTATTTATTAATTTCTGTGCTGGTTGAAGACCCTTTTTGTGTTTGATACTTCGAAAATTGTAGTGTGAGAATCTTGTTCATTTTATATGGTGTTCAAGAAGATGCCTTTAGTACCATTAAAGATATGGACTTTGAATGATTTAGAAAAGGAAGTTAAACTTTTCTTAAGTGATGCCCGTATTGTTAATTTGGGTAGAAGTATCTATTTTAACTTAAAATCTAATATGGCTGTTTTGTATGTTAGTTTTTACTTTCAGTTTGGGGTCTCATCTTTAATTTTGAAGCAACTGATTTTGATACAATGTATTTAGAACCTTTTATCTCTAGCAATTTCTTTCTCGATTATATGACTGATTTTCAAGTTTTGATTTTGGTATATAATTGTGTTTTGCTTCCTCAAAACAACCATGCCATGGTTGTTAATTTGGTGTTTGTTTCCTGCAGGCAAAGGTATTGAGAATGTGGTAATTATAGGTTCAGGTCCTGCTGGATACACAGCAGCAATATATGCTGCTCGTGCCAATTTGAAGCCTGTAGTGTTTGAGGGGTATCAAGTTGGTGGTGTGCCTGGTGGGCAGTTGATGACTACCACTGAAGTGGAGAACTTCCCAGGGTTTCCTGATGGAATAACTGGTCCGGATTTGATGGATAGGTAACAAAAAACAAAGTTGATTTTGTTTTAAATTTATTCTTGTTCTTGAACGGAACACACATAATTATTTCCAACTAAATTATTGCACAGAACTTTGACTTAGTTTGTTGATTAGGATGCGACGGCAAGCTGAACGTTGGGGGGCAGAACTGTTCCAAGAAGATGTGGAATCTCTTGATGTTAAAAGCAGTCCTTTCACCGTGAAGAGTAGTGAACGTAAGGTGATATATAGTTTTCTAGCGTTCTGTTCTGTACATATGTTGGAGTGGTTTCATTAATTTCAACTATTGAAGTATCAAATCATTTAAACACATTTGTTTTATGGATGAAAATTTTTCTTTGAACTCTGTTTGGAGATGACCTATTTTAGCAAGTATTCTTTATAAAAAAAACACGCTCCCTGTATGTGATACCAACTTTTTCTTGGAAATTGTTTGAAATGCACTGTTTTTATGCATGAGTGATGTGTCGTGACCACATGCAATTGTTAATGTATTTGTTATGCCATAAGCTGTAGATTCTTAATTAATTGGAGTTTGGAAACAAATCCAAGTTCATGCTTATGATACTAAATTTGTTTTAAATTAATATTTCAGGTTAAGTGCCACAGCATCATTTATGCCACAGGAGCTACTGCCAGAAGACTCAAATTACCCCGTGAAGATGAATTTTGGAGTAGGGGAATTAGTGCTTGTGCAATTTGTGATGGAGCATCACCACTTTTTAAAAGGCAAGTTCTTGCTGTCGTAGGGGGAGGTGATACAGCCACAGAGGAAGCATTGTACTTAACTAAATATGCTCGTCATGTCCATTTACTTGTACGCAAGGATCAACTTAGGGCATCTAAAGCAATGCAAGATAGGTGAGTTTTGGTGCACCCTTATTTGTGTTGTTCCGTTGCAGTTATCGGCAATGATTATTTTGCTGCACTTTCTTGATTAATTACTTTGGGCTGCTCCTAAATATTAAACATATAAAAGTGCATATTTAACGTTTCACAAAACTATCTTCTATATGTCAAGTTAAACATGTTTGCATTTTGATATGTTCTTAAGCACATTCCTGCTTTGCCATCTTCATCATATCTTTCTTGTAAAGTCAGTTGTTTCAGACCTTTTTAACAGGTTTAATTTCATCAACATTGTGTAGCATGTGATCTCTGGTGTTATGTTTATTTCTGAGCGGTCATTAGTTTTTCTGCAAAACCCCTTTCAGTGTAAAAATATCTCTCCTAGACTAATTATACTATTAGAAAGAAAACAAATTCTCTCATTATGTGCTAATGTTTAAGATAACTCCAACAAAAATGCAGTCGCTTATCCTTGCAATTCTGGAGGTCTTTAAATTGCAGGCAATCACATCAGCTTCTTAAATGTTGCAAACAATTTATTTCATGGCATTATTTTCTTGTCTTTTGTGATTTAGCTGCCATGATTTCACGATTCCCGAGTTATACACTAATGAACAATTTGTATGTTGAGTTTCAACTCCCTGAAATGTTTGTTTAACAGGTTGATTATCACAAATGTTTCAGAGTGATCAACAATCCAAATGTCACCGTGCACTTCAATACAGAGACTCTGGATATCGTTAGCAATACAAAGGGCCAGATGTCTGGTATTTTGACTAGAAAAACTGATACTGGGGAGGAATCCGTGCTTGAGGCAAAAGGCTTGTTCTATGGTATTGGTCATTCTCCGAATAGCCAGCTGTTGGAAGGCCAAGTTGAACTTGATAGTGCAGGCTATGTGTTAGTTCAGGATGGTTCTGGGAAAACTTCTGTTGAAGGTGTATTTGCTGCTGGAGATGTTCAGGTAATCCTGTAAAAAACTGTCATTTGGATAGGCTTAAGACCTTTCAATTTTCATTCTAATCTCATTACTGTACTTAAGATTCTGTCATCATTCTTGCTTCTCTGGCGATGCTACGGCTTAGAAATATGTTGATGGCATGTGTAACAGCAAAGCATGTTAATGGGAGTAATTGAGTAATTCTCATTCAACAAAGATAAAGTTTGTGATTGATTTTTGAGCAAAATATGATAATTAAATAATTGCTGTTTATGTGTTAGTCAATTGGAGAGTATAAACTTTGCGGAAGTGATGCTGCAAAAATAAAAATATTTTGTTTTATTTTAAAGTTGTCTGATGCACTGCAAAAATTTGGTGTAAGTTGATTTTCCTAGAATCTAAGAACTTTGACACAGTGATTATATCTTAAACAATATTCCCCATCTAGTGTCTGCTACCCCCATTCCTGGCACTGCATTGTTCCTGGTATCCTCTTATAGTTATGTTCATCCCCTGATGATTGCAGAGTTTAATATTAAAGTATAACACATGGGTTGAATTTCGTGATCAGCACAAATTGTTTGAGATAATGTGTTACATGTTCTTTAGGCATGTTCATTAACCTTCAACTATCTTGATGCATAGATTCAAACTTGTGATCAAAACTTGTCTTTTGTTTGGGAAATCTGTAAAGGTTTTGTGATTTGGTATCCTGTTTATTTAAAAGGACCATGAGTGGAGGCAAGCCATAACAGCCGCTGGATCTGGATGTATTGCTGCTCTATCAGTTGAGAGATACCTTGTGAGCAACAACCTACTTATAGAGTTTCACCAGGTATTTCTTTCTCCTCTTGCTATTCATTTTATAGAAAAGGGAGGGAAATTAACGTACTACTGAAGTCAAACTTTTTCTGTTTAACTAATCCCTCAGCTATTTCACATTCTCATGTGTCATGTACTCTTGTTGTTCTCAAGCATTGATTTCCATCCGTGGAACATGTCTTTCTCTATCATCACTTGTTTGGTTGCAATCTTACATATGGAGGAGCTCCTCTTTCAATGTCTCATCACTTCTGAAATTAGAACATTTTTTTTAAGAATATCTTCACCAAGCATGATCATGGACTTCAATTTTTGGTTAAAACTCACATCTCTAATATTGGATCAATCTATGGAAGTTAAATGAATTATTTAAAGTGAGATGCATAAGATTGTAAGTTTTCTCAAAATACAGTTTGATCATCCATATTCTAGTATTTTGTTGTGGAATTTTATGCAGATCTTTACTTGTATGTGATAGCATATCTAAACTACTCCACCTAAACTTGCTTGCTTTTCATGATTCTTTCTTTGACAGCGTCAAACTGAAGAGGTTAAGAAGGAACTCACTGACAGAGATGTTCACGAGGGCTTTGACATTACCATCACAAAGCATAAGGGCCAGGTGCATGTTCTTATTATGATGAAATATTGCAATGCATCAACAGTTTTCAGTCAAGTTGTTGTGTATAAGGTTTTTATGTCCTTAGCTCAAAGCTTATGTTATTTCCTCGATTTACCTTCCTCAGTATTCTCTGCGAAAGTTGTATCATGAAAGTCCACGGCTTATATGTGTGCTATATACATCACCAACTTGTGGTCCATGTAGGACATTGAAGCCAATTCTCAGCAAGGTAGGTTCCATGCTAGCTTATATTGCATTGTATAATTAGGAGAATTACTGGAGGTTCTCTTGCATAATTTATATAATATTCATATGTTTGCATTTTGGGGAATCCATCTTTCTGTGTATCTGACCCCACCCCACCACCTCTTCTTCTTCTTCTTGTTTTTTTTTTCAATGGTTAATGGCAGGTGATTGATGAGTTTGATCAAAATGTCCATTTTGTCGAAATTGATATCGAGGAGGATCCAGAGATAGCAGAAGCAGCTGGAATTATGGGCACACCATGTGTGCAGTTCTTCAAGAACAAGGAGATGATCAGGTTTGGAAAATTTCATTTTTTCTACTTTCTCTCTCTATGATGCATGAATGATCATGCAGCTGTTGTTCACATGGTAGTTTTCTGATGTCAAATTTCCTGTACTTGCCATGCAGGACTGTATCAGGGGTCAAAATGAAGAAAGAGTACAAAGAGTTCATTGAAGCAAATAAATGAGCGCATAATCGAGCACTCATCTGGCGGTTGTGATCATTTTGTAATTCAATTTTGTTCCCCATTAAACTGGTTAGTCAAATAATATACCCTATATTTTTACAGAATGGTATACTGTATTTGATCCACCACATTGCAGATTATCATGCAGAGTTCCAAAGCAATTTTTACTGATTTACGCTCTCCAATCTTTTATTTCCTTCAACCTGTATGATTGGCGGAGTTGAACCAATGTAATCTTTTGGTTACAAACTGATGCAAGCGGGTTATATATTCCGTAGCCATCCTCCACCAAACCCTTCATCGAGGTGCTTGTTTTGCTGCATCATATGGAATAAAATCACCAATGGAACAGGATAAAACTTTGGATATTCATAATGGAGACACTGGAATTGAAAGGTAGAAACAAAGCTGTTTTCTCTGATTATATAAAATCCTTTGCAGCTTCATTTGTTGAATTCTTACATCCAAAGGAGAAAAGAGCCACTTTCTCATACAATTAATTTGGAATAACGGATCATAAAATTTAAGCTTGTTGATATATCAAATCCAGGACCTGAAACACGGGTGCTCTAGAAAGAAGAAAATGTCGTCTACCCAAAGCATCAAATGTATTCAAAGTTCAAACTCGAGTTTGACCTAGATCCTCGGAGTTTGGTTTTTTTCTCTATTTAATTCCATGTGAACAATTATGACCAATCATCCAGAAAATAGTGTTTCGGAGAATTCCTTTGGCATAAAGCCCGTGCAGTGCTGATGACAAGCTCTCCCTTTACTCAAGTGCCATGAAGAAAAGTAGTCTGTACGATATCAGCAGGCAAAATAGAACAGCCACATCCCACGACTTGGAACTACCTGGGTTGATCCCCTGAATTGTCTGAAGGATCATCTCACCCTTCAACTTCTGATGTCAAGGCACAAAGGATCAAATTCAAGTCCAATCATGTCATTCTTGAAGTGACCCTGTTAAACACATGCATACGTGTACAGATGTATTCCTATCTTTAGACGTGCATGAGCTATTTGGTTGAACTGCACGCTTGCAGATCTTCTACCTGCAATGACACTATTACCTGCATTCCTCTTGTTGCATAACTGATGTAACACACCAGGTAGCGCCAGAAGATCTTGGGGAGGTCAGGTAGCCATTGGAATACATTAGATGCCATCAGATTCAATACTTCATGAACGACATTCTAGTCTGTTATTTGATTATGGTATAACTTTATTAAGCCATGCAATGCTGAGACGTGAATTAACTTGCAGCACCAGCAGTTGCCGCTGCCATGGCAATAAAGGGATTGGATATCAGTGTCCCAACCACCAATATGCATGCTTCTGAACCAGCAACGTAGCAGAATAAGTTGATGCAGAAGTACCACAGGTGAGAAAGCAAAATACCTAAATTCCACTAGACTTCCAGTTAAAAGATATTCGAATTCATTTAATTCCTATCATGTAATTCGTTATCATCTCTCTCTTGCCGAGCTCATTAAGTCTTGCACCAGAATATTATTATAGCTAATATCTCAACGTCTCCGACTTCTTTCATGTTTGTGAAGTGTATGTGGTGAGGTTGAAAACCTACTATGATGAGATAGCTCTTCATAAGGCTAAATTGAAGTCATTGACGGTGAAGAAATAATATTTGAGTTCACTAAAACACCTGCAAAACATGAAATAATGAGGATTGAGAAAGGGTGGTAATTAAGGATTTTGCTTACCTCCGCAAAATTAGAATGCTAAATTCAAATAAAACACTAATTTTTTTTATTACCAAAAATCCAGAAATTGTTCAAAGTAGATAAATTTAGTCTAAAAAATTAGAGTTAACTGAAATAAAAATTTATGATAGATGTAGTGACTAACAATGTGAGATTATCCCCGTCATCTTGAAATAAAAAATCATGCATATTTCATTTTTAATATGAATTCTTCAACACAATCTTATATTTTTCATGTTAAAAAAATAATATAAGTTATATTTTCATGTCTACGATTTAAATTCTAAAGTTAAAACTAATTATTTAACATGATAATATCAAAGTTGTTCCCAGATCTATATTTCTTCCTCTGCTGCACATGCCATGCCATCCCATCCAAAAACAGGGAAGAAAACAAGATTTAATAAACTAGAAATATATAAAAAGAACGGAACGTCCCAACAAGGGGATGTAGCTCAGATGGTAGAGCGCTCGCTTAGCATGCGAGAGGTACGGGGATCGATACCCCGCATCTCCACTTTAATGTGTTTTTTTTTATACTTGCGGTAAAAGTGCTTTCTGCTTGATGATGGAAGGAAATACTCATTTATCTTCCATTAATATATGTGCGATCTTTTGAACTGTAAAAGTAAGTAAGTTTACTAGAATTTTTCACAAATAAAGGAGAAGCTAACATGTGTGGAGAGGGAGAGGCACCTGCATCAAGTAAGGTGGATTTGCCTGAGCCAGAAGGACCCATAATGGCCGTGATCCGATCAGGTACAGCATAACCACTTTGCCTATTTAGCAACTTCCTAGGCGCACCACCACTTTTCTTCTTTTCTTAAGTTGATAGCCACCAGTACTACGGTTCCATCTTCCCATATCAGATGTATGCATTGCTTTCTTCTCTAATGCTACTGGACTCTGACTGCTCTTCCTTCTCCCTCTCTTGAATCTTCATCTTGATAGATGGACAATATTATTGTTCATAACCAGTTTTGAGGCCCTGCGTTTTACTTGTGGACAATGCTGGTCCCTCTATAGCCATTGACCCTGCTAACTTGGTGTCTCTGCCAAGGGTATTGTCTACATAAAAAAAGAGTCATAAAGTTTATTTGGCCTTGTCTTTGAGCCGCCGGCCAGAGCCAAACATATATATATATATATATATATATATATATATATATATATATATATATATATATATATATATATGAGAGAGAGAGAGATTCTTCCATCACTTCCAAATATATATGATCACCACACATCAAATAGTTTTTACACAAAAATGTTGATATTGTGTAAGATAGAATACTACTGAGATGATGGAGGAAATTATATGATTTTTGGTTATTTCTCGAAAGTACGCGGCAAGGACTGATTTCTGCATTTCGTTTTCTCACTGCCTCTTTACAATAAGAAAACCTTGGCATTTCGCAACCAGATATCCTAACCAGCTTCCATTTTCTTCCCAGCTCAAGTAGAGCCGAGTGTCCTAGTGAGTCCAATCTGGTTTTCAGATTGGAGCTTCCTTCGAGTCAGCTTTAACACACCAAACTCACTTCGTCTTTAAGACTTGCAGATTTTTTTATTTCCGTGTCCGATTTTAAGGTTTGAACACCGACGACCAAGAAGAGAGCATTACTCGTTAATCATCCACCCGACATCTAATGGTAACTGATCTATTACTTTATTGATGCCTGTTTTATATTTGTTTTTTCCAGAAATTTAAAATAAATTGGTTATTAAAAAAAACATTTTGAGCTGAAAATTATTCATGTAAATACACAAGGACTTCGTTACGAGACATTCCCATCATCTGTCCATAAACCATTCTGCAAACTTAGTTTCTCAATTCTGTCGTGTTTCCTCCTAGCCGATGCCACTGCCTAGAAGAAGATTATGGTTCATCAAGCCCCCGCCTGAAGTCCTGGACTCGGTGCAATTTTCACAGATTATGATCTAATCCATTTTTATACTTGCTTAACTTAATTGAGACTTGAACCAGAAGAGGACACCAAGGTAGTAAGAGATACCATCCAATACCATACATCCAAACGGCATCACCGGAGGCTAATAGAGGGAACAATAACAGGTTAACAGAAAGCTCATTACCAACTCGAACATTGGCATCTCAAGTTTTTTCACAAGAAAAATGAGTTCAAAATTAAAATACAGCACATGGTTACAGGTGATAGTGCAGTATATGCGGTGTTGCAGCTTTGGATATCTCCGAGAGAAACAAAAGAAGAAATTTTTTGAAATTCCAGATCTTATGATACAGTGTTGGTCTCAGGGACATCATCAAGGATGAAACAACCAAGTTTACCTGTCCTAAAAAGAGTGAGAAACTTCTTTGATACCATCAAGCGAGCTTCGGATGCCTTATGAGGTATCTTCAGTGCCTTCTGCAGCACCTCAAATTGTTGCTCTATAAGATTCTCCAAATCATTCTCATCCTCCACATTACCATTGAATTCTGCCAGTGTTTTGTACATTGCACATTGGACTTCTGTGACAAGATTCTGTAGGTGAATAAGAACAGAGACAAAAAAAAATTAGAAACGATACCAATGTCGACAGAATAAGTTATGAAGTTATATATACTCAATGAATGAAGATCCGATGAATTCTAAACATCTGAATTGCAAATTGTCACCCAATCATAATTTAATCAAGATAATTGAATGAATCTCTTCAAATAAAATTTTTAACAGCCTCAGATTCTGGATTCCACAAACACACACATATATATGGAGAGAGAAGCAGAGAGGCGGCATGACTTTGTTACCTCAACATAAACCACATCAGACACACTAGGTGGCTTCCTCCTATTTGGCCGAAGATCTTTAGGATCATATTTGTGTTTTTCCTCAGATTCATATTGAATCCCATCCATTTTTCTGTTATTCCAGTGTTTCCAGTGAAGCGGAGTGCCTCGAGTATTTAAAACTGCTAGTAAGTACCGGGCAATACGCTCCTCACCTACAACAGAATCTTTCACAGATCCTGCACATACATTCAAACACATAATGTTTGCTAGGTGTATGCGAACATGCAGCAGAGGGGACGATAGTTATTGGATGGTAGCAATTAATTAATGCAAATGTCTTGAACTTGTTGGGGCATATGCATATGGCAATTTTTGGAAATGCCAGGCTCAAGTAATTAAAAAGGAAACAAAGAGGTCTAAACCTGCAAGAGATAACTTTAATCCTGTTTCAATATCTGGGATACTGGGAACCAACACGCCTGGGGTGTCCAGCACGTATATGCTAGGCTTATGAGCAATCTGCAAATCATATTCAAAGTAATCAACATTTGATAAAGGATATCAACAACAGCACAAACAAAACAAAAGGATGGTGCCTGAAAATATTTCATCAAGAAAACAACAAAAAGCGATAGGCAGAAATAGACAAAGATAAAAGAAATAATTCAGAATTTTGAAAAGATCAATTTTTTCTAGTTTGATAAAGGTATCAAAAGCAGCTTGGCAGAGAAATAAAATATATTTTTAAGTGAGAGAAAAAAAAGCATCTGAGCAAAGACACAGGGATCTCTAAACAATGTCTTTGAGGTTCACAGCAAGAACTAAAGAGAAAAAAAAAAAGGAATTGGAAAAGAAAGGCTTTTATGTGACAATATGAAAGTGATGCTATTGAATTTATACATGGCAAATCCAGTGCATTATCATGTTTTGTAGGGGATGGCAAGAGAGTATATGGGTGTGCAGCAACATACTGAGCATTTGCATGCAGATAGGCAGGTTGATGGACAGAAATACTAATCACATAATCCAGGGCCTGAAAAAAATGAGGCAACCAAGATACTTCACCTTGTATCCTGCAATATCTTGAGTTACACCAGGCAAAGGGCCCACTGTAGCTCGTTTCTTTTTCCCCTGCACTATGTAGAAAACTCAAATCATCATTGCCCAACACATGACTTGAACATAAAGACAGGTAGTTAACATGCAAGCCAAATTATAGTTCATAACAATGGTTTACACAAAATATGGTAACATCTTACCAGCAAAGCGAGACAATGCAATTTGATGGATTGAGTTTATCAAAGCTGATTTCCCAACATTAGGAACACCAACCACCATAACAAGGAGAGTAGGTTCCCTCGATATCACCTCCTTGAGTTTGAACTCCACAACTTCAAGAAGCTTCAGCACACGAATCACAAACAGCATTATGAACAAACTTGAAAATATTACAGGAATATTAGATTAAAAACTCAAATTTAATTGAACACATAGGCACACGGAGTCAATCAAATAAAATTGACCGAATGAAAGTCAAGCAATTGGAGCACAAGTCAGTTTCGTGTTTGATTTCATTTGTTTTCTTTTCTTTAGATAGCTAGCTGTTTTACTTTAAATATTGCATAGGCTGGCCACCTGCTTTCTTTCAGCCAATGAAAAAGAAAACATTAATGCAAATGCAAGTATTTCTTTTTGTACTGCTGAGACATGGTAATAAACACAACATTTTCGATCAATTAGCATAGATTTAAGGTTTTCTTATGACGAAAGCAAATTTATTTTTCAGTATTTCATCAGCAACTATACATATATTTGAACCAAAATTGAAAACTAAATTTTAACAGCACTTTATCTAGCTTATCAACTAACCTTCTGAACAGAACTCTTGCTGTGTGCACTTATCGGAATGCAATCTTGCTTGCACGAGTCAAAATAACGAATCCATTTCTACAACAATTAAACATACAAACATCACACTCATATTAAACATAGCATCCCCAGCACAACTATTCAAATTCCCGGAATCAAACGATCATGCAATTAATTTATGCAAACACAGAGACAAGTTATTTTGTTAACAAATTTTCGAAACTATAAAAATCCCCAAAATTCTTATCATTCACACGATCAAAAGGGTACAAAATACCTACATTTCCAGTCAGATCCCAATTTAAGTAACATAATCAATTAAAATTGAAATCTTTCACAAATCTCCAAACAAAATTCAACATAACAAACAAAACCCAAATTTTATTTTCCCTTTTCTAAACTTTACACAAGTATTTAATAAACAAACAACTCTAAAAATTCAACCTTACCAATAATAAAAAAAAAAAAAACGAAGAAGCAAGAAACAGACAATTTACATGCATAATATTAGGATTAGCCAAATCCTTCTTATTAAGAGCAATAACACGTCTTTTTGCAGAAAGTTGAGGTTGTAAGTCTTCATTTGTTGACGATAATGGAATCTGTACATTAATTACCAAACACAAAAACAAAAACAAGTAAAAAAAGTTGCTCTTTACCTAGGAAAAAATAAAACAAATGAAACCCAAATACTTACACGAGAGTCACGGACTTCTATGACTAGGTCGGCAAGCTTCAGGCGGTCTCGGATTGCGCGGGTGGCAGCAGCCATGTGGCCAGGGAACCAGTTAATGGCTCCACCACCTGCGTTGAAACCCATCTCTCCTATTCCTTTCTTTACTATTCCCTTTAACCCTGAACGCATTTTCCTACTATTTTTATCAAATTGTTCGATCAAATTTCTTTCTTTCTCTTTCAGTCTCACTCTCTGCTGCAGATTAGCTTAAACCCTTATGCAACCTCTAAACCTCTGAAGGACAATGTTTTGAGCCCATTTCTTCCAGAAGGGTAAGGACATTTGGGCTTGTGCTTGTTGTTCTAGAATCCAACAATACTGGCCCATGATGTTTCGAGCCATGTCTGAGTTTTGATTTTAAAAGGCCCAAACTGAAAATGAGAAGGGTATTGCAAATTTGCAATGTTCATGGACCAATTGGGCCTCTTGAACAAAATAAATTGACTTACAAAAAGAGATATTTTCTTCTTTCCAAATATATGCTAATTCTTTTTTCAAAGATTGGATAAATATAATGTTTAGCATGCATTTTAATTATAATTTTTTAGAGTGGTGGTAACTATCATTACATTA
>Ga0325404_1003756_pt1 | contig 16207 bp, 6 predicted proteins | sample PopdelMetagenome_18_FD_205664 | JGI IMG/M metagenome (GOLD analysis project Ga0325404, IMG submission 205664) | Populus deltoides microbial communities from Bellville, Georgia, United States - Xylem-Control-R1 | ecosystem: Host-associated > Plants > Phyllosphere > Stem > Wood/Secondary xylem... | reverse complement strand
CTGCTGTTAAAGGAACAAATATCACGCTTTTGGATATCACTGCTCTCTCTGAGCTAAGAGATGAAGGTCACATCTCAAGGTACAGTGTTAAGGCAACAACCGGTGTAAATGACTGCTTGCATTGGTGCCTTCCTGGCATTCCAGACACATGGAATGAACTTCTTATTGCACAGGTATAGAGTCAACCACACCAATTAAGATCAAGATGGACAAATGCAGAGAGCTAGAAACCAACAAAGGGAATCATCAACTTTTTTTTTTTATACACGTCGTTTTTTGTGACAACTATCTTATTGATTAGAAGAGAACAGTGAAGCATCTAGCCAGTTCTGCCCATTTTTGATATCCATACAGGAATTGATTTCGCGAATTGTAGTTTGAATCCACCACGTAGTAGTTGCCAGATAAATCTGGCAAAGCTCGAAGAAATAGTTTCCATTCTGGAGTTGGACATTTTCTGAGGAATGACGCATGTAATTCACGATTGTCTCAATACAAAGAAAAGATTTACTCAGCTTCCTAATTCATGTTGAACCATTTAGCTGGTGTAGTCATGCAAGTCATCAAGCGGACCTGCTCGGCTGCTAGACATTTTGTAAATTGAACTTGTTTATCCATTAAGGCAGTTTTTCAATCTGAAGTCTTTGATGTTCTCGCTGTAGCGCATGGTTCCTATGTTAAAAATCAATTTTCCCCACTTGGCGAGTCTGTGCCATGGTTTTTAACAATATCAATCCTAGCCTAACAAGTCTACCCAGTAACCCGCTAACTTTAGGAAATTAACTTAGTCAAACCGGATGACTTGTAACCTAGTTGATTCAACCCAGACTGAATGATACTTGGTTGGGTCAACTTCAGTGATTTTAACCCAACTCCAGACTCGGGTTACGGGTTTTTTCCAGGTCACCAGGTTACCTGAGTCAACCCTAATTTTTTTTATAAATCAAAACTACATCGTTTTAGTTAAAAAAATAAATAGTCAACGGGTTGCAATCGGGTTTTTGACCAGGTTTTTCCAGGTCAACTTGCCCGGCTAGTCGAGTCACCTAGGTTTTTGATTTTTTTTATTTTTTTAAACCCAGCTTGGTTCCAATCCTGAATCAGTCGGATCCTGGATCAACCTATTGGACCGAGCCGGGTTTTAAAACTATGAGAATAACATACCACTTGATTATAAACTAGACTTGATAAAGTTTATAATAGGTCACCTCAAACATGTAATAGCATACTAGGCTTTGATATGGGTGATGAAATGAAGATCTAAAAGGTTGATATGGTGCAAGATCCTTTTAAAAAAAGAGATTAGAATAAGATTAGTGAGTGGCTATTAAAAAAAAACTTAGAAGAAAGAGAAGAATTAATGAATGTCCATGTTAAAGAAGAAAATAAAAAATCAATTCTTTAAGAAATAAAATTAAAAAACAAAAAAGAAGAACACATGTTCATGAGTGTAGAAGAAAGATATACACTCTTTGAACAAAAGGTGGAAGAAGCCAACTTAGAGATATATATATATGTTTTTTTATTAAGAAATTAAGGAAAAACATAGGCTAAAGATGAATATAATTAAAGATCACTATAATAGATTATGACACTGAATGAAAGATTAACTCATGCCATTGTAAAGTCCAATGCTAAAATGGTGAGAGAAGTCTTATATAACATGAAGTAGAAAGATCACAAAACTTAAGTACGGAATCCTATAGAAGAATGATAAGAGCAATAAACAACACCAATTCAAAATTGAATGCCAAAATAAAAAAAGAAAATGATAAAGTAATTTTTTACTTTAATCACAAAATAATTAAGGAGAGGTCACGAGTAATTCAGAAAATTAACTTGAAATTAGCTTAATGTATTCTCTAATTTAACTTTAAACCCAGCCCGATTTTAAGATAGTGTTTGCATTATTGAATAGAATTTGTGCTTAACCAGGATACTTAATTTGTGAGTAGTAAAACTCCCTCTCCCATCAGGATCCTATTTGTACAACATCTCCCTCTCCTATATGAACCAAAAGAACAATATTTTGAAGCAAGATTTAATCAAGAGAGCACAATTATATAGGTCTTGATTCTTGGATTCTAGGGAATATGGAAGCGGCTCCATTTTTTGTCAGTATTTTCAAGAAACGCTTACAGGATTTTCTCCCTGGATTCAAATTGTACGAAAAAGGGCACAAGAGCAAACATGACCTCAACTGTGACATGGTTAATCTTCTTCATGGTTATCAAGATTTGGTCGAAGAGTTCGAAATCATGTTAAAAGATGATGAAGAAAAAGCTAGTCGACCTTTGCGGCCGGAACACATGGAAGATGCTCTTTTGTTCGTCAGACTGTATAAGAAAAGCTTAAAAGTTTTTCTCCATGAATTCAAATTGTATAGAGAAGGGCACAAGAGCAAGCATGATTTCAATTGTGACATGGTTGATCTTATTCGCAGTTTACAAGGTTTGGTCGCAGAATTCTAATGCGTTTTAGTAGATGGAGAAGAGAAAGCGAGACCTTTTCCTGAACACATGGACATATAACAGTACCGTTTCTGTTATTGCTCTGCGTAGTTGTAATTAGATTTTATCAACGTGTTACCAAGAATTACCATTGAAGTTCTTGATATTTGAAACCTTGATCAAGCTTTTTTTTTTCTTTTTTCAAATGTTTCTTGCTTCCTAAATTATAGGTTGAAAATGCCATGGTCACCATACCTCTGCTCAGGAATTGTTTCAAGATCAGATCTCGAGTTAATTAGAGTTGGCACAGATTTTTCTCAAAATAATAGAAACATTGTTCAATTTGGTTTTAGAAAACCTGACTCGAGTTCACCGATCACTGAATTGACCCGTAAAATCATGGCAGTTTAATAACTACAAAAAAAATCTGGGAATTAAAAGATCACTAGCTGCCTTCCTGTTATCACGCAATCCATGTTACGACTTTGAATTGTATAGAATTATTTTTCCAAGGCTCCTCTTTTGTTTGTATGGATTTAATTTTGTTTAATTTTTCTTTTTGTTCTATATATTGTTTCTTGACCTATGCGATGAAGTCTGTCTTGGTCTTAGGATGTCTTCTGCGTATCTTTCTTGTCAGGAGTACTGGATAGAAAATTTAAAGGTAGACCCGGCGGCCGGATTAACTCTCAATATCCGTAACCTGAACATTATTTTGGGTCAAGTTTTGGAATTATACATATAAGAAAACTATAAGACAATAAAAAATATGTGCCAATACTAATATATAAATTCAATAAAAGCTTAATTAACCATGTCTTTATTTTATACATGTTTCTCTATAAAAAAAAATAATATAATATGTAAACTCAACTCTATTTCTAATTAATAATTAGCTTAAAACATTAATACAACTCTTATTAATCCCATTTTTCCATTATAAGCTTTTGTATGCATCACATAAAACCTTAAATAATATAAAATAAACTTTTTATATAATGTGTTTTTTTTACCAAATTAATACTATATCTTAATTATGATCGCTTATATAATAAAAAGAAAATAAATCTCTGATTTTAAGTTTTTATTGTGTTCAAACAAATATTTTAATTCCAAACACGTACTTATTCATTCAGTAATTAAAAAAGGAAGGATTAAAAATTTATCAACTGACGGGGTTTAGCGTAAACAATTTTGTAAAATAAACTCTCCTCTTCGATCTCTCCTCTAATTTGACTTATTTTTCGTACGATTTTATTGCGGGCTGCTGCCTGTCATCGTTGTTGTTACTGGCGACAAAGCCTTTCTTCTTTGTTTTTATTTTCTCAATAATCCCAAATTTAGTTTTTTTTTTTATCATATTTATCTATTTTTTTTGTTATTTTTCTTAGTTTAATGCCTGATCTTGTTTTTTCTTCTTTCCTTCGTTTTCTCTTGCTTTTATATTACTGTGCTCTTGTGTTGATTTTCATCACAGTCAAATTGTTTTTTTATTAAATACTCTTCATAATTAAATCTCCCAATCTTACCAGCTACATGCAAAATTAAAAATGAATTTAAGAAATGAATTTATAAATTTCAAATAAAGATTAATCAAGAGACTACGTTGTACTTTTCAAAAAAAGAGAATAAATTATAAGATAATAAAATAAGTGTTCCTTTGACCAAATTGCCTGGTCGGCGCCGATTTCTTAGTTTTAAACAGTGGTCAATACATGCAAAACTTGAAATTTCCATTCTGCTTTGTATCATAACCTAATTTTTAAACAAATAATACAAAATGAATGGATAAAAAATATATTTAAGAAGGGGGTTAAAACAATACATATTCAAAATTCATGGATGAAATTATCAAATTTGAGAGTAAATTGATCAGAAATTGAAGAATTAATAAATTTGAAAATTTAGTTAAAATTTGGATTAATTTAATTAATGAAATTAAAAGAATTAATAAGTTTGTGGACTTAATTAAACTTTGATTTAATTAATTAAATAAATTCAGGGATTTAATTGAAATTAATCCAATGGTAAAATTAAAAATTTATTGATTAAGGGACCGATTCATAATCTGTCATTTTTTTTATGCAAGATGACGCCGTTTTGATCCCACTGTTCACCATCCCTTCTGTTTCGCACGGACCAGACCGATTCAACAAGAAACAAATCCGGCAATTCAAGGCCACGACACCACGATCTCTTGCCCATGATCCCGCTCATAGATTGATGAACAGGGGAAGGGGTTTTCTGCATGCTGGGGCTCTATAAAAGACAGAGCAGAGCAGAGGCAAAGGAAGGAGGATTTCAGGGGAATTGAACCGAAAATCATTGGAGGAACAGAGAAGAAAAACCCAGCACACAGAGGAAGAAAAGCAGGGGGTTTGAAGGAGAAACCGAGGAAAAACTCAAGCTAAACCTAGACGAAAAAAACAGAACCAGGGGGGAAAAATACAGAACCAGAGAAAAGAACTGGAGCAAAACCCAAAGAAAAAAACCAGAAAACAAGGGAAGGCAGAGCACGAATTGAAACAAAAGAAAAGCAGAGGAACAACACAGAGAGGATAATTGGTTCTGCCATTGCTTTCATCTCTGCAGAAAACGACCCAAAAATCAGTATCCGCAGAAGCCGGCACCTTCGTTCTCGGTTCCTTCATTATCTCAAAATCTGCTGGAAAACGAAAGCAGACCGTGGGCACAGGAGCAAAAAGGGAAGGCAGAAGTAAAGGTATCAAGCAGGCGAAAGTTACCACCAGCGTTGCAGCCATCTTCGCCACTCCAGAAGCAGGTACGCCAGCTCTTCATCCCTTTGCGTTCTTTGAAATTAAATGATCAAAGAACACTGTGCGAAGGTAATTTAATTACCTTCGCACAGTGAATGCACGCGTGAAATCACTTCACGCGTGCTCCACATTTTGCCCAGCCGGGTCACTGGCTTGGGCCAGTGACCCGGGCCGGGCTGGCTAGGTCCAGCCCAGCTCTTATGGGCTGAGCTAGGCCCAGCCCAAAAAAAAGAAAATAAAAAAAAATAAAAAAACAAAGATGTGTGTATGTATAAATAAAAAATAAATATGAATTTATTGTTTTTATTCATTGACGTCAGAGTCAGAATAAAAATATTGATTCAAATTTATTTCATTTTATTTTATTTAAATTACATAAAAATAAAAAAATATGCATGCAAAAATAAAATAAAATAAAGTAAATTTATTGGTTTATTCACTGATGCCAGAGTCAGGAATAAAGATACTGATGTAAATTTATTTTATTTTATTGTATTTTGCTTTTATTTAGTTACATAAAAAATGTGTATGCGTAAAAAATAAATTTATTTGATTTGTTTATTCACTGATGCCAAAGTCAGGAATAAAAAAGAAATGATGATTTAAATTTATTTATTTTCATACCTACGTAATATTTACCAACGCCAGAGTTGGAAATATCCGTAGTTGAATATTCACTGGCGCCAGAGTCAGGAATATTACACACAAACAATCATAGTATAAACCAAAAAAATGTTAGCAATTAATGACAAAGATCAGCAATGCAGTCTGCCTTAGACAGGACGTTTAAGGGGTGATAATATCTTTCCTTTTACGTAACCAGTCTCGGACCATAGAATCTCTGTTGACCAGTTAGGGTTCCTAGTAACCGTAATACTAGGTGGCGACTCCTTAAACAAAGATCATTCCTCATTAAAGAACAGGATGCCAGAAATCTGTTCTTTTCCAAATATTTAATTTTTAAGGCCGCCGCGATGTCGGGTGCGACACTTTGTAGCATAGATATAAAATCCAACTTATTTATTGACCTGGAATAAGGATGGAATAACGAGTTGAGAAGATTAATTCAAATTGATTTGTTTTTCTTTTATGTCAAAGCCTACCACCTTAGCTGCTTCTCACGTGGCCATGTCTATTACCAGGTGAATCCTGGCGCCATTGTACACTTCAAAAGTGAGTAGTGCCCTTGAAGTGAGCAATGCTGATTCGTTTGGCACTGTTCACATAAACCGTGTTTCAAATATTGAATGGACCGCGTCCAACCCAGTAAATGTTTTTTAAAAAAATCATGTTTTACTTGAAAAACTAGTTTTTAATATTATTTAATAACACCACATAAATTAGAAAATTTAAAAGGAGATCACTTGGTGACGTAACAAAAAATTCAGTTTTTGTTGTTGCGCGCTTAAGAAACTTCGGAAAATATAGTTATTGTTGGATAGATTTCGTATGTGATGAAATTACACATAATTTAATAGAATAATAAAAAAATATTTGATATCAATATTATTTATTTCATGGTGTAATAATATTAGTTAAATATTTTAATTATTTTATAATCTCAATTTGAAAAACATTCTTTTAACCAAATACATTAAACTACTTTTTATTCAACCTTAATTTCAACCACGGTTTTAACCAAACATATATTTTTCCAAACCAACCTCAACTAAAAGTACTTTTTATAAAATAACTTTTTTTAAACCACAATCACAACAGCTATCGCAATACCAAACACACAACCTGATTTAGAAATGCAGCTTAAATAGAGGTTTGTGAAAAATTATTTTTTTAGTTTAAATTTATTTTTTATATTTTTTGGATTATTTTGATGTATTAATGTCAAAATAAATTTTTAAAAATAAAATAAAATATATTATTTTGATGTATTTCTAGATAGAAAATACTTTAAAAAACAAGTACTATCATACTCCTGACAGCTTGTAAAACTCTTTTATCTTTTAAAGCCCACTACAATTTCCTACATAAAAGGAAAAACAATTCTCTAGGCCCATATAAAGGAATGAATCAAACCGTAAATATATTGCCTGTTTGTGATTGTTGTAGTGGTGGTAGTTTAAAGTGTTTTTCGCTTAGAAATGTATCAAAATGAAGTTTTTTCATTTTAAAATAAATATTTTTGACATCAGCACATCAAAACGATCTAAAAACAAAAAATAAATTCAAAATTTTTGAGAATATTATTTACACCATGTTTCCAAACACACCCTATAAACCCTAGCCACATACCACTACCATCACTTCCTTTTCCACACAACTCCTAAACTAACCACCGCAACCTTCACCAAAAGATGAAGCAATTTCATGGTCATAATTATTATTATGCTCAAAAGCTTTCCCTTGCTTTTCTCTTGCTATTGCTATCTCCTTTCTTCTTCTTTGTTTTCAATCTTCCATTTTTTTTTCCTCTCATATTGTTGGATACCCACTGCAGAAACCATGAGCTAAAGAGATAAACGGTAAAAGAATGTATAGGTAATTAAAGAGAAAGGAAATTATGGATTTTAAATATTTTGTTTTCTTTGTAAAATTTTTATCGTATGTTTTTAATTTTTTCTTAGTTTTTAATATCTGAATTTTAAATATTTAGTTTTCGTTGTAAAATTTCTATCGAATGTTTTATTTTGGCACCTTTTGTCACTTAGAGCGCTTCACCTATAATTATATTATATCTTTGTTGACTTCTTATCTAGACGTATAAGCTTTTCTCAATTTCAATTTAATGAAATACCTATCTTTATTATATACACACACACTTTAGCATTGAAGAATTAAAGATTTTGGAGTTTTTTTGTTTAGAAATGTATTAAAATAATATATATTTTTTATTTTTTTAAATATATTTTTGATATATATAACACATCACAATCTAAAATTATATAAAAAATTAATTTTAAACATAAAAAAATTAAATTTTAACCTATCTTTATTTAGACGGACGGCACTTCTAAATATATATAGGATTTAGGGCAATAATTAAGCAGCAATACCATTCAATGATTCTATGAAATGCGATTTTTTTCATAGATTATCGTTTTCATGTTACAATTAAAAAAGTTTTCAATTATATTATATACATTATCGTTTTCATTGACCTTCTAGAACAACCGGTGCATGGATTAGGTCAAAATTTAAGCCAGTGCCTTTTTAATCATAATATGCACACATTTACCAGTGACATTTTGACTGTGATTCATCTTTAATCAAAATTTAAGCCTGTGCTTTTATTCATCAAATTTTCACTATGCATGTTATGGAGAAAGATACTTGATCAATCAATATCCTAAGCAAGCAAGAGTGTGTAACTAGTTGCTAGACATATTTATTAAAATTTTAATTTTTTAAATATTAAAATAATTTTTTTCATTTTTTTTTAAATCCATCACCGAGTTTTGACTCGTTCGATTGATTAAATCAAAATAATTTTTTTAAAAAATCAAATTAAATCAAATCAGCCGATTCCTATTTGTCGATTATCAAGCATTTCACTCCAAAAGAAAATTTGTCGTGCATTGAACTAAACTTATTGGCTAAATCTTTATTTTGAGTGGCAAGAGACCAAGTTTCCCCTTTCTTAACTATACAAAATCAATGCACGTAAGTAACACATGCATTGAACATGACTCATCGATATCAGGTGTCACTGATTATTTATTAGCATATTTCTTCACCGTTAAAATTCAAAATGTTTAAAACTAAAATTAATATGTTAAATAATTAGTTAATTTTATAATTTAAATAATTTAATTTGTTTTTTCTAGTTAAAATATTTAACAACTTGATATAAAAAATTTAAATAATTAATAATAACATGTGATGTTCGATAAGTTAAGAGATTTAGATAATCTACCTCGACGTAAATATGTTGGACTCAAGCTACTGCTGCTGCTGGGCAATATGCATAGCTTAGCTGGGCATGACAATATATTGCTTGGTAATCATGTAAAGTTATTAAGTTAAATTTTTTTTAATGATTTTAACATAATAATATTAAAAATAAAAAAATATTATTTTAATATATCTTTAAATAAAAAAATACTTTTAATTAAATATCACACAGCTCCACTAAGCAAACACAAGACTAAATAACTTCTTAACAAGATTTAGATCTTAAACAGGTCATTATAAATACTTGATGGGACTAGTTTATTTACAATAATTTAACTTGTTTTTATATATTTGCCCACTCTACAGCAAGCTCATTAGTCGTCGATTAGAGTAATTCTTCAGGGGTCTTATTAACTTATCAAATGACTTTATGACACTAAACTACATCTTTTAATTTCTAATATATTAAAATAAAAAAAATTCATTTCACAATTTAAAACATCAATTTACCAGGATATATAATAAATTAATATAATGTGGGACCTTTTGTAGTGCAATTTCCTTGTCATTTCTTTGTGTTTTCCGTGCTATTCACAATTACATTTCTGCTTAATTTGTTTTTGCTGCTTCCAGTGACCAGTCTCACTATATTCCGCCTACCATCATGGCCACCATGTGTCATAAGAAGTAAAAACAGTGGTGGTCGCAGCAATTCTCTAGCCCTACTAATTAGTTAATACTCATGCAGATTAAGGACATTTGGTCAACTGAGAAAGGAGAACAGGAAGCTTGGGGCTTCGTCAATGGCTTGAGGATCCACTAAGCAAGGATTAGTCCAAAAAGAAGGCAGCAGCCGGAAGTTGCTTCCACCAATTAGAGGAAAAATCAAGCACCAAATTTTGGCTTGTTTCATGAAGAGATGGAAGTAATGAGACAAAAAACCATATTATTTCTTCTCTGCTGCTGTTTCACAAAAAATAAAGCATTGATTGATGAGCTCTAACGAAGTGTTTTTTCTTCCCCTTTTCTTTTCTCTTTTCACTCCTCAAAAACATGTTGGGCATTAAATAAAAAAAACAAATAAATCTGGTTATTTGTCTATTAAATCAAATTAAATCCCTTTTTTTTTTATTGTAATGCATTTTATCTTTAATTCTTTATGTATCTTAGTATAAGTGGGTCTTTTACCGCACATAAAGAGTACCAAGTTGGACAATTGATCCTCAATATTTCAATTTTTTTTAGTCATCAAGTTTCAATACTAGATTAATTAGGCTGTGAAAATTTAAAATTCTCATAAATCGATCTCTCGATCTTAATATATTTATCTTATTTTTAATTAGATGAAAAATATGAGTCAATATTGATGAATAATTAAAAGTTGATATGAAAATATATGTGTTGTAAAACTCAAAAAAAGAAATAACATAGTTTTAGTTTTGTGACCTCAAAACATTAACAAGAACTAATTTAGGAGGGGAAATCACTATTCCCCTTCTCTTGCAGGTCATTGCGACAATAACATGTCTTTTTTTATATCTCAATATTAAGTTTATTGAGAATTGAACTTTGTTATTTATTTCAGGTTTTTTTATACAAAGTTATTATGGTTTTGAAAAATATCCTAATATTAGATTGATACCTAATTTTATGATCATCCATTTTTTTTTTCTATCATATTGTTTAATAAAACAAATTGTCTATCATATTGTTAAATAAAAAATGTATTTATTATGAATTGAACCTCATATTTTATTTCAATTTATTTTCTATAAGGTTATCGTGATCTTAGAAACACATATCGGCATTGAATGGGTGTTTGGTTTTTTTAGCATGTATATTTTTTATCATATTATTAAATAATTTTTTAAAGAAAAAAACATAATTATTGAGAATTAGGCTTCATGATTTATTTTGATTTGTATTTTATTAGATTATCATGATATTAAAAAACCATCTTGGTATTGAGTTGGTGCTCGGTTTTACAAATGTCTATTTTTTATCATATAATTATATAAAAATAGTTTTAAAAAATAAAGTTATTACATTCAGTGGAATTCATAGCCCAAGGCACGAGTTTGACGAGTAACCTAGGTTGACCCGTGTTGATTCAATGTGTCTTTGTCTCAATATTTTTTTTAAAAAAATATATTATTTTAAAAATATTTTTAAATTCAAACCATGTTTTTACCAGTTGTCAAATTTTTCTTTAACCCTTCAAGTCGATTGAGTCACGCCAGAGCAACTTTTACACAGTTTAATTTGAAACTTGAGCAAGGCAAGGAATATGATCAAGAGGTTTCAAGTTCAACCCGCTGAATTGGGTTTAATGACACTGTTAAAGAATTTCGTTTGATCTGGGTATTATTTTTTTTACATGTGAACAATTTTGGTCCTACTACATCTTAGTCTGAGGAATTATCTAGTACAATCTAAATATTCATGTGTTTGATATTGTGGTGCATAATATTTTTTAAAAGTATTTCTTTTTTGAAAATATATTCAAATAATTTTTTTATATTTTTTATTTTAATACATTAAAACCATAAAAAACACTAAAAAAAATTCAAATTAATTTGATTTTATGGTGTGAAGTTCAAAAATTGTCGAACCTTTCAAGTCCAACTTCACACTGGCCATGCAATTTCTCGGTCTGTTTCTTTTTGATAAATTCTTCTTACACAAGTCCACCTTCACACTGACCGTGCAATTTCTCGTCTGTTTCTCTTTGATACGTTCTTCACGTGTTATTTCCATCTCAAGCCGTGAATATGGAATTCTTTTCAATGTCTTTACATTTTGAGTTTTTTTGTCACGCAATCCCCCCTCTATATACAGAGCAATTAAACTCTAGTACTGCATGAAACATAAGCGACAAAAAGAAACTCGACATTTGCCTTTGATACCCAAGCCCTCCTCCCTCCTTTAGCTACGTAGCTAGCTCTCTTGCCCTTTTTTGAGTTCAAGTGATCGATGGATAAGCTGATGGTTGCGCCAACTCTAGGATCAAGCGAGCTTGAAGTAGTGGTGGCTAAGAAAGGAAGCGGTAATGAGAAAATGATTCCACCAGTTAGAGGGCAGATCAAGCGGCATATTTTTGCTTGTTTGATGAAAAAGATGAAACATTGGACACAAAACAGCCTCATGTTTCTCTTCTGCAATACCAATGATCCCTCCTAGTTGCCAGCCTCTTTCTCTTGCTCTTTATGTGTCTGTATCCCTGAATGTAGTAAATCATGTAAGAAATATTGAATAGCAGAAGTGTTAATGTTCTGTTAGCTTTCCTTACTGTATGTGCTGTGCACAAAACTAGGCAGCATCTCTTCACTCGAGGCACTGTAAAATAACTCTTTCAGTGGAGATGAATAAAACTCACGTTTTTTTTTTTTGACGGCTCCTAGGATTGGGATGCTAAATAACATGTGGTAAGGTGGGGAGTCATGACCCATGCACTGCATGAATAGCGTATTGACATCTCTGATCTCCGTCTGGTCCATTGCCTACTGAAACTTTTGATCTCCATTTTCGGGAAAAAAAGAAAAGAAAGATTGTAGTTGAAACATGCCACTCAGTGTCAGTTCAGTAGTAGTGGTAGCAGCCGTGTGGGACCTCATGCCCTGTGCTTTTAACACCTACAAGAAAAGAGACTGATAAATACGAAATATGAACACAAATAATTACCTTAAATTTGTTAATCCAGCTCAGTTATTGAATCTGGGTGATGAGATAGATTGATTTGACAAAAAAAAAAAACTAAAAGGTTTTCTCACTCTTTTCTATAAGGTTTTTCTCTCTCTAGATTTGGGTATTCAAGGTGGGACCGTGGGAGAGGGCTGCTCCTGAAAAATACAATCCATGTCCTTCTACTTTTCTGCCATATTTCTCTCATTTCCTTTTCATTTCTTGCACCTAAGATCACATTCTTTAGTCCAACTCCCTTTTTTTTAGATCAAAAGGACAGAAGAAAGAGGAGATGAGGAAGCACCAGATGGCTAGATAATTATATCATGATCGTTGCTACGATGGCTCAGGTCGATACAAGTTCATCCCTTGAGCACCATCAGATTATCCTCTAGTATTGGTTACTGTTACTTATTGGAAAGCTATAACTTTCAGGTTTCTTTTTCTTAATAATTAGGGATATGTCTTGTACAGTGCAATTATATCCATGCTCTTGAAAACTTGCTGCAATTACCTTCTATGAGAGATTGAAAAAGAATTAAGGGTTCATATATTCAAAAAGATTCAGATGGGTTTTATGTGGTTTGCTGTGAATTGAAATGGGTATGTGTTAGATTTTCAAATTATCACATGTTGTTAGAGGATTTTCTTGCAGAAGTTAGGGATTTAGGAGAAGATGGGTATGAAAAAGTGTTGAGCTTAAGAAATTATTATAAATGCTTTAGCCTTTTTTTGGTTTGATTGCTAAGAAAAATGTAAAATACTGCGCTACTTTGTTTCAATGGTGGTTTTGTGTCAGTAATGGAGGTGTGCTGATGGTGAATGTGCTACTCGATAGGATTGTAGCAATGCCATTGGTTTGCCAATATTGGCAGAAATCAGGCTTTGAATGCTTGAAGGCACTCGCAGAGATCGTATGGGGAGTTATATTCCTTGGAATTATTGAAATGGCATTGTTATTCTGGTGTTTGGATGATGCTGTGTTTTTGTAAGCCCTCGGTCAGAAATTTTATTTGATAAGCGATTTATTAAAATAAAGTCAGAAATTGACTTGAAAAAAATATTAAGTCAAAAAAATATGTTGCGTGTTTTTTTTTAATTTAATTAATAAAATCAGAAAATATATTTTTAGATAAGAAGAAGTGAAGATTAGCTTATGAAAAAGAGAAATTGACTTGGAAAAAAAATAAATTCAAAGAGACAAATGAATTGGGGTGAAGTAAAAGGGGTTTCAAATAAGGATTTAAGAAGCTTGGGGCTACTGTGTAAATAAAAAACAATACGTAATATAAATACACATGATTGGCTTCCTTGGGAAGCCGTTCATGGCCGACTAATGGAGTAAAGAAGAAGAGAGGGATTTGTGTGATTCTTCACCTAAATTACACCAAATTAAACACTAAACAATAGAGAGTAAGGGGTTAAAAAAGGGATTCAAGGGAATTTGGGCTGGGAATCAAGAAACTTTGGGGGGATTTTGGAGGGTGTGGTGCCGGATTCAAGGAAAAGGATGAGGAAGAGAAAAGGAAAAACAGTTTAGCAAAATAAAAACTCAAGAATAAGAAAAAGATGGAGAGAAAGATGTATTTTTATTAAGTATTTTTCTCAAAGTATTTTTAACTATTTTTTACAAGTATGAAATTTTGAATAATCAAGAAATTAAATTAATACAAGAAAATTCCAATCTGAACAGAAATTGTATTTTATCGATTGAACTAATCGACCGTTTCTCAATTGATTAATAACTTTAACTTGTTCCGTTCTGTAACAGCCTGGCCCAACATTTTGTATACTGTTCGTTTTGAACCTTATTGTTCTTATTGTTTTGTTTTTGGTGACGCGAGCCCACTTCTAAATATGACGTCTCAAAACATGTATAACATGTTAGCAACCAGCATTACTAATAAAATCATTTCTAAAACTCTTATCTGCCGACGTGGGACATTGCATACTCGATCAGTCTATTTTTCATGAATCACTTTACTTTCACCACCATATTAATGGGCTGGATTTGATGACTTGGTTGGTGGCGTATGATAATTTGACGAAATTGATGAGGTGGTCATGTTGAACAAAATAAGTTGCTGGAAAATATGATGTGCTGGAACCTCCATAAGACGAGATTCAATAATTCCAGTGAAATTACAACCGGAAGTTCACAACTTTTGGCCTGAAATTATAACAATGCTGCAAAAATAGCAACTTAGAGAGCCCTGGGACTAGTTAAGCTGGAAAAACCTAAACCTTGGCACATGCATTCCTACAATCTTTTGACTAGTTTAGGCATGCATTGACAACTCTTGTAATTGTTGACTATCTTTTTCTTGTAAATGCAGACCATTCCAACAATTAATCTGAAGCTTCAATAAAAAAAAAAGATTTTTTTTCCATTTAATTGCATAATATTGGGATTTTAGATGGAAAATATTAACAAATTCAGATAGAAAGATTTAATTGAAAATTTCTGCTATGTTGGGGACCCTAATTAATGATAAACAATAGGTGGAGAACCACCGACAGATTCCACTATATTAATTGGACCATTGAAAAAGGTTTATCTAGAATATCAAGTAATTGAGTTTCCCTTTCTATTTCTATTTTTCGTTCAAAATAGTGGGAATCTTTCATAATCAAATTCCTTAGTCAAATACAGGCACAGCCATCAAATCGAGTTCATGAATCATGTCGTCTTCCACCGACGGAGAGTCCCTTTCACTTCAACAGCGTCAAATCTTAGGTACCATTGATAAGAAGCAAGTAAAAGTAAAACACCAAGCCTTAATCTCAACTCTTCCCAGAGAGAGGTTTGCATGCTTGACCCTCTCTACCAATGCCAAGGCTTTTGGATCCCTCCAGAGCCATCTCTTATTTGTATTCTTTCATGCAAGACCACTTCAGTACTGATGTTGTCTTGGCCACCAATCCCGAGTGTGGCATCACATGGCTTAAAGCTCTTATTTTTGCCATCATGAAGCACCGAGCTAGCTACTTGTAACTTTTCCAGCCACCCTTTGCTCACAGCTAATCCACATAACCTTGTTCCCTTCTTGGAAGGTTACTTGGAGAGTTCTACACTGCTGTCCTTTTTGGGACCTTGTGTTAGGCTGATGGAAACCAAGCTTAGAGTTGCCACAGAAAATATTGTTTCTCAAGTATGAGGATTTGAAGAGGGATCCCTTAATTCATGTCAAGAGGTTAGCTGAATTTTTGTATCAACCCTTCACACAAAATGAAGAAAGTGATGGGGTGGTGCAAGAAATAACAAAGCTATGCAGTTTCTAGAATTTAAGAAATTTGGAGATCAACAAGAGTAACTATTCTCGATTCATGTCCATGAAATATGATTTCTTCAGAAAAGATTGATGATCGGAAGAATTATCTTACAACAGAAATGGCAGCAGTTTTAGATCAAACTGGATAGGGGTTGTGCTACTCCGCTAACCAGCCCAA
>Ga0325404_1003754_pt1 | contig 16208 bp, 14 predicted proteins | sample PopdelMetagenome_18_FD_205664 | JGI IMG/M metagenome (GOLD analysis project Ga0325404, IMG submission 205664) | Populus deltoides microbial communities from Bellville, Georgia, United States - Xylem-Control-R1 | ecosystem: Host-associated > Plants > Phyllosphere > Stem > Wood/Secondary xylem... | reverse complement strand
TGTTTCCGTAGAAGACAATACATAAGGAGATCCCCCTTAAAACAAAATGGAGTCTAGAAACTGATGTATTATTCTTGTTTGCATTATTTTTGTCATTTGAAATCTTGTTTGTGGGGCTAGATGAGCTCCTTGTGATTTAGAAAAACTGATGCAATAGCTTATTTTAGAAAATATATTTTTTTTATTTTTATTTTCTTGCTCCAATTTATTTTATTTTATTTTTATTGGAAGGGAATATTTTTTCTAGTTTATTTTTTTTTTCAATTCAGTTCTGTATAAAATGTTTTAATAGCATTTTAGTAAGTGAAGACATGCAAAATAAAAATTGAATATTTTAATTGTATTTCCATTTTTTTATATAAAAAAAATTTCTCCAAGAATTTTAATATATAACTCGTTCGTCAGTTTCATTAAGTTCGTTTCTTTTCAATGCGATTATTGTGAAGTTTCTTTCCACAGAACAATGATTATGTTATCTAAACGTCATTACCTGACATAATAGGTTTTTTGTATATTCATGTACCTGTCTTTCTGTCAATAGTGACATACAACTTCTACAAGTGATATTTATATAACGGGTAATGGCTCCCTTTAGGACAGAAGTTAACAGACCCAACACTCAGAGAGGGTGGGAAAAAAATCCCTCTCCGTGTCTCCACGTTCTTTGTTTACAGCAATCCGCCAGAATTCAGCTTTAAAGCAGTTGGTTTTTGTTTTTGTTGCTTCTGTAAAACTGTCACATACTCTAGACATCCTTCGCAGTCTTAGAATTCTGGTGAGTCTAGAACTGAATACATCAAGAGAGCTTCAAACAATTTAACTTGTTTAAATCTGTCTCTAAGATGCAAGATATGGGTAGAGAAGATCATCACTCTGATTCAGAGATGTCAGGGAGCGAAAGGTTAGCTTACAGTGGTCCATTGAGTGGACCTCTTAATAAAAGACCAGGAAGAAAGAGTGCAAGGTTTAGCATACCAGGCACGACCACATCCAAAGATGAACAATACGTGGAGATCACCCTTGATGTCCGAAATGATTCTGTGGCTGTACACAGTGTTAAAGCTGCGAATGGTGTTGAGGAAGATCCTGAGATGGCATTACTTGCCAAAGGTCTAGAGAAAAGATCTGCTTCCAATGTTGTGAGAACTGCTTCAGCAAGAATTAGACAGGTTTCTCATGAAATAAAGCGGTTGGCTTCATTCTCGAAGAGGCCTCCTCCTGGTCGCCTCGACAGGAGTAAATCTGCCGCGGCTCATGCTTTAAAAGGACTAAAGTTTATCAGCAAGACTGATGGCGGGGCAGGATGGGCTGCTGTGGAGAAGCGATTCGATGAAATTACTGCTTCTACTGATGGCTTGCTTCCTCGTGCACGATTCTGTGAATGTATAGGTAATTCTATGTGAATCCACCTCCCTTGTATATATGTTAATGTTTGGACTACATGTAATTTCCTGTAGTTAGTCTCGAGTTTTGAAGAATCTGTGTAAATTTGTGCGGTGGCAGGAATGAAGGAGTCAAAAGACTTTGCGGGAGAGTTGTTTAATGCACTGGCTAGGAAACGGAATATGCACTGCGACTCGATCAGTAAAGCTGAGCTGAGGGAATTCTGGGATCAGATTTCCAATCAAAGTTTTGACTCCAGGCTCCAAACTTTCTTTGACATGTAAATGATCAGAGATTGTCTTTCATTTTAATGAAAAGTCCTTCACCTTGTATTGATTTTCAAGCTGAAACTTATGCCAAGTGATGTTAAATGCAGGGTGGATAAAGATGCTGATGGTAGAATCACAGAAGAGGAAGTCAGAGAGGTACCATCTTTTGAATGCCTTACAAAACAATTCTTTGGTTTTACCCTTTTGTCTTGAATCAAAGCATGTGCTTTATGTCAGAAAAAGATTTGGACTAAGATAATTTGGAATTTTATATATACAGATCATCACCCTTAGTGCTTCTGCAAATAAACTGTCAAGTATCCAGAAGCAAGCTGAGGAATATGCAGCATTGATCATGGAAGAATTGGATCCAGAAAATCATGGATACATCTTGGTAATAAACCACAAGTTGAAAATCATTATTAATGTGTTGAGGGTCTGCTATGCAGACTGTTGATACTGTCATTAATTATGCATAATTCTTATTCCAAAAAAAAAAAAAAACAGATAGAGAACCTGGAAATGCTTCTATTGCAAGGATCAAACCAGTCTGTAAGAGGAGAAAGCCGAAACCTGAGCCATATGCTAAGCCAGAAGCTTAAGCCTACATTGGATAGCAACCCATTAAACAGATGGTGTAGAAGCACAAAGTATTTCTTATTAGACAACTGGCAAAGAGTTTGGGTAATGGCTCTATGGATTGTTGTCATGGCTAGTTTATTTGCATACAAGTATATACAATATCGACGAAGAGAGGCGTATGAGGTAATGGGCCATTGTGTATGCATGGCCAAGGGAGCAGCAGAGACGCTCAAACTGAATATGGCTCTAATTTTACTACCTGTCTGCCGAAACACCCTCACCTGGCTCAGGAACAAGACCAAACTAGGGGTTGTGGTTCCTTTTGACGACAATCTCAATTTCCACAAGGTACTATCTAGCATCTACACTTAATGTCTACTACATTGGAAGCAAAAAAAAGCTAATGGTGGTGTTCATGTTTAGGTGATAGCAGTGGGGATTGCAGTGGGAGTTGGTATCCATGGGATTTCACATTTAGCCTGCGACTTCCCTCGTCTTCTTCAAGCAAGTGAAGAAAAGTGGGAGCTTATGCAGCAATTTTTCGGGGATCAACCTTCAAGTTACTGGCATTTTGTTAAGTCAAAGGAAGGAGTAACCGGGATCGTAATGGTTGTGTTGATGGCCATAGCCTTCACCCTAGCCACCCCTTGGTTCAGACGTAATAAGCTCAATTTGCCAACATGGCTCAAGAAACTCACTGGTTTTAATGCATTTTGGTATTCTCACCATCTCTTCGTCATCGTCTACACCCTGCTCGTCTTCCATGGTTATTACCTCTACCTGACTCATAAATGGTATAAGAAGACGGTATGTACCTCTCAGTTATCATGCATTCTTTTTCACTACATTGAAATTAGCCCGCCCTCAAACCTCCAACTCCATTGGCAGACCTGGATGTACTTGGCAGTTCCTGTGATACTTTACGGCAGTGAAAGATTGATTAGAGCACTGAGATCTAGCATCAAAGCTGTTACCATACAAAAAGTAATTAATTTTAACCATTTCAATGCAAACTTGTGTTTCTAAAAGAATCTTAGAAGCTGTGCTAATGTTCTTCTGGTGGTTCCGAAGGTGGCAATTTACCCTGGAAATGTCTTGGCACTGCACATGTCAAAGCCTCAAGGATTTAGATACAAGAGTGGGCAATACATGTTTGTCAACTGTGCTGCTGTCTCTCCATTTGAATGGTTGGTGACTTCAAAATATTGCCACTCCATATTCTGTCCATTTGTAAACACTTCAAAGAATGTTGTTGTCATTGCTTTACTTATGGGAAATCACATGTCTACAGGCACCCATTTTCTATTACTTCAGCCCCTGGAGATGACTACCTCAGTGTTCACATTAGAACTCTCGGTGATTGGACAAGGCAGCTTCGAACAGTGTTCTCAGAGGTTTGTTTTCTGAGAGTGCATCTGTCATTCTTCTAGATAACAAAGCTATACTACATAGTATCTTGTTCATTCCAAGATTCTAAAAGATACTGCAAAAAAGTAGATGCAAATTAATCTTCTCACTGACTTTTTTTTAACCATATGTTTCCACTGAACTTTCAGTGCCGCTAATTGTGGCTAATTGCCTGGTGCATTTCTTAATTTTGTCAGGTATGTCAGCCACCTCCTGATGGGAAGAGTGGACTTCTCAGAGCTGATTGCTTCCAAGGACACAACCCGAAGTAAGCTTTAATTTTTAACCGAAGAAATAATATTTTCTACTCACGTATAAATACTGGGAAAAGAAAAATATTAACGCAGGTTCATGAATGATAATATTATAACCATTTCAAAGAAAGGAATCCCTGTAGAGGGCTAGGAGATCTTGGTATGCATATATACTTGACAAGCATTACATTAGGTCAAACATCTCATTCCAGAGCGAATATTAGGTGGTGGGATACGACAACCTCAGTGCTGTTTACCTACCCTAGTAGAGCAAGTGCTTGCATCACTTTCTGTGTGTCTTGGCTACTTGCTGGTATGGCCTTTAGTCTCATCCAAGCACTCTATCACGGGCTGCTAGATGATCTACCATACCTTCATAAACATAGAGCAATGGAGTACAGTTGTAGTCTACTGTTTGTAGCATAACTTGCAAAAGGCATCAGTGGATGGAAAACAACCAGTAAATGAGAGGACCACCAGACCAATCATGGTTGGTTTCACTTGGAATATGTTTTCCTTTAGCTTTTCTATTATTTGTACCTCCAATCCTGCTTCGGATTGAAAGCATGGGATGCTGTCCATTTCAGAGTTATCTCTTGCATCATTTGTCTTTACCACACCAGAATACAAGATAATATAATTAGCAATATCATTGACAAAAGAGAGAGCAAGTTTACTGGGTTATTCAACAAATTCAAGTCTGAAAAATACTTGTCCATGCACTTAATTAGCCCAGCCACGAACAGCCAACTGTGTTTTCAAAGATTCTGCGCGTCCAAAATCCAAGTGACTAACATTATTATACGCTGAGTGGATAATTACAGATGAGATGAATCTTGTCATCAAGTACAGCTTGTCACATCATTGAAAAAGACATGTGATTAATGTCAACCCACAAGATGTGGATGTGAAAGCATGGCCTGCAAATTTTACTTTATCGTGTGGCTATTCTCTAGCAAAAATGATGTCTGCCTTGAAAAAAATGTTTCTCGTTTAGGTTGTGCATAGTGATGTATTGATTTTTTATCCCATGAACAGTTTGCCAAGAGTCTTGATTGACGGTCCATATGGAGCACCAGCACAAGACTACAAGAAATATGAGGTGGTATTGCTTGTTGGTCTAGGAATCGGAGCAACCCCAATGATCAGCATTGTGAAGGACATAGTGAGTAACATTAGGGCGATGGAGGAAGAAGAAAATGCAGTAGAAAATGGTGCTGGTGGAATAGGCAATAGCCCATCAACTAAAATCCCAAGTCCTAATACACAAAAAAGAAAAGAAAACTTCAAGACAAGGCGAGCATACTTCTATTGGGTGACAAGAGAGCAAGGGTCCTTTGACTGGTTTAAAGGGGTGATGAATGAAGTGGCTGAACTAGACCATAACCATGTTATAGAGCTTCACAACTATTGTACCAGTGTTTATGAAGAGGGTGACGCAAGGTCTGCTCTAATTGCCATGCTTCAATCCATAAATCATGCCAAGAATGGTGTGGACATCGTCTCTGGCACGCGAGTCAAGTCTCACTTCGCCAAGCCTAATTGGCGTAATGTCTACAAGCGCACAGCGCTTAACCACCCTGATTCTAGAGTTGGTAAGAGCACCTCTCCTATCCTATAGTTTATTATGTGTTGTTTTTGCCAAGATCTAGCTCTAAATCTTCCATATTCCTTGAACTAGTTCAGATTTTTTTGCATATTTAAGTCCTTTGCTCTTAAGAGGAAAAATCTTCTTTGTGCTTGAAAAGTAATCTTTCTTTACACTGTCACATGCTCAAAAAGAAGATGAAAAAGGTATGTTAATGTGAAAGCTAGTGCTTTTACTGGGTCCAGGTTAGAAAGTTGAGAGATACTGATACCAGAAAAGAAAGATATGGACAGATTATTGTTTTTGCTGAGGATAACAAATCAAATCCTTCTTACAGGATCCATGCCATGCATTATTCATCTCTTCTAGAAATGAAAATTGAGATATCTGTGTGTATTCACAATTGCAGGAGTGTTTTATTGCGGGGCTCCAGCATTGACAAAAGAGCTGCGCCAACTAGCCTTGGATTTCTCTCACAAGACCAGTACCAAGTTTGATTTTCACAAAGAAAACTTCTAACTAAGCTTCGATGGACAAACAAGAGCAGAAACACGCAAGACTAGTCCTCTCGAGCTCGATCCACTCTGATCGCACTATCCATCACGTCTAAAGATTTTGGCCCACCTGCAATTTGACCACATAATGTTTGTCATGATGCTTTCTTTATCAAGTCTGCTCTAGAATCATGAATAGAATATCGATATATACAGATAGTGCTTTGGTTGATGGCGGACCACCCACCATAAAAGTTGGGAAATATAAGAAAATTGCGTGAGCATGACAAAATGCCATGCTCATTACTAACCTATCTCTATACACAAGGGAAATAAATGCGAGCTTCTTCTTCTTCTTTTTTAAATAGAAGAGTGAACATTAGTAGTATGTAATGATACCAGCCATTTCTGATTAATAATTTCTTTGAATGATTAGTTTTCTTGCTATTCAATCATTATATTTTCCATGTTATTAATGATTTGAGTGTCTTAGACACTGCGTTTTAAATTTTTTTTAAAATAATTTAATTTTTTTTTAAATTAATATATTTTTAATATTTTCATATCATATTTTGATATGCTAATTTTAAAAATAATTTTTAAAAAATAAAAAAAATATTATTGGCATATTTTTCTGAATAAAAAGCACTTTGAAAAGCAATCATAACCACACTCTTAAATACGCTCACATTGTTTTATCTCATGGGTTAATTTGAAACTCGGTTAATTTGTCTTTTGACTCAAACCAAAATATAAAAAAAATTCAACTCAGAATTAATCAGTTTAATCTAGTTGATTGTGGGTTAACTTGACTGAAAACTTGATTTAACTTTTTTAAATAAAAAATATATATAATAACATTATTTTTATTAATCCAAGTTAATCGTACTGACTAATAACTCAAACAAGGTTTATGATATTTTCTTGCTCTCTCATCCAGAATTGAACTTTCCCATCAACGTCCTGGATATTTTAAAGCATAATCAAATACAAATGTCCACTACCATACCTGCTTCTGTATACACCAGCAAAGATTTGGGAGTGAGGCTCCTGTCATCTCCCAAAACAATCAAGGGATAATAATTAGTACTACATCATAAAAATTCGTATTAACTTTCGAGAAGAGATGAAACTGAGAAAGTATGTATGTTCTATACCAGCACACAAAGAAATACGTTCATGAGTTCTGACAGCTTGGATCATAGAACGAAAATTTAATTAAGAAGCCATAAAATACACGCAGTTTATTGTAGGATATTGTCGAAATGGAGCCTGAGCGTATAGGAGAGCCTTAAGTTGCTTCTTATTTTTAGCCTCCATAGTTATCAAACTCAGCCTGACTCATGTTAAGCAGGTCAATTCACGGGTTAAAGAGTTGATAGGGTCAATTGTTTTTTTTTTTTTTCAAAATGGTGTTGTTTTGAATTAAAAATTAAAGGGTGTTAGAATATTTAATGAGAAAAATAGAGTAGACGATCCCGGCATCTAGTAGTATGTTTTATAATTGAAGGGTGTTAGAATATCAGCCTCTTCCACAAGAATAACCATGCTCTCCCACAGTAAGAATGGAGCCTTATTTTTCATTTATGTTTCCTTTTGAGCCTCTTGAAGTTGGGCTTCATTAACTTGCTTGAAGTCAAGCTTTGGTCTATTGCATTGGTGGGCTGGAATGATTTTGCAAAGATTGTTTTTTGAGTGGTCATTCTCAGTTGTGTTTTGAATATATCTTGCAGAGAAAAGGTATGAGAAATGATTTTCAATTATCATTGAAAACTAAAATACAAAGCAATCAAAAGAATCTATTTCTCAGTCATCTGCTGCAGCTCTTGAACTTGTGATAGTTCAATTCCAGAGGTTACAATTGTCGATGCCCCAAGCTCCATCTTCTTAATATTATTGAAAGTATCTGCAGTAAATCGACCTCTGTCATCCTCCATTGCTGCCTCAAGCTGTATCTCTTGATTATGGGTGGCTTCTAGAGCTGGTGACCTTATAGGTCGGTCCAGAGTTGATCACTGTGCTTTGTATGATCTTGAATATATCATCATCATCTTCAGCAACCTCAAAAACTTCTAGACACGGGTAACAATAGACCAAAAGGTTGCAAGTGATTACTGAGAATGTTGTTTATGATCTTTTTTTAGTGATTTATTTGTGTATAAAATTTAGTTCCGGGATATTTTGATATTTTTAACATCAAAGAAAAAGGTATACATTCAGCAAAGTGAAGTAGGAAATTTTGAATATTTGGATGCGGATTTATTGCAGATGTTTATGAACCAGATGGATAGGTTCAAGTTCAAGAAATAGTATATAGCCACGCTAAACGGTTTATTTAACAGAAATGATCATAACTTTTGATTCAGAGTTGAATTGCGTTTAAATTTTGCTAGTAGATTCTGTAGGATTTGTTTTATAGAGGGTCAGCTTGCTTTTTTAGCTCAGGTTCGGAAAAGCTCTTCAAAAAGAATCCAAGAGATACTGATTTGGTTAGTTTTGTTATTTTCCTCTTTAATTTTGGATTTCCAGCTTTAATTTTAGATTTTGTTTCCCTTTGTTCTTTGATTTCTAATCAAAATTCGATGATAAAAGATTGTTAAAGCTCTTGTTTTAGATTCGTTAAATTTTGTCTCCCTTTGTTCTTTGATTTCTAATCAAATTATTTTCGGCTGCATAGCTAATATTCTTGAGCAAATAGTGCGCTTTTAACTATAGAAGACACACAGAAATAGGTATATACTTAGCTCACATGTCATGTAATGACTTACAATGTTCTGATTACTGACTGTGAATATGTTAAAAGTCAGTCGGAGTCACATTCTGAATGCCAGATGCTTTGACCTCCAAGGCAGCAGCAGATTTTATTTTCCTTACTAGTTTATCTACCATTTCCTCATCATCAGGCTCAAACGATGCACCGGCAATCTTTACCACCCCTGGGTTCTGGCTATTAAGTACAGAGAAAATAACTGCAGCCTCATCGCCATTATTGATGAAAAAGTGGAGCAGACCTTGAGGAACCACAAAAACTTCTCCTGGCTTGAGAGTTCTTGAGAATAGTTTGCTTTGAGTGTCGAAAAAGCCAGCAAACACCACACCTGTGTTAACGAAGAATATCTCGGATGCTCTTGGATGGGAATGAGGCATGGTCAAACCATCAACTTCAAGGTCAGTCCTGGCTATTGAGAGGCCGAGAGTGTTGAGACCTGGGAAATCCGCAGCCATGTCAAGGGTAAGTGATGAACGGAAGAAAGTGCCTGTGTCACCAGGATGACTCAGTTTTGATGACTTGAAATCTGAAGCAACGATGCTGTTTGGGTTCTTGCAAGGGAAGCCATTGATGAAGACAGTTTGCATGCCTGTAGTAGCTGTTGGGCAAGTATCCTGAAGATTATCGCTATCTGCCAAGCAGATAGTGATGCAAGGGCACAGGAAAATGCAGAAGAAAAGTGTGAATTTCATCCTGGTTTCTTTTTGTGGAGTTGGTGAATGTTTTTCTTTGTTTTATACGCAGTTTTTAGAGGTTGCAAGAAATACAAGTCATTTTTTCGAGGCTTGGAGTTCACTTCTGGATCTCAAATGGATTATCCTGTAAGAAGGGCATTGCTTAGAAGAAAGATTAGCTGAAGTCAGCTGGATTTCTTGAAATCTTAATATACAAACCAAGATGGTTCCCCACTGTTACTTCTGTTTAATCTCTGAGTCGCTAACAAACAACTACGTATTTATTTGAATTTCCTGTGTAAGCAACCTTTCTTGCCATTGCAGGAAAGCAAAGTAGCTCTACTGAATGCAACCCATGACCTTGGGATTTTGACAGCAAATTGTGATTAAATAAGCTGGCAATTTTCGCTAGTTTAATTCCAAAAAGATGCACTGTCAATTACCAGGAGCTAAAATGCTAGTTCAAACACTCCTCCGTTCTTTTCCTATATAAATATGCACGCTGTTCAACATAGCCATGGGCCTCTCCAACTCAAACGCGCCAATTCACTAGCCGCCATGGGCCATCTCCTTCAATGCCCTCTCCTTTCTTTTCAAGCAAATAATCTTTCTTCCCATCACCTAGAACTACGTTATAACATGTACAGCAATAATGGAATGGATATCCTGTCCTACACAGCAAGAACTAGAGAAAAATCTTTGGCCAGCCAGAAGAATCGAACTAGCAAAATAACAAAGTGAGAAGATCGGATAGTGGGTGCATAAAAATTCAATAGGGTCTACAGTCGTTGATTTTCTTTCCCAAGCCAAAAGTAGAATGGTGGCAGGGAAGAAAATTCTTCAATAAGTTGTGCAAATTCATTAAAACAGTTTCATAAACGTAAACTAGCCTGACCATTATAACATTGGAAATACCACATTCCTTCAATGGATTCAATTGTTGTTCTTGTCCTACAAACAAACTTTGGTTGTGCACTCATTGGAACTGGTAAGAATCTCATTTTTGTTGTCAGAGTTCTGCAAACATACTTTAGTTGTGCACTCATCGGGACTGGTAAGAATCTCTGAGATGAACTTTATCAAAGAGCAGAGCCCACCCACGAAATTATGATCAATGATGCCGTTGCCTTCTGTGACATGAGCGAAGTCAATAAGTTTAACTTCAGCATCTGAACTCCCTCCTTTTAGCACTTTCTTTTTTTCATACACCATGAGAACGGAACAAGAATTCAAATGGTAGATGGTTTGATCCTCAAACCATGACTTTAGCTCCAATAATTGAGCCAAAATCCCAGAAGAACCACCATAAACGCTTGACGCAAAAGCACAATCAGGGTTCAAATTTGGATCAATTGGCGAATTGGAAGAAACAAACTTCTTCAGCACCACTCTAACCCCATCCGCGCTAAGATTCTGAACAAGTTTTCTCTCCGGCTTCCACAACTCAAACTCTTCACTTCCATATAACTGCAACCCAGAAATCCTAAACCCCAAACACAAACCACTCGATTTCCTATCTTTCTCAAAGCATCGCTGGATGTAATCCTCAGAAGCTTCAGGGTACCAAGTTCTAGAACCAATCTTAACATCCATAACCGAGGGATGCGAACGACCAGAGACAGCATCCTCCAAAACAAGGTGCGGCCGCTGGCCAGACCCATCAGATGCCTCTATTAGCTGAGTCCCGTGAAAAACAGGAAAGAATCTTCGGATGTGATCTGGAACCCTCGTGTTCGACGAGAAGGAGGTATAAAACGCAGCCTCTCTCGCGCCCCGGTCATCATCCTGAAGAGGCTTGTAGAAACGCCCTGAATCATCAATGAGGGGACCAGGCTGGCCATGACCACCTTGGTGACCCGCAACCTGGTGATCTGGGACCTTAAGCATTATTATATGAGCACTTAATTCTGTCAAAAATCAAGCAAAATACAGAGCATGAAATTTCTATCATATTATCAAGCATCCTGTAGACAACAAACTTGTGTACAAGAAATCATAGCACCGACAATAACCTTAAGATCCCAAGTTAAAAAAACATAAATTCAGAGTCAAAAATTAGCAAGATCGAACTCTATAAAGCCCCAAAAGATGGAACTCAAGAAGTAATTGGAAATTGAGAGAGAATTATTATTACCTTTCAAGAGAAGACAGAGGGAGCGGTGGCTGAAATGCTGAAGTTGGTGAGTGGAGAGGGTGAGTTCCTCTGCTCTATCTAGTTGTGGGTGGGTCCAGTTGAAAGGGTAAAAAGAGTCATGACTGTAGCTGGATGGAATCGGGATCTGGGCAGCTTGTGTTGCAAAAAATCGGGTACGTGCATGTGTATCAGAAAAGTATACAAAAGGACGGTGAATTAAATATTCTTGTAGTCAAGGTCAACGGATTGAAGAATGGATGGTGCAAAGAGAATTTAGTAAACCTTTTCTATTTGGACTTCTTTTTGTAAAAGTATTGTAAAGTTGAGGGTTTTTTTCTCTCCGAAAAAAAATAATAATTGTTTTTATAGTGATTTTTAATTAAAAATATATTAAAATAATATTTCTTTACAAAAAAAATTTTAATATCACCATATTAAAATAATTTAAATAAAAATAAATAAATTTTAAAAAAACACAATTCCTTTCTTAATAATTTAGTATATTTTAAAAAAATAACCGTTACAAAAATTAAACTCAAAGGTGTATATATATATAAAAAAATTTCTTTATTGTTTGCCTAATCTCTTAAAATTAGACAAACAATTATACTAAATATCATTTGTCATATCCATTCTAATTACTAACTTGGTTTAAATCTTTAATCATATGAAAATTCATGATTATTTTTGAAATGATGTTTTTTAAAATAAAATAAAAAAATAAATAATATAATAATATTGATTTGAACAAAAATCTTTAAGAAATCTATCGAAGTTAACCTCATTGAATCAATTAGGTTATAAACCATTATCTAAGTTTTAATAAATATGTGTTTGACATTATGGTGTAATATATTTTTTAAAAATATTTTTTGTTTGAAAATATATTAAAGTATTATTTATTTATTTTTTATATTAGGATATTTAAATCATATAAAAAAAACTAAAAATCATCCATTTAATGCTTTTCATATCAAAACTATTTTTAAAACACATTTAAATACGGGTGAAAACACAATACCAAACAATATCTAAATTATTATCCAAAACAGCTCAAAATAAAACCTAACCTATCTAAATAAGTTATCATTGAATCAACTTATCTAATATCAAATATATAATCAAAATGTTTAACAACAATATATGTGTTTGGTACCATGATGTAATGTACTTTTCAAAGTAATTTTTTTATTTTTAATATCAACAAATAAAAATCATCAAAAAAAATTATTAATTTAATATTTTTTAAATAAAATATGTTTTTAAAATCTTTAAAAATAAAAATATCTCCCTCACAAACACCACGTGTAAGCATGTCTATCACTTTTTTAATAACTATGATATTTACACTGAGACTTGCAGCTCAGTAGCCTTGGTAGGCTTTGCCCTACCTATGTGCCCTGAGTTCGAGCTTTCGCGTATACGCCTGTCACCCTCACAGTGCCTTACATGTCTACTAGGCTTGTAGGATGTTCAGTGAATTCGGGAATTAGTCGTGATGTGCGTAAACTGACCCGAACACCCCAAGTTATCCAAAAAAAAAAAAAATAACTATGATATTTAACATCAATAATGAAGATACGGTCAAAATATTTAGACCTGTACTTGCAAGGTCACATACAACAGATGAGGATGTCCATCACCTTTTTACATAAATGTCCCTCTTTTTTTCTTATATTATAATGTTATCAAATAAGTCCAAACTTTCTTTCTTATTTTGCTATGAACTTAATGAACTAAAGTTTACAGTATTAATTTTATTTAATCTTTGTTATTTTAATTCCTGTTGGTAGCAATTCAGGTGGCCATGCAGGCGTAATTCCAGCAGTTGATTATATGCAGGTATGCTATGTTTACTTCCTAGAAATAAAAATTCAAGTCCTACAAATTTTAAAATTATTAAAAATTTATATGGCCGCTAACTTTAAAGCCCGTGAAATTAATTAAGATGTACGCAAATTAATCCAGACATCTATATTAATTAAAAAAAGAGTTAATTTTTGTAATTCTCTTTAAAAATAAAACTTTATAAGTTACTTGATAAATAGAGACCCAAGGGGCTATATAATTTGCCGTGACTGTATAAAAGGTTGGTCCATGGAATGACAAAGCAAATGGCTGTCGTGCAGTCCTTCCATGGGCCTTTGGTAAGTTCTGCAATGCATCAGAAGTCGCAGCATAGGCCAGTAACGGTCGTTATGAGCAATGCTGAGAACATTGCTCAATCGGGAGAATGTTGGCAAGATTCAACCTAATACTTATTTTGAGACATGCCATATATTCAGATTTAGATGATCTTTTCCACGGGCACAGATCAGGGCTCGGGGAAAATTAAATTCGAGAAGTGAAAGAAAGTTTCACTGTCGATGCGTTCATTGGAAATGCAACTGACTGAGAGAAAGTTTGCCTGGGAAATATTGTTGGTCTTCCAGTAATTGCTGTTCCAACTGGCTTTAAAAGTATAGTCAATCCACCCTCACAGGGTGCTCAGAGATGAACCACCATCGCCACTGGCATCTACGCTCGTCCTAACCATGAACACATTGTAAGCTCCGATCCTTGATTATTTTGCACATTTACAGCTTTATGGTGATTGAAAGTTGCATCATTAAACATCTTTAATGGACCAATTAGTTATTTGTATCTGTTCCTCACGCGCAGGCTCTAGCATTAGCAATGGCGTACCAATCAGTCACCGATCACCATAAGCAACACCCACCTATCGATAATCTTGGGCCAGATGACAGTATACCAGATCCACCAACACTTATCATCCGCCCCAGAAGGCGGCATCACTGAAAGCTTTTTAATCGACATCTTTTGTATCCTGACACTATTGTTGTGCGGCAGTTATTGTGGCAGGGCAATGAAACTGCAGTGGATGAAGCAGAAAGGTTTTATAAAAAAGTAAAAATAATACAAGTGGTTAGAGATTGCATCTTTTCTGCTTTAAATTCATCCTTTTCTTGGAAAATTTGCATATAAAAAGACAAGTATTTTCCTTAGGTTTCTGTAAATGAAACAGCAGAACTGCTGGCAAAGAAGCCTACACAGTAGCAGCAGGATTCTATGAGCAAAGCAATGTCTTGCTGCCTGTTCTGATGTGACATTAAAATACAAGATTGCTAAAATTATGTCATGGAGTCATGGACTGATGCATAAAAGAAAGACATGCTTCTAGATGTCAAATGGACTACTCCATGCAGTATTCTTCTTCTAGGCCTGCTCGGCTCAATTTTTTTTTGGATCTGGGCCTGTTCTGCCTAAAAAAAGATGTGCCTTCGTTGAAGAGTTTGCTGTACTGAAAAACCAAAGGATTTGATTTTAGTTGAAAGCAAGAATATTTCTTAAAAAGATTTGTGAATGTTTGGGTTCCGAACAAAGGGGAGAGGGCGATTGTGATTTAAAATCACAACAATATCAATAAACAAAATAAATTTATAGTATAATCATAAAAATTATATCAAACTCAAGAAAAATCTTATTTAATTTTCCTGTAATATAATATTTAATAACTAATCAGATTAATTCAAGATAAAGTAAAACCTTAATTTGATTTTTTAAACAAAATTGTTTTTGTTATTTTTTAAAATACTAGTTTAATTTGTTCAACATTCCAACCGAGTTATTTTGCTAGCTAAATTTAATAATTTTGCTTGTATCAGTATGGATTGAATGTAGTTTGAGGATCTAGATTTTTTTTATTAACATGAATGTTCGGACCAGTTTACGCGTATCTTGATTAATTCTATAAATTTTAAAATTAACAACCATGCAAGCTCCAGTAACTATTATATTATTTTTTTTTCTTTTTTTTTCCTTTTCTTTTATAGTTCTTTGTGTATTTAGGTCATGCATAATTTGATGGAGTTCAGAATTTTCATGGGAAAAGCCTAAAATGCCTATATTTTAAATATCATCGCAATTTGCAATGCCATGGTATTAGAACCGCGATTTATGGCAAAATAAATGTGTGTTTGGTAATGTGATAGTGGTTGTTTTTTAAATACCTTTTCGTGCCGAAATACATGCCAATGATGTTTTTTTATTTTTTAAAAATCATTTTTGATATCAGCGCATCAAAACGATTCAAAAAATACAAACCGCACTTAATTTTAACCAAAAATATTCAAAATTTAATAAAATGCAATTACAAACACAATGCGAAACATTCTCTCCTCAAATAAAAACAGTAGTTGTTAAAATTCTAAGTTAAATTGAATAAGATGTTAACTCTTCAATATCCAATCACTCCAATGATTGCCTTAGCTATACCCAGCTGAACAAATGCAAACAGGAAATAATTTATCCAAATTTACCCAACAACTCACGAAATCATCTAATATTTTTTTTTATTTGAAAACTTATTAAATTAATATTTTTTAATAGTTTTTATAGGTTGATATTAAAAAAAATCTGAAAAAACAATTATTTGCATTTGAAGGCCATTTTAATGGAAAAATATTTTGTGAATACAAAATGTATCTTTTTATCAAATACACACCATGTGGCATTGCACTAATTTCTGTTTTTTAAATTATTTTTCATAAAGATATTAAATTATTTTTTTCAATTTAAAAAAATACTTTTAAAAATAATAAAATATTATTATTATTTATTTTCAATTTAAAAATATTCTTAAAAAATATCATT
>Ga0325404_1003752_pt1 | contig 16213 bp, 16 predicted proteins | sample PopdelMetagenome_18_FD_205664 | JGI IMG/M metagenome (GOLD analysis project Ga0325404, IMG submission 205664) | Populus deltoides microbial communities from Bellville, Georgia, United States - Xylem-Control-R1 | ecosystem: Host-associated > Plants > Phyllosphere > Stem > Wood/Secondary xylem... | reverse complement strand
GAGGGAGAGGGGCAAGGTTATGAAAAAGAAAAGGAAAGAAAACTACCATGAAAAGGTAATCGAATCCAGCTTGCAGCACAATAAGATGAACACTATTAATGTCCTTTATCAAGATAAAACAGGGCCCAGGCATGCTTCAAAGGCAGTAATGTCGAGCACTAAATGAAAAGCAAACCCCACTTCCTTTTAACAAACTCAACAAGAACACCTTTTCATGTCCTTGGCCTTGTGAAGAAATCCTACGGGTTATGATAAGACATCTGAGTACACCCAGCAATTGGTTCATCACGTTACTTGGATGCTGTAAACAGTTTATATCACTTACTTGGCAACTGTTTCCACACGCAGGGGCCAACATGCCAGAGCTCTTTGGCCTTGAATGGAATCATCCCTTTTGCAATTATTGTGTTGTGCTGATAAAAATGGCAACGGGATGGACCCTCCATTCACATGGAGACCCAACTTACCCCCACAGCACCCTACAAGTAAATTAATTTTCAAGGCAAGCAACTCTTCTTTTAAACTATAATGTGATTTCAGGAGGTGAAATCATATTCAATCTTGAACAATTAATCGATTTGTTCTTCTGACTTTCTATCTCCACCGGACCAAGATTTTGGACTAGAAAAATCTCAAATTTTAAAAGGGTCAGGACAAAACAAAACTTGAGGGAATGATCAGGCAAGGTCCGCTTAAGGTATTCAGAAGTGGACTAGCTTCAGCTCAAGTAAGGTAGCAATGGAGCAGTGGTGTGGCAAAAACCGAAGTCAGGGTGTTTAAAATGGAACGTAGATGGTTCAGCTCTTGGAAAGCCAGGAACGGCAGGGGTTGGTGGGGTTCTGAGAGACCATCTTGGGAGATTTATCTGTGCTTTCCCAGTGCTAACTTGAATTAAAGACTCTAATGAAGCTGAGGTACTGGCAATATAAAAAAGGCTTTGGAGTTGAGCGCAGAACATGTGCAAGCTAGTCAAGTTCATTGAATAGTTGAATCTGACTTTGCTAACGCCATTAATTGGGTCACCACATCAACAAAAGATTAGTCTTGGAAGATGCATGACCATCTCATATGCATTGCCTCTCTTATACATAAAAGGCGAGGTCCATTTCTTTCACAGGAACCAGTGCATAAGGGAATGTCTTACTAAACAAAGTCTGCAGCGGGAATGTGATTGGATAGCATGGCTCTAATTTTATCTCTGTTTTTCTGCTAGCTTTGTTTACATGTCTGCAATTTTGTTTTTGCTATTTGGTTGGTTGTAGTTCTTTCTCCCGAGCTATTCACTTATTGGCTTTCGAGGCTTATTCAATAAAATTTCTTGGAATTCCGTTCTGTATCTGATTCTGATATGTGAAAGTTATTTCAAAAATATCATCTACTGAGATCATTCCATTTTGGAATTCATTTCATAAGTTTCTTATCCAATATGAGAGAAATTCGTGTTATTTACAAACTGTTCTGATATTTAACGAAATTACTTCACCTTCAATGTATATTATTTCACGTAAAACGAACACCCAAACACCTGTACTGTTTATTTACCAAAAAACAAACCCCAGCGACCCTAAGGTAACTTTATTCTTGTATAGTCATCATTGGCTAATTACAATGGTTAAATCATAAATGAAGTACTTTTCTCCTGCTACCTCTCACAGCGAGAAAGTGGACCGCTTGGTTGAGAACCGAGAAAGCAATTTTAAATTTATAAAAAAAAAAAAAAAAAAAAAAAACCACCAACGAAAGTTTAATAACAATATCGATTAAGCTAAAATGATTATTCAAAGGAAAAGAACAGTGCTAGTTTGCTTAAAATTTCTTTCCAAAATAATTCTAAAAGAAACCTCAATGTCTGGATCAAGGTATAAACTGGTGTACCCAGTTATTCAATGGATCATGAGTTTTTTAAAGAGAATATTCAGTAAGATTAGCTTTACGCTGTAAGAAGATGAATATTTCTGTTGCATGGTTCAACTGTGATATAACACCAAGAAAATAAATTGTTGAACAATATAATTACAAATGGGGTTCCAGCAGAGGAGACAACGGGATGTGCATGTGCTTCTTAAGAATTAAACTTGCTGACAAACACAAGCAATCCACAGATGCATTTGCAGGTTAACCTTGTTCTAGAAACGTCATTGCCTCTGTACATTTGCTGTATTTTAATATTAAATATCTGGTGGCCATCAAATTCGTTATTGTGTTCACTCTTAATTAATATATATATTTTTAATAGATTCTCCCCCTTAATGTTACTTGCTGGCTATTCCATACACATGGGGATTTATAATCAAGGCATTAGACAGGAAAGCCATGCTTAAATCGACAGATGAGAAACCAGCTTTAAGAATTTCCTTTCCTGTATCCCTTGATAGGTGACAACCATCAGCAACTGTCTGTTGTAATGGATCGAGGACACTTTGCAGGAGTCTAAGAATTGTTCCATCTGCATAAACCAGCAACATTAACAACAAATATTTAACGAGATCAACCAAGCTCACCAACGTTTACTTGGAAGTTTAGCCCACAAGACCTTTTGCAGCCACATGCTCCACAAATAAGTAAAGCCCACCAGGTTTAAGCACCCTCTTTACCTCTGCACACAAAGGTTCCAGTTTAATAATGTACCTCACACAGAGAAAAACTTGGTTTGACACAGAGAAAAACTTGGTGCTGGGAATACCATTCTTCGCTTATTTGGCTGGACTGAAATTTGCAGTTGCAAACTAGTTCGAGCACAGAAACATGCAAGCAATAAGATCGACCCCGACAAGTTATAAGCTCTGACCTCCAGAGAGGACTTTAAGGTCATTTCGACTTTTCATGAAGCAGAACACTTTTCAATCACTACAACAAGGTTTTTTTTTTTTTTTTAATTAACCTATTAAAATAATTAAAAAAATTTAAAACATTTTTTTTTTAAAAATCACGAGATTCAATTGTGTGAGAAAAATCTGTTTATTGTGAGAAACCAAAAGCATGTTTAATCCAATTACCTTGTAGTGTCTGGCCAACTTCTTTAACGGAGCAGAGTACAAGAGTGCCCACGACAGCATCAACAGAAGCATCATTTAATGGTATAGCTTCCCCAACCTGCATACAATCGAGGCCTTCAAAATCGATGAAGAACAGTGCAACAACTTTCAATTTTGATATTACGTTAATCTCAACAGGCAAGTAATAACTCAGGAAACAAATGATAAAATCAGTTGATGACCCGCACCCATAATGGCAAAGAGAGTAAGAGACTAAAGAGTAAGCTAATGATTTAAAGCAGCAGCTTCACACATAAAATCATGGAGTTTTCATCAGTACAGATGTCTAAACATGTATTAAAGGCTACAGATGAAATGGATAGTTTTATAGCATGATCAGATAAACATATGACTTGAAGGCTATCGATGTTAATAATGCTAACAATATTAAACCATGGTAATGAACTTTCCACACAATTCATTCCTGATCATTCCTATCCCTTTTCTGCTACTAACCATTTTGTAGTAAATTAAGTCAAATATATAGAAATTTAGTAGAAATGATAGTGTCATAGCAGAAACATGCATACTGCTTGTATAAATTCAAAGTTTGAAAGTGGTAGACCAGCAGCCACTGCTGATTCCTGCGCAAATTTTTCCATCTTTGTGTTAGGATCCACACCGTAAACCTGGATATCAGCACTATTGGCATAATATTTGAGGTTAGGACCAGTGCCTATGCCAATCTCCAACACTTTCTTGGCCTTTCCTCTCAAATTAGTGAAAAGCTGTGTCTTGTAAACAGCAACCTTACCCGCCAAAAAATAACAATAAAGGAAAAGGGAAAAGAATGTCATCAAATGGAGGCCTGAATACATAATCCTTACAAGAAAAAGAATTGTTTAACAAGAGTTCCACTAACCTCTGCTTCATAGGGTTCCACGGTAGAATTTAATACAGATGCATAAAATTCATCGTACCAATCTGGTCTTGGAGGGTGGACTCTATTTAACACTGTCTGCAATATGTTTTCCGTGTTACCTAATTACTCCCACTGTGCTCTCACACAATAAAATCAACAATGACAGCAATCTCAATTCTGGCCTCTAGTTTGGTGTTCAACCAACACAATCAATAACATTTTTACAATGGTTAATTTCTGCTTCTATTTGGCAAACATTACAGGCAGTTTGACAATATAACTGGATTCTCAGTGTGTGATACATTTTTGAGTTTGCCGAATTCAGAATTTTCATCTGTGAAGTTAATCTTTCAACGTTACAAGATTGAATACAAATGAAACATAACTGAGAGTGAATTGGCATCCAGGATATCTCTGTGATCACCATTCTATAGTGTATGCTTTTGGAGAAAATTAAGATAGGCAGGCATACCTTGTAACGAGGCTGTAAATTATCAGAAGCGATTGAAGGACATATAGGAAATAAAGCGGTAGATGCTGCTTCAAGAAAATGTCTTCTTCCACACGTGCAAGATCTGCTGCTGGCACGTAATAGCTCCCCATTGTTTTCTTCTGATCTTCCTGAGCTGTCTGGTTGATTGGACTGCCTGGTCACAGGATTCAAAAAGGGTGTGATTGTTGGAGTTGAAGTTTCATGAGAAGAGCTGCTGCAGGGAGTGGTGAAGCTGAAGGTGAAGAGGGAGGGCTGAAGGCTCATCCTAACAGGAGGGGCCGGTATATTCAGTTTGCGGTGGAAATTAATGTCATATATGAATTTAAACATAAAAAATAATTATCGTGCTATCCTGAGTGCAATGGAAGATATTTCATACCATGGGCCACTTAAGATATTATTATATAAAAAAAAGAAAGGAAGAAAGGAAATGGACCACTTGATCCCTAGATCCATGTGTGTGTTTGGAGAAGAAAAATGTGATTAATGTAATTTTCTTTAGTTATTTAATTTTTTAATGAAAAAATAAATGAAATTTTTTATATGAAAAATATCATTTCAATTTTTGACAAGTACTTGGGGCAGATTTTTTTATTGATTGTTATTTCTAAGAGCTATTAATTTGGTAAATATTAAAATATATTTCAATTATATATTTTAAGAGATCAAACAAACTAATTAAATATAATTGATCGAGCTTCCCGAACATATAATTATTCACACTTTAATCAAATATCTATTTAATAGCTATTCAAACTTATTTACTTATAAATTATTCCAAATAATATATTAAAATCTAAAACAATAGTAGAAAATATTTTTTTTCTATTAGATTTAGTTTTTTTTCTTCTTAATTTCATCTTTCAATATTAAATATATTAAAAGAGAGTTTAATAATTATTTTTAATTTACTTTTTATAAATTTACTTTATTTTCACGATCTACATCTAAATCGTGAGTTTAATAAGTTAAATTGGACTAACTTGAATTATTTTTTTAGATTCATTGATTTAGTTTTTTTTATTTTTTTAACTTTTAATATTGAATTTGTTATAAATGGAATTTTATAAAAGTTTTTTTTGTTTTTTTAAAAAGTTATTATAGTTTTATAATCAAAGTCGTTTGTTTAGCATGTTAATCCATATTGTTTTTTATTTTTATAATTAATTATTTTTTAATTTCATTACTTGATATTCGATTTGTTAAGGTATGAGTTTTGTAATTTTTATTTTTATATAAGTTTATTAAAATTACAGATTTAATAGGTTAACTAAGATTGATTCAATACATTATTTTTTTATATTTTTTTAAATAATTATATAATATATCATTTTATAAATATTTTTTTAAAATATTATTCAATATACATTGTATTTTGAATTCATGATTAGGTTTTTTTCTCTGGAAATATGTCATCAACATCTTGATAATCTTTATATATTAAAAAAATTAATACGACAAGCGTATCGTAGCAGGAGCCAATAATCCAGCGAGTATCTAAAGCGGTTCAGCAACTGTGGTGGTCTGAATTGCTTCGATAGTTGTGCTAGTGCTTGACTCACTCGTTTGACCTGCTAAACAGAATAATCTACCTATTCAAAATTTCCAACAGGAGCTTTAAAATAATAATAAAATTGGTGTGCTTCGCTACTTATCCTGTACTGCCAAACAAAAAATCCACATATCAGAAGAACGATGGTGAGCTCTTGTTTGGACGTGTGTGATTATTTTTTAAAATAATTTTTATTTAGAAATATATTAAAATAATATATATTTTTTATTTTTTAAAATTTATTTTTATATCAACACAATACATTTAAAATTATAAAAAAAATATTATTTTTTTAAAAACAATCGCAAAAACAATATCAGTAATGTCTTGGTAAAGGGTTCTCGCAAAAGATTCTGGACAACCCCTAGAATCCAATGCTCTGCTTGCCATTACATGTTGTTACATGGTCAAATCTGGCCCCCCTCTTCCCTCACTCTCTCGCACGCGCACGCTTTTCAAAACCCTTTTTATCCTTTCCACCGCAAAACAAATCGAAGAAAACAAGCACAACACGCTCTCTCAATCTTCTTCGCTTCCCGTGTTAGTTTCTTTCTCTCAACCCTCTTCCATTAAATTTCCTTTATTTATCGTTTATCGATGTTGCATAATTGTTGTTGTTTTGTTATTATTATAAAGCTGTTATTTAATCAAATCCCAGATCTGTCATTATCATTTAAGACACAAACTTGTTTATCTTAATCACAAAAAAAACTGTCTTTTGTTTTTTTAATTTTTAGTTGGTTTTTATGTGTTTGCAGTTAAAGGGTTGCTCTCTCTCTTTTTTCTTTTTTCTTTTTTTTGCTGCTAATAATAATGGATGGTCAAAGGAATGACCATGGCAAAAGATCACAGCATTCACAATCTGATTATGGTGGGGGTAAAAGAAGAAACCCTGGAGACGACCCTTCTGACCAGCATACTGTTACCAATGAAGATACAGTCTATCGTTATTTATGTCCTTTAAGAAAGATTGGTAGTATTATTGGTAAAGGTGGAGAGATTGCTAAGCAATTAAGGGCGGATAGTAAGTCAAATATTAGGATCAGTGAGGCAATGCCGGGTTATGATGAGCGAGTTGTTACTATTTTTAGTTCCAGTGACGAAACTAATCTTTTTGAAGATACTGGTGAGTATGTTTGTCCTGCCCAAGATGCGCTTTTTATGGTTCACGATAGGGTTATTGCCGAGGACTTGAATAATGCTGCTGCTGCTGAGGAGGAGGAGGAGGAGGATAGGTTTGGGGAGGTGCAGCAAGTTACTGTGAGAATGCTTGTGCCCACGGATCAAATTGGTTGTGTTATTGGGAAGGGTGGACAAGTTATTCAGAATATAAGGAGTGAGACTCGTGCGCAGATTCGGATTACCAAGGATGAGCATTTACCTCCTTTGGCTCTGAGTACTGATGAGCTTCTCCTGGTAAGGGTTTTCTTAAGCTATTGTAGTTTCTGCTATTGTATCATACTGGAACTTATATTCTTGTCGAGCTTTGTTTAAAACAAGAATGCTACAAAAGATTGAACCTGTGTGCTTGCAATGTTGATAGTGAAGCTGTCTGCATTTAATTTATATTAGAAACATGTTTTCTTTTTGTGATCTTTTCACAATCCAGTGTTGTGCCGACCAATGATAAGAGTTGAATAATTGGCTGCGTACTTTCCTTTTCATGTTTTAAAAAGCAACACAATTACATAAATCCTGAACCAAAATTCTAGGGTTTTTGGTTGTGAATTAGTTAGTTCAGCTCAATCATGCTTTTCTAGATGAATTGCTTTTTCAGAAGTAGCTGTTGGATAGTGAAATATTTACCGAGAGCAGTGAACTTTTGGCACAATACAGATACATGGAGAACCTTCTGTTGTGAGAAAGGCACTTTGCCAAGTGGCAACACGGCTTCATGAGAATCCATCTCGGTCACAGCACTTGCTATTGTCTTCTTCAGCCAACACATATCAATCTGGTGGCATGTTTGTCACTGCAAATGCTGGAGCCCCTCTTTTGGGTCTATATGGCAATTATAAAGGTAGTTGGTCATCATCCTTTTACCCGGACCAGAGAGATGAAGCTTCTGCAAAAGATTTTTCTCTTCGTTTAGTTTGTCCCATTGCAAACATCGGAGGTGTGATTGGGAAAGGTGGTGGAATCATCAAACAAATTCGACAGGAATCCAGGGCTTCTATTAAAGTTGATAGCTCAGGGGCTGAAGGAAATGATTGCATAATATTTATATCAGCAAAGGAGGTCAGCATTAACCAGCTCTCTATGGTTTTCATTCCGAAGTAATCTTGATGGGGTTCCACACTGTTGATGATCTAATCATTTATCCTGCAGTTCTTTGAAGATCAATCTCCAACCATGAATGCAGCACTGCGCATGCAACCACGATGCAGTGAAAAAACCGAAAAGGAATCAGGTGATTCTGTAATCACCACCCGTCTGCTTGTGGGAAGATCACAAATTGGATGTCTTATGGGGAAAGGTGGGGCAATTATTTCAGAAATGAGGAATCTAACAAGGGCAAACATCCGGATTATTTCCGAAGACAATCTTCCTAAGGTTGCTGGTGAAGATGATGAGATGGTGCAGGTGAATGTTTATAATGTTTTGTGAAAAAAATTGTTTTGAACCTGCTAGGTGTGTGCATATTTTGCTTAATTTTTCTTTTTTCTTTTCAAGGGCATAATTGGTCCAACCTTTGTAATGCCATGGGAATTATGTTTTTTAATGCTGACCAGATCACCGGAAGCCTTGAAGTTGCTAGTAATGCTCTTTTACAAGTGATTTTAAGGTTGAAAGCCAATATATTTGGAAGAGACGGAGCACTAACTACATTTCCACCGGCTCTTCCGTACATTCCTGTGTCACTAGATACATCAGATGGTCCAAAATATGGGAGCCGAGACAGACAATCACGTGGACACGGATACTCTTCTTCATCCAGTGGATATGGTTCGCATGATGTGAACCCAAGTGATAATTATGGAAGTAATGGAGGTCCATTGGTATGCTTATCTTTGCATAGTGTGTGTGTGGAGGGAACTTATTTTTGGATATTAATGGATTGGTAACCATGCTTAAGTTGTTATTGCCTCTTAGAAGTTTTATGTGATTGTCCATTCAGATTGGTGGTGAAGGCAGTTATGGAGCATATGGTGGCTTCTCATCTGGTCGTTCTAGTGGTGCTGGGTAAGGTTTCTTTCGTTTGAAACTTTGTCACTCAAGTTTTTAGTTCAATTCTGGTGCAATTTATTACTGTTTTATTATTCTATTTTTTTAAATGAAATGTATTTGGAGATCTTCATCTGTTGTCAATTTTGATAATCTCTTCCATGCCTGATTTTTAACTTCTATTACCAGGTTATCTGGTCAGAACCCTGTTTCCCAAAGAAAAAAACATGGGTATTAGTCCTGTATTCTATTCTTGGGCCGACAGGTAGATAATTTCTCCATCCTCTACTTGCTTATCCTTATTATTCAATAAGTATGCTGGTTTCTGTTTTCTTTTCGATTGAAGAGGACATTACTACACATTGATGTCTAACCCGGCCATCCTAGTTTTAGAATTCTAATTCACCTTTTTGCCTCTGTTGCCTTCCCTGTACAATCTAAACAGCAGTGATCTACAAATCCTGATGCCGCCCTTTGCCCTTTGACGAAGCCTTCAGCCTAAGTCATAAAAGATCAGATGAACAGGCTTTGACAAAACTATGCTTCACCTTGGCCCACCTTCAGATGCTTTATTTTGGATATCTGTTGATGTAATTCACCATTCAATCATTTGTGAACCTTGACACCAGTAACTAGCAAAGCTTATATATCTTGCTCCAGATGTTACATACCATCAGCATGCTTATCTGCAATGATGATATGATGTATTTCTATGTAAAAGATTTGTGATTGGCACTCGCGTATTTGTGTCATTAGTATAACGAGGGAGATTTTTATAACTGAATTCTGAAAGCATATGGTTGTATTGGTTTTTAATCTGTGGGTTTACAGATTATGGCAAGGTCTTGGAAAACTTTAGGTTGCTGTAATTTGGATTTTACCGTATCATTCTTGGCGAAGACATTCTTTTATTTCAATTTTCTTTTCTTTTCTTTTATTTTTTATTTTTTTATTTTTCTAATTTGCATTTGTTATTTCTTTGGGGCCAATGGGTTGCCATTACCTTTATGCAGAGAGGGAACTTTTGGATTTCCTCTATTTATTCAAAAATTGATTTCTTCTTTAATATTTTGCATCTCTATTTTTCTTGTCAATTGGTACATTAACATTGGCTGGAAATACTGATATGAAAATGTTCTAATATTTCAAATTGCTTTCAAGGCACTTCTATTTATGGTCCGTGTTCAGGTTTGTTTCATAAGCTGTGGGAAAATCACAATTAGTTTAGCTGGGAGGTAGTTGTACACATCCCTCTTTTAGCTGATTCACAAATTGCTGGCATGGTGAAGGTGAAATCAGCTTGAGGAGTAGGCATATTCTATACATTGCATCTTAGTGTTCATGGCCATTAGCCTTGGATGGATGTGTTGAAGTCCTTTGTGTAATTAATGTGGCAGGTTTGATGCATCAACTATTTTCATTTGCATCACCAGCAGGTATGTTTCTTTGCTCCTGGTTTTCAGTAAGCAGGATGTTTGTACAGGTCATGACCTGGCTGCCTTATTGGTAATTAGTTAGCTGGCTGCTGTTGTATAACAATGCAAGAACACAAAGTTAGTCAGGCATGATATCATTGTCTGTTTGATGCCCAGCAATTTAAAATTGGTTAAGTAGGTTTTCCCAATACTAATACGAAACTAGATGCTATTTCCACGTTCTTTTATGGCACCGGTATTCAATCTCATCTCGTCTATGGAGACAGACTCAAGAAACAAGTGAGATTGCCTTATTTTTGGATGTGTTTACTGGTTTGGTTACCGTGTTGAGCGATCATCACTTTTGAACATAGAAATCCACTAAATTATGTATGTATACCTGTTTATACCTATGTTTTCATTATGCCTGGTTTCTTAATTTTCTTGTGGAAGCACTCTCATCGAACTTTGATTTGTTGTTTTATATAATGTTTCAGCATAGTAGATGGTATCTGATTTTTGGTGGTTCTACTTTCTTACCTCTCCAATGCAGTTAAATATGAGTGTGTATGTGGGATTCTTGATGTGGCTGGGACTTTTGGAGTCGAATCGATTTGATAGTGCAGTGCATTCAATTATCTGGAAAACTAATGTGTAGTAATTAACTTGTGTTTTGCTTATATTGTGAAGGGTGAAGAATGCTTTCTGCTGTCGAACTCCTGAATAGTTTCTCTTCTTAAATGGCCTGTAATATCTTTTAGAGGTAGGATTTTGTCATGAATCAGATTTTTGTATTAGCTGATGATTTTGTCTTCGTGTTGAATAGCTCCACCTTCCCTCCCGATTTTTTCCCTCGATCAACGTTGTTCACAACAATGTTAGCAAACTTGGATTAACCGTATCCGGTTTGTGGCTGTTGTCGAACACTAGTGTTTGTGTCCCTAAAAAAACACAAGCACACGCACACAAAAACACGCCCCCGTTATTATGGTCAATTTTCTGTTTTTTCCTCTCTTTTTTTAATCGGGTTCTTTACAAAATCCTTGATGGGATTTGTTGTGTTGGTTTTCAAAACACGGGGACCAAAGTTTAGCTGCGTTAAATTTCAGTAATCTGAATATTTCCAGCCCGTCGAAATTCGTGTTTTTATTAGAGCATCTCTCCTAATAAAATATGGCTTTTTAAGTAGTGTAAACTTTTTTTTTTTTTCTTATGTGCACTTTAATGGTAAAAAACCATTTATAAGAGCTATTTGTAATTTAATATATAATTATTTTAACAACTTAATATTGCCCAAATGAATTGATGGATCTAAAGTCATCCAGATGATTTTTAATAACTCAATATAAAAAAATTAAATTGATTTATTATATTGCAATTATGGCAACCTCAGTTTTCGAGGATATTGCCAAATTTCAATCTGAGATAGGTCAATGAATATAGCATGGCCCTTTTCATAATATTTAAATGAGGAAATATCTACGCTACTGATCTACTGTGTACACTGGGGAATATTTTTCAAGGCGTCAACAGAAAGCATGCAATACCTGAAGTTTTGGGCGGAGAGCTTCAGATGGTCCTTCAGGTTCTCGAGCTCCTTGCTGCTGAACAAGTTGAAAGACAGAACAAAGACAACAATAAACGGCAAAACTCAACACTAGAGCTATAAATTATAATGAATGACAGCCATCAAACTTGTAGAAAAATAAAAATATTCAAATGACTACTTACTACCAGTGCCCAATCAGCAGAGGAAAAAAAAAAAGCATGTTCAAGAGCAGGCCCAGTCAAACGCTCGGCTGCTAGGAGACAAGATTAGCCCATTTAGATTGTAAGGGTTGGTAAAGAGTTTCCAGGCCTGCTAAAAGATGGGAGAGCAGGAAAAAGAAGAGAACCACCCTCCATCGATGCCATGTCTGGTATTTTTAACAACATTAATTTCATTAACCTACTGAACTGAACCAGACAAATCTTCATCTCATTACATTTTAACATAGGGTCAGATATATATTTTCTTCCAGTAGTTTTTAAACTACAGAGATGGCATATAATTTATTTTTTCTTAAAAAAAAACTTGCAGGTGGTATGTTCAAGCTAACTTGTATTTATGTGACGAGTAAATATATTTTCATGTAAACTGTTTTCAATCTAATATAAGAACGATTCTAATTTGTTAATATCAAGCTTTTATTTCCAGTCTTGATTTCTACAACCAAATCTTGCAATTCTTCTCTTCAATTACTAGATAGCAGTTATTGGCACCTGTGGTGGGTTGATCAGTGTGGAAGTGAAGGTCTTTCAACATGGCAGAAAAGACGAGAGCTAGGGATTTGAAGCGCATGGAGGAATCACTGGAGACTTTGACCAAGGTAGTCTCTGAACTTACTAAGCAACAATTTCAGCTCTTGAAACAACAGAGTTCTTTGAATTCTACATATGATGGTATTGCTAATAGGTATAATCAAGAGTTTTCTGATATCAGGGTATTGATTGAAGGAATTAATTTGCAACATATTGAGACAATGCGGGTTAGACAATATGGAGTTAATAGACGTGCTCATGGAAATGTTAATGGGGTGGTTATTGTTTTACAATGGCCTGAGTATGTTGAGGCTTTAATGGCTAATTTTAGAAAGATGGTTGCAAGTGATCCTATGGCTGGGCTCAAAACAGAAAGGAGATGTTAGTTCTTTATTTCGCAAATTTATTTCTGTAGTGAATCGTCTTTCTGCGCCCGAGGAATATGTAATGTTGATTCTTAGGCAACATGGAGCCTGAGCCCTGAGTTACAGATACCAGCTAGAATGTTCAATCCAAGAACTTTTTAACAAGCCTTTCTCTAGCCAAACTTTAAGAACTTACCCCCAACCTTCATTTAGATCCTAAATCATTGCCAAATCAAACCATTTCTCCATGACCAAAACTAATTCATTCTTTCCAAACAAAACCAATCTGAACATTTCTAGACCTGTACGCACCAATAACCAATTTAAACTTCCTAGTCCTGTTGCCGATAACAACCAAAAAGGATCTATTTCCTTTACCACCACAATTCCAAAAGGGTAATTCGGTTTTCAGAACTAGAAGGGTACCTAGTCCTAGAGAAAATGAGAAAGGGAAAATGCTGCTATTGTGAGGAAAAATATACCCTGATCATCTTCACCGGTGTAAAGGGAGACAGTTGTTCTTGTTAGAAGTTGATGAAATAAAGTATGGTGACTCAGAAGTGATCTTGTCGACCATTCAGTAGGACAGCGGGGAAATGAATGTTGGAAGTGGTGATTTGTACCGATTTCTGTCAATGCCATGTTTGGAGATGGCTCATACAGGAGCATGAAGGTTTTGGGAACTGGTGGCTCTGAAAAATATTGTGCTAAAATATTTGTGTTAAGGTGGCTAGTGGTGCTAAGGTTATGTGCACCCAAATGTGGAAGAACTTCAAATGTAAAATGCAAGGAAAATGGTTTCACATTGATGTGTATATTCTGACTTTGGGATCTTATGATGTCATTTTGGATGCTCAATGGTTGTATGAACTAGGTAACATTGTGTGGAATTTCAAGGAGTTATGGATGAAATTTGTGCTTAATGGTGAGAAATTTTAAGCTAAGACGAAATTTGTCTTGCATTTTGTATGGTCTTCTTCCTCTGTATTTCTTCTGGATTCTTCCCTCAGAAAAAAAATAATTCTCGTAATGTTCATTGATTTCATGCAAAGTGTTTTCAACTTAATAATTTGTTGATATCAAGCTTTTATTTTCAGTTTTGATTTCTATAACCAAAGCTTGCAATTCTTCTCTTCAATTACCGGAAACTTTCACTCCCCATCCTTTTCTTTTAAAATAAAAGGAACTGCCATTACAATTTTGGTTGAATCTCTCGGATGGAGTGATTTTATCCTTGCAACAGCTGAAACTTGAAAGAAAGGGAGTGTTGCACAGCTGGACGCTTGGACCTCAAGAGGAGGCAAGAAGAGGGGGAGTGCTGCGCTGATTTCTCTGCTCAAGATGGGAAAGGGAAACCATTCTGCCGAAGCTGGTACAAAAAAGAATCCTAAGCTCATGTCATCCTATAACTAATTAACCATAGTCCTTGTTCACGAGATCAGTGCTGCCCTGTCAGGCTGTCTTTCCCTTGTTCCATTAACGTCACGCACTCACGCTTCTGTCTGAGTACCTAGTACTGAAGTCCATGTCTTTCCCTTCTTCGTCCTATCCTTCTCCTATCCATTTCTATCTTACAAAATGGGCAGTAGTAACATGATGATTTTCTTAAGATTGATACACATATTCATATAACACAAAACCATAAAATGAACTCTTACCATAGAAACAGGGGGGATTGTAGGGCAAATTAACGTCAGCATCTTTTCCTCCTCTGAACACTCTTGATATAGCAATAACAATAACAATAAAAAAAAATATATATGTAAAATATTGAAACAATTTGTTTGCTAGCCATGATCACTTACGATATACAAGTTCCCATGACCATATGACAACTCTTGACTTGTATGCGTGAATAACACAAATAGAAATGACCAGCGGTGTTGGTTTCTTTTAGGGTTGGTGTAAGAACTATGAATGGTAATTGCTAAACATATGGGAATTCGCCCCTCCAAAACAGCGACCTCCATGTGCAAGCCAAGCATTGCCTTCAAAAACTTTCTTGAATAGTGTGAACATGCCACCGAAATTGGTGAGTGAATCAGTTTCACTTCCTTATCCTAGCTTTGAAGCTGGCCAGTGAGAAGGTTTTTGTTTTTCAAAACAATTTGAAAGCAGTAAAATCTCGTCGGTAGATATTGCTTTCTTCTCTAAGATATCATCACATCACGTGGTACATAAAATGAAAAATCACCAACACTAGGATACTTTAACCTTATCGTGTGATCATGGAGTAGATTTGTACTATATCTCTGATCTTTAATTATCATCTCTTATCCTGTGACACCAGTCCCCTTGAAAACCATCAATTCAACTCCTTACGTCTCTCGCTCCCGTTGGTAGATAGAAACAATATATGGGTCTGAAGCTTGAGCTCCTCCATGCAATGATTGAATCAAAGAGTCCGATGCCTCGATGCAACACAACTATGTCATCTTAAAAACCAAAACATTACTCATACTCTTTCTCCAACTTAATCAATACAAGCGACGTGCTTGTGATACGATATCACTCATATATATATATATATATATATAGCTCTCTCCTCTGGTGCCATGGTCAGAGTTGCAATAATTCTTCGTTGAAAGAAGAACTAGATTTATTTATTCATCTAGGGTCTTAACATGTGAAGATGAGATATCGTGGCGCAGCCAAGGATGACTTGCCGGCAAGCTCCTCACACGTATTTTGTTTCGAGTCTCATTGATGGCATTGCTACATCGATGAGACGTTCACCCCAAATTAAAAAAAAAAAAAAAAACTTTAATTCCTTGATATATATATATATATGATTTCGTATTTCAAACTTTTGGGTCATTGTCTGGTTGAAATGATCGGCAAGCTGTCCTTGGCTATGTCTCTATTTCACATTCACATGCTAGATCTACGATGATTACTATCGGCAATGGTGAAGTTCACATGGAGCAAAAGGTTGATGTGGTGATGGTCATATCAGCTACACAAGTAAGTTTCTCTGATCCTAATGATCTCTTGAGCTAATTTTTATATATTTTCAGGAACAAAT
>Ga0325404_1003751_pt1 | contig 16215 bp, 16 predicted proteins | sample PopdelMetagenome_18_FD_205664 | JGI IMG/M metagenome (GOLD analysis project Ga0325404, IMG submission 205664) | Populus deltoides microbial communities from Bellville, Georgia, United States - Xylem-Control-R1 | ecosystem: Host-associated > Plants > Phyllosphere > Stem > Wood/Secondary xylem... | reverse complement strand
GTTTTAAAGAAAAAATAAAAAATTTCTACCAGGTCATGGAGACTTGGATCAAATAAGTGGTTTTATTTTATTAAAAAGTAAAGAATTTTAATTATACCGAAGTATTTTGAGAACTAAAATTAAAATACAAAATAAATTTTATTTTTGATGGAAGAGTACAAAAAAAATTAAAAAAATAAAGATTAAATTTTTAAAAATAACAAATCACAAATTAGAATTAAAGAATGCAATTAAAAACAAAGAGCCAAAAAAAAATTTATGAATTAAAAGAACAAGGATATAAGTGGAGATTTTTTTAAATTAGAGGATAATTCTTAAATTTTGCATGATTAATGTGAATATTAAAAGGAGATAAGAAAAAAAAAAAAGAGCATCGCACGATAATAAACATGTCACCATTGACCACATGTGTCGATCTAAAAGGAAGAGGACATTGCTAGTAACACAGTGGAAGGGGGATTTTGGCTTCCAGGAGATACCGTACACGTCGCTCAAAGGGTGTAAACACATGCGCAAGCGACCTTTTGATTTTTATATTTATTTAATTATCGAATCGTCTCTTAAGTGACCTGATAATAACAAAAAAATCATTATAAAAATTCAAAAAAAGCCTCTTGATGCTAGTTTAATTTTTTTTTTTTGCTTTCAATGACATTTTAGTTGTTTCAATATGCTCTTGAAATTAGAAAAGATTTATTTATTCTCAATCAATTTGATAATGACTAATGGGCTTTATGAAAATACTTCAATGCCTTCCATAGTTAGTTTTAAGTTTTTTGGTGGGAAGAACAAAATTGTGTAAACATTGTTATAATAAACAGTGCTTTCCTCTCCTGTTTTAGGTTTTGTTACTTGGTAGTTCACAGGGAGAAATTTTATCATAGCTCAAGAGCAATTACCACTAATTAGTAAATATAGAAACAAAGAGGATTAAAAAAAATATTTCTAGACTCTAGATCAAAATGTAAAAATATAAATTTGTAAACTATAGATGAAAATGTTTAGATATATTTTGGTGAGACTGATCGTGATTTTTTCTTTTATCTTTTTTATTTGCATCTTAATTTTGCATTATTATAAAATTTATTGTTAGAGGAGAGTGAAGGTTAGATAAAGAGAATGGAGTAAGTAGGAAAACAAAACTTAAATCATCTATTTGATTATCTAGTTAGGTTAAGAAAGGGAAGAGAGAGCTGATGATTGAAAAAATTAAGAAAAAAGTATCATTATAGTTCATGCTTTTGTCTTTTTCAATCGTGTGATCTCCTGGAATGAGATTTAAGTGTTTCAAAAGTGGATGATCACACGTTCATGTCAGTTTTCCATTTATAAGAATGGGAAGAGCAGAGGGTTGGTGGTAGAAGTCTCAATTACTGCAAAACAATCACTTCTTGTATGGTTTAGGGACTTTCCGATGATTAAGTTAGTGATTTTATAGTAAATGATTATAATAAATAAAGAGAAGAACATTAAACTCTAAGAGCAAGAATGTTTGCTCTTAGCTTTTGGGTGATAAATGCTTTAAGAATGTATGATAATAGAATAAAAATTGTGAATCCTTTAGCTGGATGGTTCAAAGAGTATTTATAGCTCTTGTACTTTAAACCTTGTTTTGCTTGGGGGCCAAAAGTCTTTTTCTATTGAATATCTTATTATACATCATTAATGTTGATGGGAATTACCCTTTCACATCATTAGTGCTGATGGACAAACAATAGAGCTATAAAAGACTTTTCTATCTTATTTCATATACAACATTAATGTTGTTGAGAATAACCCTTTTATAGAATTAATTTAGATTGAAATATAATTGGCTCTTAAATGACTTTTATACATTTAGGAGTGTTGGGAAATGACTATCCTAAGCTCTTAGGGATAGCCTTGCGACTTAACTTGAGGCCAAAAGACCACTGACTCTATGTTTGGATTTGCAATGATTCTAAACCCAAAGGTTTTGGATCCGACATCTTTCTAAACCCACATGTGTTTAGGCTCAACGTGTAGCCAAGCCTAAGGGACATATATATGGTGCCTTGCCAGACCCACATGTGCTTGAACTCAACGTGCAGCCGAGCTCGAGGGATTTCTGGAGTCTTTCTAGACCCACATGCGTTTGGGCTTGGCATGTAACCAAGTCCAAGGGAGTTGGGTCTACCACCTTGCTAAACCCACAAACATTTGGGCTCATCGTGTAGCCGAGCCTAATGGTCTTTGGTTTGACATCTTTCCAGGTCCACAAATATTTATGCTAAACATATAGCTGAGCCCAATGGGGTTGGGTGTGTTAGGTCTAGCATCTTACTAAACTCAATTGCACTTGATTTTAGCGCATAGCTGAACCCAAATGTTTTAGGCCTAGAAATAAAACTAGACCTACGTCGTCTGGACTTGGTATTTTGTCAAGCTTATGCATCTTGAGTCGTCACCTTGCCATTAGTCTTTCTATTCATGGTCCTCTTAAGCAAATGAGTTGTGTATAAAATATGTTGATCCATCAATAGCCCCTCAAGTATTTGCGTATTCAATACATAAAGATTTTGAAAAGTCATCTTTAATGAAAGACTTTTTACCTTTCAAATGGCATTTGTCTATCCCACATAGAATTGTTAGAATTCTTATGGCCGGATGGCTCGTCCTTATTGGAAGATGCCCCCTGGGAAACGAAATGGTGGCTTGCAATTAACATAATAATTAAGTGGATTTCTAAAGATATGAGATGACATGACAAGTCATTCATCCAATAGTGAGAGTGAAAAGTTATTTCCTTTATAATCCTAGTTATTCAATTTTTCTTTCTTTTACCTTTTCTTTTTGCGATCTTTGTAAAAACAGATTTGAAGATTTCTTGAGCAAGTTCTGCTATTTTCTGAGAAGAAGTTGTTATTCTCGATACTTTCACTTAATAATTTTCTCTTTTTTTTTTTTATCAAAACCAAATGAACCTTTATAGAGTCAGGTCTGACCTTATGAGGAAAGGCATTGACCTTATAACTGAAGGAAGCGGTTGGGGACAAAGGTCCACCAAATTAAGCCCAAAGACTGGAGATAGAACTTTAGTGTTTGGGAAAGATAGGTTTTATCACAAGAGAAGCCCTTCCTTTAATGTTCTGAGGGAGCCCCGAGGAATAGAAAGGCTACCCTAAACCCCCGAGGATGACGCTTCTAGTGCTCTAGGCATTGAGGAGGTAGCCTTTACCTATGGTTGATAGCCTAAAGAGTATGTGGCTTAATTTCCCTCTAGGGATGAAAGGATTAGTCAAGAGATCTTAGACTCCGCAGGGAGATATTACGAGAATATAACCCCAGTATGCATGTATGAATTAGAGTACTCTTTTCCTCTTCAAGGGTTTATGATAACTTTAGGTATTATAGATTGGGCTCAGGCCAATTGCACCCCAATAGATGGGTGATCTTGTCAACTTTTGACAAGTTTATTGGGATAAAACTTTTTAGGACGTGTTACCAACTGGTTACGGGCTCTGATGGCAGTAATGATATGCATTGTTTGTTTACCTTCATTAATAAACCCACTAAAGTCATGAGAAAAGCTTTGTAAGGCAAGGCTGTGTATTTTGAGAAGTTGAGGGGGATGTGGTTGATCATAAGGTATATTGGGACCGTCAGCCTCAGAAAGGGTATACAACAAATTTAGGGTTATTCTCACTACTAGAGGGTACCTCCTCGTGGGGTGAACAATAGGCCTCGTTTGAGCCCGGATGAGGAGAAATTATGTGCTATGTTGGCCTTACCCTTAACCGAGTATGACATCAACATGATGGTCAAAGAGCATTATTAGGCTATATTACAAATTTACAGCCTTATTATCTTTTATTTTTCTGATTTCGCTTCTATGCGGGGTTAACAGTTGAAGGAGAAAGAGAAAGAGAAAGTTCAACTAGATCTGCAAAAGGAAGCTTATATACAACAAGGAGGGGGTCTTCGTCACTTTATGTGAGTGGGACCAGTACTAGAGAAGAGATGAAACATGACCCCATCATCATGGATGAGTTTTCTATTTTTAAGGTTTTGATTCCTGAGGGAGCAATGGCGAGGGCTAGGACTTTTTGCAACAATGAAAGCTGGGGTAAACTGTACTTCCCTAGCTGGGGGTTAAGCATATCTAACCCCTCCTAAAGTTATTACAGGCGCTACTGCCTATTTTAAGAAAAAAAATATCTTCACCTCTGTGGTGACTAGGGCTTTAGCCTCGGTTGTAAAGGCTTCTTCGACAATGATGGTTGTTACATCTTCTCCTTCAATCCTGATTATAGAGGCCACAACTATTGGGCCTTCTACTTAAGGTGTTTGTACAGAAGCTGAATAGGGGCTTGAGGATGTTTTTTTTTGCCTTGTCCTTAGTCGAGCTCTCTTTATTTTCCCTACCCTATCTAAAAAGGAGAGGTAAGCCATGAAGGTCATTGTTGATAGGAGGTCTAGGATTGGGAAGACTAGCCTAGAGGTGGTGAGGCAACTGCAGAGGATTCTCACCATCCCTTCGAACATTTTGATGATGTTTGACGAGAGATATAACCACCATCTGGCCTTGACTGAACAAATAGCCTTTAATGTAAGGAACTAGGTGAGGAAGGCCATTGCCAAACATAAGGTAGATTAGATTGTCATTCAAATGCTACGAGAAGAGAAGGCTGTTGTGGAGACTAAATTAAAGGATCTCAAAGTGGCCTATACATCATTGAAGGATGACATGCAATATGTTGCCTTTTACTTGAGCTCAACTGGGCAACAACTCCGTAAGGTTTGTCATAACCTAATTTTTTACCCTTTTAATTTAATTATTATTATTATTATTTACTGAAAAAATGATAAAAAATGAAAAAATGATGATGAAAAACAAACAAAAATGAAATAAATGAAGAATGGATTAAAATTTAGGGTTAATGGCAACAAGATTGGAAGTTTTGGGATTTAATTAAATTTTGGATTAGTTTTATTGACAAAATCAAGAGCTTAATTGATGAATTGATAAGTTTCGGACTTAAATGGACTTGGATTTAATTGAATTAATGAAATCAGGGACTTAATTAAAAAAATACCAAAGTTTGGGGTTAATTGGGGGCACAATTGCAACAGATTAAAGTCCAAGGACTAATTTGTAAAAGGCGTTGAAATGCAAGGGTCTAATTACAATTTAACTAGGGGTTTAATTACAAAACTTTCAAAACTTCAAGGGCCAAAATGCATATAGTTGTGAATACCAAAACGACACCGTTTCCAGTTACTGTTCATCTTCCTCACCCGACTGAAACAGACTCCTACCGCTACTCCCACCATTACACTTGCAATTAACACACTTTATGGCTGTAAGAAACGACATAGTTCTCTGGCTATAAAAGTGAGAGAATGACTGTTCGCCTAAGGGGGTCATGAGTAGAACGAAACAAAGGGAAAGAAAACAGAAAGGACCCCGAGGCTAAAACACTAAAAAAAGCTAGGAGAACAAACTAAACAGAGAAAGGGAAAACATGGGGGAAAGAGAAACGTAAAGAGGCAAAAAACCTAGTAGAGAGGAACGAGAACCAGAGAAAAAAACAGAGAGATCACGGGGAAAGAAAAACAGAGAAAACAAATAGAACAAAAAACACAAAGACAGGAAGGAAAGAAAAACAGAGGAGCAATGCAGAGACAAGGATTGGCCCTGTCATTATCTTCATCCCTGTAGAAAAAAGAACAACCCATAAATTATTTTCCATAGAAAGTCGGCATCTGCATCATCTTCTTAGCTCCTTCATCATCTTAGAAGTTGTTGGAAAATGAAAGTAGACGGTGGACACAGAAGGATGTAAGTAATAGACGAGAGTCACCACTAGCGCTGCAACCATTTTCATCGCCTCTTGAAGCAGGTACCCCTTTCCTTTCTCCTTTCATTCTCTATATATTTTATTCATAAACACCGTGCGAAGGTAATTTAATTACCTTCGTATTGTGTAGCACGCGTGAAGTTACTTCACGTGTGCCTTTAACTTAGCCTAGCCAGGTCACTGGCTTGGGCTAGTGACTAGGCCGGGCTGGCTGGGTATAGCCCAGCCCTATATGGGTTGGGTTGGACCCAACCCAAGAAATAAAAATAAAAAATATGTGCATGTAATAAATAAATAAAATATAAATTTATTGGTTTATTCACTGACGCTAGAGTCCGGAATAAAAATATTGATTTAAATTTATTTTATTTTATTGTATTTCATTTTATTTTATTTAGCTACATAATAAAAAGTAAAAAAAAAATGAGTATGCATAGAAAATAAACTTATTTTATTTGTTTATTCACTGACGTTGAAGTTAGGAGTAAAGTAAATGATTTAAATTTATTTTGTTTTTATAATTACGTAATATTTACCAACGCCAGAGTTGGAAGTAAACCATCATAGCACAAACCAACAAATGTTTAGCAATTTAAGATAAAATCAGCAATGCAGGTTACCTCAGGTAGGGTGCGCTAGGGGTGCTAATATCTTCTCTAGCCACAATCAGTCCCGAATCATAAAATCTCTATTGACTAGTTAGGGTTCCTAGTGACTATAATACTAGGTTACGACTCCTTAAATAAGACATTTCCCCATTCAAAGAACAAGATACCAGATATTTGTTCCTTTTCCAATCCAGATTAATTTTTTTAGGCCGCCGCGATGTCTGAGTGTGATAAGGTTCATGATGAAATAAACTCCCTAAAGTAGCGAATGGTGGAGTTGAGGGCATCTAAAAATGCTATGTGGATTGAGCTCCATATTGTTAGAGATGAAGTTCAAATCTCTCATGCGAGGTTGAAAGCTCTAAAAAACTTTGTTGGAGAGTTCCATGATTGTTTTAGAGGGTCTGCAGTTTTGTCCAAGATGGTTGAGGACGAGATCCTCTAACCATGTCCAACCTATACTTCTTTAATCAATCTAGAGGAGTGCATGTAGACTTCAATTCTGACATCCATCCAGTCCTAATGCCTGATTTTGCAGATGTGTTCTTTACTAAGGTTGCAACTGCCCAACATGGGGAATACCTCGCCTAAGTGTCTAAACCTTAGTACCTTTTCTCTCTTTAGTCGTGTAAACATCCTCAGTCCTATGGGGTTCATTTATGTAATATCTTTCATAATGAATTTGATTTTTACTTTTCATTTCACTATTAACTTGTGTGTATAGGTCCAATGCCCATACTTAAAAATTTTAAACTTTAAACTTTATCTAACAAGATTTAAGAAATATCTACCCCTTATCTGAAACCGAGAGGAAATCTTGGTTTTGGGTATATTCTTATAACTCTAGATAAATCTATAGTAGATTGTTAAAAAACTTCTACATAGTTTTATGTTTTACTCGTTAAGGAGTTTAGAGCTATTATCCTTAGAGAGACAAAACATTGTGCAATCACACTAGAGAGACCATGTCAATCCCTTCGAAGGTAAATTGTATAATCACACTAGAGAGACTGAGTCCATCCTATCCCTGAAAGGTTGTGAGGTTGTTGCCTTGAGGGATAAGAGTTCACTTTGAATAAATTAGTCCTTATTAATAACTTGCACTTTATTAAATATGATATAATTTCAAATGATTAGAGTGTTAGGCATGAGGAAGACTCTTCCTCTCTATATCTTGTAGATAGTAAATGTTTTCCTTCACTACCCTGATGACTTTAAAGGGACCATCTCATTTTGGGGCTAGTTTGCCTCTACTTTCTCTATATACAGTAGCCTCTAACTTTCTCAGCACTAAGTCTCCAAGTTTGAATTTTCTATTCTTGACTCTAGCATTATGATATTAGGTCGTTCTATGTTGATTGGCTTCATTTCTGATTGCTGTAGTTAAACGAGTTTCTTCTAGGAGATCCAGATTAGTCTTGAGGCCTTATTTATTACCTTTTAATATGTAATCAACTATTGATGAATTGAGCATCCAATCTCAGCTAGGATCATAGCCTCAGTTTTATAGGTGAGGAGAAAAGAAGTTTCCTTAGTAAATACCTTCTAGGTGGTCCTGTAGGCCCACAAAATCTCATTAAACAATTCTGCCCAATTTAACTTGGCATGTGTTATTTTCTTCTTAAGTTCATTGAGTATGATGTGATTGGTGAGTTTGGTCTAGCTGTTGGTATGGGGATAAGATACTGAAGAGAATCGATGGTCAATAAGAAGCCTCTGATATTGATCCTTCATCTTGTGATTGTCGAACTGTGTCCTATTATAAGTGATCTAGACCTTTGAAATCCTAAATATGTAGATAATGTTCTTCCACAGAAAGGAAATGACCTTATTGGCATTGATAGCTGCCAAAGCTTCTGCCTCAACCTATTTGGTGAAGTAGTCCATAACCATCAAGATGAATCGTCTATTCCATGTAGCCTCAAGGAAATGACCCAATATGTCCATTCCTTATTGAAGGAAAAACAATGAGGAAGATATGGTGGTCAATTTTGTAGAAGGTTGTCCAAAGACCATTGTAAATTTTTGACATTGATTATAACGTTTCATCAAGTCGTTAGCATTGCTAAGAATTATTAGCCAATAAAAACCTGCTTTGGTGACTTGAGCAGCAAAAGCTCTAGAGCTAGTACGTAGACTACATATTCTCCCGTGAATTTCCCATAAAACATAAATGCTCTTTGCTAGAGATAAACACTTGAGTAGAGAAGCTAAGACATTTTATTTGTACAAGACCCTATTAACCAGACAGTGCCTTGTTACTTGCCTAATTAGATGAATGACCTTATTTCTATCTAGAGGCAGTTCTCATGTGTGTAGATAATTTTTTATAGGATTTCTCCAATCATCATTTGTGTCAACTGAGGCGGCCACTGACCTTTTTTTTATATTAGTTCTTTCTAGGATTTCAATTCATACTTCTAAATGGAGCTCAACCGAATTGGTGCTTATCAATTTGTATTTTCTGTAGATACTTCATTAGAGTGGGGTCTCTGGTCTCGAATATCCTTTAACATTATCCTATTATCAACTAGGAATCACTGTGAACAAGGAGAGAAAAAGCTCTCAACGCTTCTATTAGGCCCAAACATGTTATGAGAGCTTCATTTATTGGTGGCTAAAAACTCAAAAAAATTGTCATACTCAAAGACTTGTTCGTGAAGGCTCACAAACACTATTTCAACATCATTGCCTTCATAATTGGAGGATCCATTGACATATACTCCCTAGGGTGGGATCATTCATATGAATCTTGAAAAGATCAGATGTTGGGATATGCTCATCCTAGTCCTTATTTCTAAAGGAACATTCGACTATGAAGTCTGTCAAGGTTTGTCCTTTAATAATTGGACTTGACTAGTATAGAAAGCCATACTCTCCCAGCTCAATTGTTTATTTCACTAGCTGTCCAGACATGTTTGGCTTGTGGAGGATTTGTTATAGAGACTTATCTATTAGTACTGTAATTTGGTGAGTTTGAAAATACGGTTTCAATTTCATGGAAACACTCACCAAAGATAAAACTGCCTTTTGTCACTTTCTAATATCTTGTCTCAATAGCATAGAAGGTTAAGTTGGAGTAGTAGATGAGATATTGTGCACCCTTTTCTTCTCTAACTAATATTAAGCTGACTGCCTGATCAAAAACCCCAAAGTAAAGGAGCAGGCCCTTATTTTCTCTTAGCTATGACAAAATCTTGAGGGTGGAGAGGTATGCTTTGAGCTCCTCAAAGACTTTCTGGCATTTTGGTATCCATTGAAAGTTTGTAATATTCTTCAAGGTCTTGAAGAAAGATAGGTTATATTCCCCTAGCTTGGATATGAATTTGTTTAGGGTAGCCAACCTTCTAGTGAGCTGAACATCTTTGATATTTTGAGGAGGTTTAATATCAAGGATTGCTTAAATCTTTTCAGGGTTGGGTTATATTCTTTTGCTGCTTATTAGAAAACTCAAAAATTTTCCTTTCCTGATGACGAATACACACTTGGTCGGATTCAGCTTCATCCGATAACTTCTTAGAACATAAAAAACCTTTTATAGGTCCTTTAAGTTTTTTTTTCATAAGTTATGCTTTTTACTAGTATGTCATCCATATAAGCATCCATATTCTTTCCAATTTGTTGCTTGAACACTTTATTGATTATTCGCTTGTAAATAGCCTTTATATTTTTCAGGTTGAAAGGAATTACACGATAGCAAAAGGTTCATTCTTATGTGATGAAAAAAGTCTTCTCATCATCTTCTAGATGCATAAAGATTTGACGTTACCCTGAGTTAGCATTCAAGGAGCTCAAGAACTCAAAACCAGTCGTGGATCTACTCATTTGTCAATCTTTAGGAGAGGAAAACTATCATTTGGACATGCCTTGTTCAAATTGGTGAAATCTATATATATTTTCCACTTTCCAGTGCTTTTTTTTCATTATAACCATATTAGCTAGCCAATCCAGATACATGATTTCACGGATAAACCCAACAGTTAATAATTTATCCACCTCTATAGTTATTACATGTTATCTTCCCTTACAAAAAAAATCTTTTTCTATCAGATTAGAAGGTAGGTTGAATTGACCTGGAGTCAAAGAGTATGTATGTCCAGACTAATGTTTGATATGTTTGAGGTGTTAAAAGCAAAATTAGTTCTATAGAAAAAGAGAAAATTGATTACTAATTGCTATTGAGGTTGCTTCATAGTGGAGCTTACCTTGGTGATTGCCTTATTTTCTTGTCCAGAAATTCTTCTTTCAACTGCTTTATTGGTAAAAATCCTTTATTGGTAAAAAACTAAAAACTTCTTGCCCTTTATCCATATGGAGGCATAATGCTTAAAAGTCCATTGGTTTCCCTTTACAATAGCCACCCCTTCTGAGTAGTAAATTTCAAGATCACGTACCCCATGCTTATGACTGCATTAATCTGGTGCATGAGAGGTCTTCCTATTATTGCATTGTAGGCTAAAGCTATGTCTATCATTATAAGGGTTTGTTGGAGGGTGATGTATCTTGAGTACGTGCTAATCATAACTGAGATCTTCAATACACCCTTTACAGGTACAAGTGATCCTTCAATTCTAATAAAAAAGGTCTTCATATGAGTCATCCTTGAAGGATCTATCCCCATCTAGGACATTCCATCTCTAGAAAAGATGTTGTCATCGTCCACCAATACCCTGTGGACTCTATGGTTAATCAGGACCATGAAAATAACCAGTGCATCTTTATAGAGATAAATCACCCCCTCTCTATCTTCTGGAGTGAAAACAATTGGCTCGTGCCATGAACTTTGCTGACGAGCCATTGTTATAACCTATTTTCCATATTTCCTTTGCCACTAAAGGTGCCTCCCTAACCGAGATGCCCTCTAGAATCACATTTATCTCAGTCAGAACTTGGATGAGTTGACTAGGTTCCTCTCTATTATGGTTCACATCGGCATTCCCCTTAACAAACTACTTCAAGTACCCCTTGGCTATCAACTTTTCAATTTCCTTATTCAATGTAAAGTAATCTTTAATATCATCTTTGCGCTTGTGGAACAAATAAAATTTTTTAAAGGTGTGTGTATGGAGGCGACATCATAAAAGGTGAATACTAAATATAGTTTTTTCCCTTGATGATCGTGAAAACTTTTGTGATGGTAGTGTTTAGGGGGATGGTGTTCCTTTTATCAAGGTATTACTCCTTTACTAGCATTTTCTCACCTTTATTTGAATTATTCTTTTTGATAGGAGAACAACTTTAGTTGAAGGACTTTTCATCATGAGCCTTTTAATAGAAACAAGAAGGTTTATGTCGTAGTATACTAATTTTCTCTACCCATTCGTGATGCTCTATAACTTGTTTTACTTTCATGAGGCTTTTGTCTGACAAGGCATACAAATCCTTCCACGAGAAATGTTCTCTTACCCAACTTATCCAAGCTTCTAAGGCTACCGACTCAATCAATTCTTTAATTTTGAGCATATATTAATTTAATATCTATACATAAACTCGAATGGACTACCCTCTTATCTGAGTAATGCCAAAGAGTTTAATGGAGCTCCTCTTGGTGGGTATGCTAATGTTGAACTGTGACACAAGTTTTGCATAGAGATCATTGAAACCTATGGTAGAGTTTGGCTTTAAGTTGTTATACCACACTCTGGTTGACCCCCTAAAGGTTGTAGGTAGGATCTTGCATATGGTATTATCGTCTTGGATGACTAGCTCTAGGTTGCTACATATGTTTTGGAGATACTTTCTAAATTTATTAAGTCATCACAATTGTCTAAGGTCATATTTGTGGAGATATACTCCTTGGTGATATAGGCATGTAAAACTTGTCTAGGTGAGAGGATTGTAGGTCTCATCCTGGAGGTGTCAAATGACCATACTTATTCCAGACTTTTGTCTGATATGCTTTAAGGAGCTAGAGGATTCTAGGGTGGAATGACGTAATTGATAGCTGATTTCTTTCCTATAATGTCTAGAGGGATAATGTTTGTAGTGATCGCTTATTGGGAGAGTTTCGTGTCGATGAGAATGACCTCTAAGGAGGCTAGTGGATCATCCAAGTAAAAAGCTCTCCATGTCATTCTGCCATTCCTTTTCTGGATAAGATAGTTATCTCTTGACAGAGGGGGTAACTTATGGTTGAGAAATTGGTAATGAAAGAGCTACATCAAATGCAGGGGCTTGTTAGGGTGGCAAGGTTTGACATTGACCCTAAGATGCCAAGATGACTTGGGTAAGAGCTTGCACCTAATTAATGAGTTGTTGAAACTCTAAAGGAGTTGGTGAAGTAGACGTGCTTGCTACTGCAGGGAGGTTTGTAACATGTCCTATCCCAGGGGCTTCTTGATTGTCTGCCATTAATATCAGTAAGTGTGTCAAAAACCAACTTTGAAAAACAGTTGATGGCTTTTGATTGTTCCCCACATATGACACTATTGATGATCTCCTAGGATCCAATATGTTTAAAAATAAGATTTGAGTGTTTTGAAATTGGATGATCACACATTCATGTCAATATTCCATTTCTAGGAATAAGAAGAGCAAATGGATGATGGACTCTCAATTCCTTTTGTGAGGTTTAAAGACTTTACAATGATTAAGTTTATGACTTTATAGTAAAAGATTGTAATAAATGAGGAGAAGAGCATTACACTCTAAGAAGAAGAATGTTTGCTCTTAGCTTTTGTGTGATAAATACTTTGAGAATGTATGATAAGAGAATAAAGATTGTGAATTACCTGAGTGGTTTAGAGGGTATTTATAGCCTTTGTACTTTGAACCTTGTTATTTTGCTCCAGAAACTGAAAATCTTTTCCTATTGAATATATTAGTAAGGAAAAAGTCTCTTACATCAACATTAATGCTGATGGAAATGTTTTATTACACAACATCAATGTTGATGCGAATTACCCTTACATATTATTAGTACTGATGGATAAAAATAGAGTTATAAAAAACCTTATACATTATTGCGTACACAACAATAATGTTGATGAGAATAACCTTTTTATAGCATTAATGTTGATTGAAATATAATCGGCTCTTAGAGGACTTTTATGCACCTAGAGGTGTAGGGCAATGACTACCCTAAGCTTTTATAAGGGTTTTGGGGATAGCCTTGCAACCCAATATAAGGTCAATAAAGACCATCAACTATATGTTTGGATCTAGAATGATTATAAAGCCAATGATTTTGGGTTCGATATCTTTCCAGACCCACACGTGTTTGAGCTCAATGTGTAGCCGAGTCGGAGGGATTTGGGTCTAGCATTTTTCTAGACTCACATGCGTTTGGGCTCAACATGTAACCAAGCCTAAGGGAGTTATGTTTGACACCTTGCCATACCTACAAACATTTGGGTTCAGCGTGTAGTCGAGCTTAAGGGATTTGGGTATGACATCTTATTAGATCCACATGTGCTTTGGCTCAATGTGTAGCCGAGTCCAAGGGGGTTGAGTTTGGCATCTTGCCAGACCCATAAACATCTTGCTAGACCCATAAACATTTAGGTTCTACACATAATTGAGCTCAAGGGTGTTGAGACTAACATCTTGCCAGGCATATAAGCATTTGATCTTAGCACGTAGCTAAACTCAATGGTGTTGGATCTAATATTTTTGTCAAGTTTATGCATGTTAAGTCATCACCCTATGTTTGACCCTTCTATTCATGAGTCTTTTAAACAAATGAGTTGTGTATAAAATATATTGATTCATCAAATTGTATTTATACCATGAAGTTATTGAAGGTTGGATTATAAGGAATTGTACGAATAAAAAGAGGCAACCTCAATCAAGCCATGTAATCCAATAAAAAGGTTGGATTATAAGGTTGAATATGTTTTTAAAAAATATGTTTTAAATTGTTTTTTATTTGAAAAAAATATTAAATTAAATTTTTTATGTATTTTTTGATAATTTCTATACACTAATATTAAAAATAAAAATATTATTTTAATATATTATAAATTAAAAAATATTTTTACAAAAATATTCCAAAATACATTACCAAACAAATACTAAAGCTTACAATGAGAAAAATACAAATAAAGATAGCATTTAGTACAAAATGCAATCCTTCCATTTATATTGTACAACTGACTGAGTTGGATTTTTTAGTAGCTAAACGGCGTCACTAAAAACGGCGTCACTTAATGCCTTTTAGACACAGAAAATTGGTAACTGTAGTGTAGACGACCCGACCCGACCCGACCAGAACCGAACCGAACCGAAAACTATGAAATTATAAGTTTACCCATCAAATCCTTCGTAATTAGATTCTACCTGCATGTGATTATAATTTAACAAAAACCAAGGGGCATTTTGAAATGTCATCGTCTTCTTCAGTTTTCAACTCTTCTTCGTCGAAAAAAATTAGTTAGAGAGAGAGATCGATCGATCTCCATAGAACCCTAATTAGGGTTTATCAAAATTCCATAAATCCCCATTAATTTGATTACGTATTCACTTATCCACTAACCAAACAGTTTCTAAACCGTAAATTAATTAATTCTACCTCTGAAGTGAAAAACCAAAGCCATCACATGAAACCTCCAGCGATTAGAGTTTTCTTGATCTGTTTCTTATTATTCACCACTTCCATTCATGGAGATGAGTCCAAAAAGAACAAATTTCGAGACCGAGAAGCCACGGACGATGCCCTTGGTTACCCTGACATGTGAGTTCGATTTTTTTTTAAATTTTACAATTAATTTCAATCATTTTATGATTTCTGCTAGCTTGATAGGTCTAATTCTGGTTAATTTGAATTCCTACGTGTGTAGAGATGAGGACGCGTTGTTGAATACACGGTGCCCTAGAAATCTAGAGCTGAGATGGCAAACCGAAGTGAGTTCTAGCGTTTACGCTACTCCATTGATTGCCGATATCAATAGGTAATTAAATAACTAATCTTTTAGTTTACTTAATTATCATTTGGGATTTTAATGATATTTACATGCATTTATTTTAGTGATGGAAAACTTGATGTAGTGGTTCCTTCTTTTGTTCACTATCTTGAAGCTCTAGAAGGTTCTGATGGAGACAAAATCCCAGGTAAAGTTTCAATTTCGATTTTCATCCTGGGTTATGAACCAGACTTAATAAGATCAACTACAACATTTTATCAGGTTGGCCTGCATTCCACCAATCAACGGTGCATGCAAGTCCTCTCCTATATGATATTGACAAGGATGGTGTGAGGGAGATTGCTTTGGCTACTTACAATGGTGAAGTTCTCTTCTTCAGGTATTTTTTTTGTTGTTATATAGTTGTTGTCTTATATTACTGGTTTTAGGTAGTGTTGGATTAGGTGCCCAAGCTAATAGATTATATATGTTTTCTATTTTAGGGTTTCAGGATACATGATGACTGATAAACTGGAAGTGCCTCGTAGGAGAGTTAAAAAGAATTGGTATGTGGGTCTGGATCCAGATCCCGTGGATCGTTCTCACCCAGATGTTCATGATGACCAACTTGTTTTAGAGGCTACTGAGAACAGATCACAGTCTCGTAAGTTAATGTTGGATTCATAATTGTTTGTGCCTTCGGTACTGCTTTTTTTTGCTTTAGTGTTAATATTTTACTGGTCAACTGAGGAAGTTGCCTGTGGGGTTCCTGTTTCCCTTTTCTTTTGAAGGATGACAGAAGCTGGTTTGATCCTCTTTATTATTTTATATGTGACACAGAGTCCCTAACGGATGCTAATGGTTTGAGCTTAGGATTTGAACTTGGCAGTTCTGAGTTAAAATCTTTTTTAGGGTTGGAGTGTGAGGGTTTATGGATGTAGGAAGGCT
>Ga0325404_1003748_pt1 | contig 16219 bp, 14 predicted proteins | sample PopdelMetagenome_18_FD_205664 | JGI IMG/M metagenome (GOLD analysis project Ga0325404, IMG submission 205664) | Populus deltoides microbial communities from Bellville, Georgia, United States - Xylem-Control-R1 | ecosystem: Host-associated > Plants > Phyllosphere > Stem > Wood/Secondary xylem... | reverse complement strand
GAATGAAAACAACATTCATAAGAATAGATTACAAAGAAATTCTCAGGTCTTAGTAGGTGTAATCTAATTCTTTTTACATGAGGTAGGAGGTGCAATCAATGTGTAAGAGAATAATAAAGAGTAAGCTCAAAGTAGAAAGAATATGATTATGTAAGAATAGGAATTATAGCCCAATGATTTCAACAATCTTATAAAAAGTGTAAGGAGAGGTCTATTTGTAGGAAAAAGTGGCAAGTTATCTGTTTAGAGTAAGAGAGAATTGGCCAAGAATTTTGAATTTTGGAAGTCTGGTATACCACATGGTTCAAGCAATGATATAAAAAATATGTCATTCATGAAGTGAGGGTGGCTGCATGGTAAGAGATTTGAAATGCGTATCTTGTTTGTCCTAGTTGGCAAAAAAGAGATAAGGTTATTTCCAATTCAAATATTGGTGTAAGAACAAGGTAATTCAAATTTTGGTATATAGACAAGCTAGGTACAACTCTCACACACTTGAGCACAAGAGACAAAACAATTTCAAATCACTCAAATGATAAGGAGGTCGGTCACAATGCAAGGAATAACATTTGGTATACCATAGGTCTTAAGGAAAACTTTATTTGGCATGGTTGTTTATTTTACCGGTTGTCTTTGGAATACTGTACCCGGTATGGTTGACTTGTATATGACATGCCATTTGGTTTATATGAGGCCTCTGGAATTTGTGTGGTATAGCTATTTGGTGTACCAGAGGTCTTAGGCTTTTTAGGTGTGGACATGAGATGTTTTAGTGAATTTTGGTGCCAACTTTTCTAGGTTGTCTTTCGGGTATAGGAAGTTGATTTCAAGAGTTAAATGAGTCCATAAAAAGACTTGAGCCACATTTAACAACCACCTAAGACTAATCTTGAAGCATGATATTCCATCAATGTAGTTATATGTTATGCACAACTTAAAGACGTATCTTGAGAAGTTATAAATAATAATGTACCTATAGCAACACAACCTCAAGGGAATGATCAATAACCAGTTATTAGTTTAATTCATCAAAACTATGAGCAATGGATACCCTTGGACTACCAACAACTTTATCATATCTTAAGTTCACCAGTCATGTGTCAACCTGTAACCATCAGCTGAGCAATTCTTGTGGGCATCATGTTTTTGAATGTATCATTAAAATTGACTGAATTGTGGAGGCTTAATGCAATGAGTTTGGGCATGGTCTTCGCCAATTTTGAATGTGTTCTCTCTGTTCTAGATCTTAATGAAATTACATTACGAATCCTTTTATCACTTTCTGAATGAAGAGTCTTACTGTCTCAAGCTAACATGGCACAGTTAAGGTGACAAAACAGAAAATTTTATTTCTTATGTGAATAAAAAGCTCATCCTCCATTATTAATTTTATAATAAAGCATCCACAAGCATTCTTAGCAATGGTATTACAGTACGAACTGATTAACTGTAAAATATTTTCCTCTTATGTTTTTCAGTTAATCATAGATTTTATTTTGGGGTATTAATTTGATAATTCTTGCCAGGTCTGATGTTTTGGGTCAATTCATGCCCCTGGTTGGAAAGGATTGGACACAATCTGGAGTTGCTAAACTTTTTTGTGCCATTAAGGTATTGTTTTCCCTTCGATCTTGCTAACCAGTGGTTGCTAAATTTATTTTCAAAATGATTCTTCAATGCTCTGCCAATGTGTAACTATATTAGCTGTAAGCCTCTGAAAGTGAAGAAGACTGCCTTTCCTTTTGTTCTGTATGGATTAAAGTATTTTGGCTAAATGAATTTCTAATTGTGGTATAAGAACATTCATGCTACGTGTCATCATCTAATGTCAAGAACAAAACTGGGCATCAGTCTCAAACTACTATGGGTCTGCTACATGGATCAATTATTTGGGCCAAACCTTTTTAAGAGCAAAAAGGAGGCATAACATCTGCTTACCCCTTTATAACCCTCTTCCTTTAGTCGATCCTCCTTATGTTAGATTGAATTTCTTTGTTGTTTGTTTATTTTGTAGGCAGACATTCTAAATATCAATTTTTAAAGGGACATATTCCATGCATATGGCTTGCTACTTCAATCAGTAATAGTGAACAGTGAAAAGTAATTCATGCAGACAATACATACTTGCCAATTAAGCTTTAGTAATTTAATCTGTTGATTCTTCTGTTACCTTGCATTTTTTTTTCACTAACAAATGCTATCGGTAGGAATGGTGGTTGGACTTGTTCCATGTTTTATTTCATTGAATTGCAGCTGGCATGTTTATGAACAAATAGGTTTTTTACAGTAAATGGACATCAAATATTGAATTCCGCATTTCCTGCAGGAGAATGGATATCAGCTATTGTTTCTGAGTGCACGTGCAATTGTTCAGGCGTATCTAACCAGAAGTTTCCTTTTCAACCTAAAGCAGGTATAAATGTTATTTGGGTATATTGTTTCCTTGTTTACTTATTGTTTCATGGATGATATCACATCATTGGCTCCTGGTTACTGTCTTTACCCTGCTGTGCAGTCTGTCTCTTCTGTTGCTTTAGACTGGGTTTTGCAGAGGTTATAGTTATGATGCTGCTCTATTGCACTGCATTTTACTGATTAGTGAATTTTTATTCTGCTTGCAGGATGGAAAAACCCTACCAAATGGACCTGTTGTTATTTCACCTGATGGATTGTTTCCCTCATTGTACCGGGAAGGTAAGGTCTTTTTAAAAATTATCTGTTCTATGGAATTGCTTGGTCTTCAAATTAATTTCTTGATACAGGCACTGATGATTCCAGCTTCATAAAGAGGAAATCATGGAATTTACTAAGGCTAAATGTTGTTGAAACATGTATATGTTTGTGCGGTGTACTTAAATGGGTTTTAAAGTGCACGAATCCACTACAAATTGACATCAAGGACAACTGCATATCTTGTTTTTCCAAAGTGAAAGAGAAGAATAGCTAAGATAAAAGAAAAGTAAAAATAAAATGAATTTTTCCATTTTTGCGACTAATAAAGTATCTGCACTTTCAGATGTGGCTATACTGTACATTTTAGTTATGTTACTTCTAGAATATGCATCTTATGAACCTTGCCCCGGTGAGCCTCCAGCATTTGAGAGCATGCAGCAGTTGGTCCATTCACAATTGCATCATTGACCCTCTGGTGGAAAATCCTTATTTCTTTGTGATTTTATTTTGTATCCAGGCTGCCAGCTTGACTTAGTCTGCATCTCCTATGTACTTGATATTCCACATCTTTTTTCCCATTTAAATTATACTCTGACTCCTCTCTGAAATTTGTTCTTGCATTGCATGGTTATCAGTCATAAGAAGAGCTCCTCATGAGTTCAAGATTGCGTGCTTAGAGGTAATCCTAAAGGGAAAAACCACCATGGACTTAGAATCACTTTTAGTAAGCATTTGCATTTCATCCCAAACTTACAGCATGCCCTGAATTTCATGTTCTGTAGGACATTAAAAGACTCTTTCCTTCTGATTACAACCCGTTCTATGCGGGATTCGGGAATAGAGATACCGATGAGCTTAGTTACAGGAAAATTGGGATTCCGAAGGGCAAAATATTTATTATAAACCCAAAGGTTTGGATTTTTATTACTGACATTCCTTTTTGGTGGTCTTCCATCTGGGATTTACTTATTTTTCTTTGTGATTGCTAATAAGTTCTCATAAACTGACAGGGTGAGGTGGCCATTAGTCATCGCATCGATGTGAAGTCCTACACATCATTACACACGCTGGTCAATGATATGTTCCCCCCTACATCGTCAGCTGAGCAGGTAAGCATACTCAAGTGAACTTTAAGAACACATTGTGCTGTTTGAAAAGGGTGAAAATAAAAGAAATAAAAAAGTGTCAAGACAGGAGGGTACAGGTTGAGTGTTTGTTTAAATGCCCAAAATACTGTTTTACTCCTCAAAAATCTTGAATGACCTCGACTCCTATATCTGCAGGAAGATTATAACTCATGGAATTTTTGGAAGGTGCCATTGCCCGAGATTGAGTTCTAGTCTATGCCTTACAGAGAGATGGTTCCCTCGGCACTAACAGGATGAAAAGTGGATTGAAATGTCCACAAAAGTACAGATACGATCAAGATTCTTCGATTAGTTCCAATTTTCATAGCCAGAAGTGATGCCGTGTTAACCTTTTGCATTTCGCAGCACTGGTGTATGATTCGTAAGCAATTCATCTTGTATTGGAAGTCAAGAGGTGCTCGAAAAAGCCCCTTATTAATAAAAAAAAGCTTCTGTAATTTTGATGATAGTGTTTTTCCATGGTCGCTTTTTGAGGTTGCAATCGGAAATGGCTCGTGCATTATCTATGGTCTGCTCTTTGCACATTCCATGTTTAGGAGGGAGGCTCATGATATGTCCATAGGGCAGGAGAAGGGATTGGGTTTCGTTATATTGAGTTATCACGGAGTAAAATTGTTTTTTTTTTTTAAAAAAAAATTATTATTTTTTTCTTTAAATTATTTGTTTTTAGTATTTTTAAATTGTTTTAATAAATTAGGTTGAAACAAATGAGATTCTTATGGGAATAACTAGCACGAACAAGTCAAATCGAGTTTACAAATTATTGACCAAGAAGAATATGTAGAGGGTGTGCTTTTATTGAAGTCATTGTAGTAATAAATCGCTTGTTCATGCAAAAGAAGAAGAAAAGCTACCAGCTTATTTTCAAACACACCGTATTCAATTTAGCATGCTTTAGACGTTAATTGGAATTACATTTTAAATAGTATTTCATGAATTTTTATTTTTATATTTTTGGATTGTTTTAATGTGCTGAGATTAAGAATAGTTTTTTAAAATAAAATATTATTATTTTAATATATTTTTCAAATAAAAAATACTAAAATAAATAAATATTATTACTGTTTAAATAGTCTTTTACTCTATCTCATAACACGTTATATATTCTTTATCATATCAATAAGAAGATTTCTTTTTTTTTTTAATCACAATAAAAAAAAGTCTACCATCGTGTCTTAATCATTTAATTAAAGATTATTACGTGTGCTCGTACTCCGTCACCGCACATGAGGGACGAGAGAGGTGCGGCCAAGCAGCCACCAATAAGCGGAGCCATAACTTTGCACAGCTACATGCATTCTTCAGGAATATAAAAATAAATAAATAGTTTTTCATTAACAGAAATAGAAAATGAAAGTCAAAGTCTGTGGGAAAGGACAATATAGTAAATTAAAACCAAGCAAACCGAAAGGAGAGGCAAAAGACTCGAACCAAAGACGCGCAAAAATCCTTGACTCCTTCCCTTCTCCTTCATTTTCCTTGCTGCTACCCCCAAATTACAAATCCAATTGTAATAACACTATCATCATCACCAATCCGAACGCAGCAAAAACACCATCACGTTGTAAATAGTAATGTCGTGGATAAGAACCGCCGTTAACAGAGCGGTAGAAGTCGGTGGAAAGACTAACATTACACGCACCGTCCGTAGTTATGCAGACTCCGTCGTCCTTCACGCCGGCAATGCCGTTTCTGAAGGAGCCAAAATAATCCAAGACCGCATTGTAATATATAATTATTCATGTTTGTTTATTTTTTTTTAATTGGATGTGTATTAATTAATAATTGATTTTGGATGGTGCAGGGAGCGTCATCAAGGAGTTTGCAGAGTTTGAGGCTAACAGCAAAAAGATTAGAGGATGTATCCGTGTCATGTAGAGGTGAAGAGAGAGTGCAGTTATTGAGAAGATGGCTTGTTGCTCTTAAAGAAACTGATATAGAAAGAATGTTTTCTTCATCTCCTACTTATGAACATCATGCTGATGACTCCTTCAAGGACTCTCCTAAAAAACCTACCATTGTGAGCATCTTCCTATATAGTTAGCATTCATCTCATTTCTTTTGAAATTTAAAATTTAATTGTTGCATGGAGAAATCCTGTCTGTCCATTGGCATGCTGTGAATGTATAAAACTTGTGTCCATAGAAGTTTGATGGTTATTTTTATTTTTACTTTTTTCCCAAAATATTTAGTATTTATTTTTTCTATTGAAGTTGTGATTGGTTTCTTTTTTCAAGATTGTTACATAACTTTGCACAGGTTTATTATGTGGATCCTGATCTTGGGACGATGGATTTTCGAGAGGTTTTTCTTTATTGTCAAGCTCTTGAAGGGATTACATTGTCCATGGTAAGCACTCGGTTTGTTTGTTCGTAATCCTATTGTTGTTTTCTGCTGTATAAACATGACATATAGTTGTTGGTTGGCACAAAAGGTGATCAGGGTGTATTGTGCTATTAATTTGCCATGTAAAAGGACAAATTTAATGCCTTTGGAACTTGTCAATCTTTTGCTTTAAATCTTAGTGTCATTTTGGTTTACATTTATTTAGCCGGGCTTTGTATTTGCTGATCCATTGAGTTTAACCGCAGGTTAACTGTTTTGTATGACTCAGATTCTTGAAGCGCCGAATGAGGAAGAAGTTTCATTGCTTTTGGAGATATTTGGGTGATTCCTCCCACTCTCGTAATTTTCTATTTATGTCTTGTTTAAGTAGTTGCTTGAAATTTCATTTTGTTAATGTGGAGAAAAGCTGAATGCAGCTAGCTTAGGGCTATGGCTTGTTGAGTCAGTCAAGTTGTCACAATGAAGAGAAAATGCGCTTTAAATGCCCTTTCACTTTCAGTGTTATGCATAGAACTTCATGTAAACATCCTTTTGGTTTGGTTTATATACAGGCTGTGTCTTGCAGGAGGGAAGGAAGTACACAAGGCAGTGATGAGCAGCATACAAGATTTGGCAACAGCATTCACCACCTATGAGGATGAAGTACTGGTATAAGTCCATATACACACAAGACTTTATTATACTCTTGTAAATGTTCGTTTGTTTTATGTTAAGAGTTGCATACTCATTTCATCATTATCTACTGGATTGAATTGGGTTCATGGAGGACTTTTTTATCAATTTCTGCACCACAATCATGAAAATATGGAAAATTTGCTGATAAGTAATGAATAGAGCACTTATGTTTTACATCACATTGCTCCCATTGTTACAAGTTAACGGATGTATTGTTCGCTTCTTCCATCTTTTTCCTTGCAAGTATCTGCTCCATTGATTATTAAATTGTATCCATCAATATGAAGTTCCTTTGGTTCACTTTTTAATCATCTAAAGCTGGTTTCATTCAAGGGAGATCAGTATTTTAGGCATTACCTTGGTAAGGGAGGATGTTTAGTTTGAAACTCAATTCCTCTGTCTCTCCTGCATTATTTTCAGAGAGAGGATACAGAGTGACAGACAGCTAAACTTTCTAAGAAAGTGAGCTTCCTTGCATAGGCTTAATCTTGGTTATGAGGTATCTCGACCGCCTGGTGGCTTTATCGATGATTTATTTTAACTTTCTTCTCATAATTTTGAAAGTTTTAGAGATCTTTAACTACTTATTCTACCTTTTTTTTTGGTCTATGTATTCTTTACCAGTTATCATCCTTTTGTAGCAAGGTTGTTCCTTTTACTTTAATTCTCGGGTTTTACTCATCAGGAAATAGCAGCTTATTCCTTGGATTTCTTTTCTAAAGTGATTATGATAAGTGTACAATTATCTCCTGTTTAATTCTGCAGACACCCTCATGGTTTTTTATTTGTTAGTATAAGATGATCCAGCATAACCTTTGGCTTTTCTATATAATATATGCTTGGATAAAGTTAGGGATACCTTTTGTTCTATAAAGAAGTTCAATTAATAGGTTGCAGATTTCCAAGTGAAATTTTATGATCAACATGACTCCCTCCCCCTTTTCTCTCTGTCTAGGTAAAGCGAGAGGAGTTGCTCCAATATGCTCAAAGTGCAATTTCAGGGCTGAAAATAAATGCTGATATTGCAAGGTAATTCAGGATGTTGTATCTTAGATTTGAAAGTGAGTCTTCAAAAATAAAAACTTTCTAGATTCGTTCATTGTCTATTGCAGAAGCTGATATTGTGAATTGGGTTGGGTGTCATACCCTTGGCTTCCTCGCCCTTCCACACACACCTTTATTCACATGTTAGGCAGAAAGTGATTATGAATAATGTCTCATCTTTCAGACAGTTATGATCGAAACCTGCTATCTGAACTTTGGAAAGATCCCACTCTTCTTACCCTTCTGATTTATGCATCCATCCATATTTAATTTCTTATATGTTTACTAATATACTTTGGAGTTGGCAAAGCACAAAGAAATATCGGCGGTGCTCTTCTTTTTTTGTTGGTATTGTTAGCACCTAGCATAAGTTTACTGTGCTTTTTCAGTTTTATTTTGTTGATTTAATTAGTTTTTTTTTCAAATTTATTGTAAGAGAAGTTTTGAATGAGTCATTTGCATTGTGGATTAAAATTTCCTCTTTTTTTTATTATTATTATCCTTATTAAAACTCACAAATCATTTGCATCGTGGAGCTTGAAATCTGTTCATCTGTCTTCACTTATGAAATTTGAGGCTATAAACAATCATTACTTTCGAGCAGACTCAACTTCAACTAGGAAAGCGAACTTTTGAAGTAAATTTTTTGACTTGATAACATTTTTGACCAAGTTTGAACTTACATGTCCTATTTCCAGAAAAGAGTTGTATGTATAATGTGGATCACTGTTCATTTATCCGTGTGCTTGGTCTTTCATTTTCTGATCAGTATTCATTTAAAGTTATTTTCTATATACAATATCTATACAAATATATGGGCATAGAGTATGGGTCCCTGGTCATTTTTCTGCATGTTTAATCTGTTGGAAGTTAAGCTTCATTTACAAATCATAATTGCATTGGTTCCTTGCATTGATTTCATTTAGAAATGATTTTTTTATTAACGTTTTATATTATGTTCTCTGCACTCAGAATAGATGCTGAAGCCCACAACATAATGGAGAAACTTGAGAAATCAAAGGCACTCAATCAGCTTTCCAATGAAGCGAGTGGAAACTCTTCTGAAGAAACAACTGCTTTGACAATGGAGGTAGGCTGATCCTACATTCACAATTTTCCATGTACAAACAGATTCCGCATGTCATTTGTTGTACACTAGTCTGATACAAGTAGTTGTGTGAAGAAAGCTTAAAGATTTTTGTAATTTGAAGGTTCTGGGTTTTCACTAAAAAACGTAACTGTAACTTCAGGACTGACTTTAATTGATTTTTTTTCTTCTCCAAAATCTTTTCATGCTTTCTTATCCCAAGTTTAGATCTTCAAAAAGGTGCAAGATTCTAAAAGAGTGGGTATCTTAATGCTTATTACATCTTCAGACAGTTTCTGAATTTGATTTTAGAATTTACGTCCTTGATCACAGAAACTGACGTTCAATTTTTGCTCAGGCTGTAGAAGAAAAACTTGGACAAATTCAACTATGTTCCACATTGGAGGCACTATTACTAAAGAAGAAATCTTTGAGAAATGGGGATTCTCCAGAAATGCATGTGGAGAAGGTATGGATTCTTAGTGATAGATCTAACCTGACTGGGCCTTTTATTTCCTTTCAGAATAACATTTAGTTTTCAGAGAGGTTTTTCTAGGAACAAACTGTCAAACTTTGGCATTACTTCTAATGGTTCCTGGTATGCACCAGAGACTGAACCAAGCTGTTCTTTAAGTGCTTTTATGGAGGCATATTCTGCAAACAGATCTCATAACTTCTAATGTTTGCAAGCAATAATTTTATGTGCTTATCCCCAAGATATCTTTCATTAGAGGAGTTGAAAGTACAACAATTGATAGAGAGCAAAGAGTTCGCATTGGTTGTTGACTGTTTGACCCTTCTCTTACCCCTAGAATAAAAAAAATAGGAGTTGAAAGTACTTACACCTACGCATCTGGAGGACACAAGAAATGCTTGAGGACACTATTTTCTAGGCTAAGCAATGTTCCTTGGTAACCTCTTACCAAGTGATAATTCAGCATGTTTCATTCATTTAAGTTGCTTCTGCATGGTCTTCTGTTCCTTAATAGCTGCTGCAGTGTTAGAACTTACTGCTACCTTTCTGCAACCTGTGAAATTTGAAGCTGAAATCATAGCTTTACAAACCTGTCTGTCTAAACACCCAGAGGCAAGCCTATTATACGTCGAGCATGTTTGGCATAGATGAGGCAGGAATGTCATGCAAATCCTAACTGAGATTTTTATTTCTTACCTAGTGTTAATATTCTGTTACTGTTGATAGTTTTAGGACCAATCTAATATCTCAAATGGCCTATTATGCACATGAATAATCTTGACTATAGAAAAATTTACTAGAAACAGAAGATAGCGAATCAGAAATGTTACCTAATCCCTCGTGGCACTTCCTCTGGTCATGGAACTTTCACTGGATTTCATATTGTTTCTTGAAACAGTTTTTTCAACACAAATCAACAAGGTGAAAAATACCACAATTTTCCAAAAATCCTTTAGACCAAACACAATTTCTATTGGTAATTGTAATGATACTAAAGGATGAGTTTAAACATTTTTATTTCATCCTCAATGCCTATTGTTTCTCAAAGAGATTGTAAAATGCTTTGTTTGGAAAGAATTTTAAATCACATTAGCAGTCTCGTCTATTTTTAGTTTATGAATAGAAGAGATAATACAAATTGGCACAGTTCAATTCTATTTTTATTTTCTGGGTTTTGTTTCAGTTTATTTCTAGCCTGTCAACTCCTGCTGCTGTATTCTTAATAATCCACTATACACTTATTTTGCAGGTTGATAAATTGAAAATTTTATCAGAATCTCTTCTTAACTCGACCTCAAAAGCTGAAAAGCGCATTTTAGAACAAAGGTTCATTTAGCACCTCAGAGTTTTTTTTTAGTATGTTCATGCATGTGCTTGGGCATGTGTCGGCAAATGGGATATAATCTATGTTTCTGCATTTTGTGTATTTGCATCCACTTTTACTGCTTCTTTTGTGGGGAGGGGGAGGATGGACAAGAAATGTCACTCTGCAAAGTTGGGTGCATTGGGTTCTAAATTTATAGAAAGTGTTCCCCACAACTGTGACCGTGAGTGGAAGTTTGCTTATTGCTGAAAAAATGAACTCTTCATGGATTTTTAACATGCTGTTAAGTCAATATGCAATGTATAATTAGAGTGCTGTCCTGTATTGCATTTTCATCATGTTTATTTTCCTATAGTTTTCTTTTTAATGGTTAGTGATGGAACATCTAGAATGATTTATTTTTCGGGGTATTGGTCAGTGCATTACTAATATGCTTATTGACAATTGAAAGGAACATGGATAGTTTGAAAATATATAATAATTGGCTTTTCTCTGATGCTTTGGTTCTAACCTTCCCGGAATTTCCTATTGCTATTGTTTATTACTTTTTATTAATGCCAGTCTTTCATTTTTTATTTCTTTCTCAATGTTTATGCAGGACACAGAAAGAAGACGCACTCAACTTTCGTGTGGCTAAAGGTGATGAGATTAGTCAGCTTGAGAAGGTACCTTTCCTCCAAGGAAATAATGTCACTTTTTATTAAAATGAAGAAAATTGATTGAAATTTTTTAAAACTTTTCAACTTAAGTAGCTGTCATCCTAGAGAAAAAAAAATTAGATTGCTATTACGCATCATGGCACTGGAATTTGAAACATGAATCCTTGGCTCCGTTTTGTTCAGGACTATGCAGGAGTGATTCTAGATCCGTTCTTTTACTTCTTTGGCTCTCACTGTTTATGGTTTCCCTTGTCCCCTTAGTCTTCATCTTAGATGTAACGATTCCTCTATTTACCTCCATGGTTGCCTCCTCCAATTCCTCCACTTTTCAATGGAACCCTTCATTCTTTATTTTGATATGGATCTTATTATTTTCAACAGAGCTAGACTGATTTTTTGGGCATCCGTCACTGTCCAACACTTACTACCATGAGCTTAAGCAGCCTAATTTCAATTTTTAAAAGTTTAAGTACAGAAGGACTTTATGATTATATAGCACTCGCAGTTGTGCATCTCTATTTCAAAAATCCTGCTTCAGTTTTAAGAGTTCTATTCTTAGCAAGAAAATATAGTAAAACAAGATATCCAATTATTCCATATCTGAGAAAAGTTCGGATATACAATATTCTGATTTTCTTTTTTCTTTTTCTTTTCATATTGTTGAGGAATTTTATGATCTCCCATGAAGTTTTGCATGACCTATGTCTTGGGAAAAAGTTTGTCATTGTTTGATTTATTTTGTTGCCAGGAATATTATTAAACATGTCACATTGCATTTTTCTAGGAATTGTCAGTGGAGATTAGAGAAATGGAAAAGCGAAAAGATGAACTTGAAGCTGAATTAAAGAAGGTATCCTTCATCTGAATATTTTTGCTAGTCTATTAATAAAAATGTCATGCAGTTCTGGATGATATCATCATTCTTGGAATTTTTCAGTGGAGTCTCATTTATTCCCTTTGTTGCAGTTTACCTTTCATATTCATGATTATCTGATGTGCTTTCTTCAGCATGGATACGTAACTTGTATTCTTGCTTATGTGTGTTTAAACTGTGGAGTTGAATTGGTAATGTCAATGGGAGAATTGGTTCACTCTGTGACGTCAACTCCGTAGGATCTCTATCCTATTTTTTCTGGGATTCTAACCATTTCTGGCATTTATTGTAGGTCAATACCTCATTGAATTCAGCACGGGCACGTATTCACAATGCCAGGGAAGAGAGAGAGAAATTTGATGAAGCCAGCAATCAGATTCTGATGCACCTGAAAGCCAAGGTATTGCTGATCTTCCCTTGTCAGAAGAACCATATTTTGTACATAATAGAACTTTTAAACTACTTGAATTTCCCAGAAGAAAATTACAGAGCCTATGAGGAATCTTCTTATTATATCATATTGAGCATGTTTTGTAATCGTAGGAAGATGAGCTAGCAAAGTCGATTACATCCTGTCGGGCAGAGGCAGATGTTGTTAATTCTTGGATTAATTTTCTAGATGCTACCTGGGTTCTCCAGACTACAGACACAGAGCAGAAGGAGAATCAGGTCAAGTATGTATAAATTCTCTGTACTTATTTGCTATTGAGATTGATACTTATGCTTTTGTAGGATAGACGCACTCCAAAACAAAAAGATCTGATTAATTTTTCCTAATTTTTTCCCGTACGACTAAAGTTCCCATACTGTTGTGTCAAATCTTTGTCATTTGTTTCTTGTTGATTATTTTCTGCACATGCATGTTCAAGTGGCGACTTGGAGAGATATGGTGATCATTTTGTAAATTTGAGTGTTCATCTCCTCTCTGCTTACAAGGTATTGTTAATATATTCATTGCTCGTGTATGACTTCTTCATCTATAGTTTTATAATTTCCATTAAATCTATTTAGCTGTGAAATTGGTTTTAAACATTGTTGTTGACATGCAAAAATTGAACCTCTCATCAGGAACAGTTGGGGCCTTCAGTCATCCGTATGAAAGGGCTTGTGGCAGACTTGCATTCTTGTCAAGGGTATTATGCTATGATGATTCTTTGGAATTTTTATCACTTAGTTCATAGAAGTCTCAAACTGTTATTCTGCAACAGGTCAGAAATAGCACCTATCATAAAGGATGAAGGGTCAAAAGCAATAAACCATAGAAAAAATCTTGAAGAGGGATTTCTGGAGCTTGAAGCAAAGGTATGGATGTTTTACTGGGTTTGCTTTCATAATATCTGACAAACTCCTTCCATGTTTCAATATCAAATGCTCAGTTTTATTTCCCTATTTTCTAGTTCATATAAATACTGTTTTCCCACATTTATTGTCCTCAAAATCCTCTCTCCATTCTAGCATTTCTTCTTGTTAGATTGATCTCCTTCCCTGCATTGTTCCTGATCTACTGAAGTTTCATCTAATTAAAGCCATGTCATTCTTTGTCCTGCCAGATTTTAACCATCACAAATGCAGTGGATGCGATGAAAAAGCAGTTTTATACCAACTATGAAGGCGTATACAGGTGCAGTAACCTTTCTCTTTACACATGCTCTATCATTCGATGCATTGATCAACCACTTAAAATGGGAAATGGTACGTACACTTCAGGAAAAACGACGACAGGGTCAAAGATCTATTTAGTGCTGTGGAAAAAATTAAAGAGGAAATTAAATCCATCCAGAGACCAGTCCTGGAAGTTGAGAATCAACAATCACACTCACAGTCCAGTAATAGCCCCCGTGTAGACCCATCCTCTTCTTCCAAACAGACATTTGAGGCTCCGGGAAAGAAAGAAGAAAAGGAAAGCGGATCACCCCCTGTTAATAGAGGAAATGTAGTCACACAGGCAGACCTGGAAAAGTTAGGATCTGATCTCGGGAAGGACGAGGAAGGATACGCAACAGAGGATATTGGTGAGTGGGAATTCGATGAGCTTGAAAAGGAAGTAAATCCCAAGCAGCTGACCAGCAAGGAATAGACCGAGGTTACTTTCAAGTGGATTTCGTCAGTATCATAATTTTATAACAAGGTGTCATTTGATATACTTTGGATAATGAAATCTTGTTTTTCCTTTTTAATAGGAAGTGAGTGCTATATGACTTCTGAATGTCTAACGACACTCTCTACTGATTCGAGTTAATTGAGAGTAGGCACTGAAATATCACACTGGAAGAATGTAAATCCTCCCCCTTGATGCCGAAATGTAGATGGTAGATACCCCTAAACAAATGTAATCATGACACTGAAATATCCGTACGATTCTTTCCTTCTTTTTACAGTGGAGGGCTATCTGCTAAGGCTATATGTATTATTTAGCCACCCTGTTAAACAAAAACATTAGTTATTTATTTATTTATTTTATTAACATTAATGTCTAAATCAGTTTATGTATATTTCGACTAATTTTACAGGGTTTAAAGTTCATGATTATGTTTTTTTCTTTTTTTTGAAAAAACATCAGTTCTTCGGAAGTTGCAACTTCCTGTTCCCGATGATATACGGGGAGACGCAAGGGTCCTCAAAAAGAGGCGGATGGCCAGCCATTGCAGCCTAGTCCGGCGAGTAATGGGGCTGTTGATGTTGGCTGGACGTGGACCTTGAGATTCACCGCACTTTTTTTACGGTACAATCATTGGCAGGAGGAACTCCTGAATCATGATGGATTGAAATTTTAACGGTACAATAAGAGGGTCTGTTGCCCAAAAGAGGAGTTGAGCGGCACCTGAAAATCCACTTGGGAAGGCAGTGTCCAAAAGTGACATGCCACTGGGCTTTATCTTTGATTTCCAGCTAACCAATCATGACATTTGCACCTCACAGCTAGGTCTCATCACTGTGAAAGAGCCACGTTCAGAAAAGGTGAGCGAACATGTGCCCAGGACATAAACACAACTTTGAATGTGGAGGTCAGAGGAGCATCACGTGATTGAGGAAATATAGTATCTGAAAGGTTTAATTAAAAAGTGATCGAGGAAAAGCTTGGATATAACTTAAAAAAGAAAAGAGAAGAAAAAAAGAGGGTTGACATGGAAGTCTGCTGCTATAATTTAGAATTAAAGGAGAGAGTTGCTTTTCTCGTACAAGCAAGCTCGCTCAAGAAACCTAACCTCCCACCTTGCCCATGTCAAGAAAGGATTTTTATTTCTTTAGGAACATCCATGTCTCATATTTTCTGACAAGAGATCTCAAATTTATATGCAGACCATAATAATAATAATAACAGTATAGGGTTTCTGTGAATGAAGGAGTGCGTTCATGATCCATTGAGGATTCCCAAGTAGATACACCATCCTGACCAAAACGCATAGCATAATGCGAGAGTTGTACTTTAGAGATTCCATCTGGGTCTTGATCTATTTGCTGTTTCTAGCCAGCACAGTACCATTTTCTCAGACAAAAACAAGACCACTGTCAACATCTTCTCCTGTAGCGGTAGATTCTCACCCTCTGTAGCAGTAACAGCAGTCGATGATTCATGCATGCATGGCTAAAAAGAACATACATGGGGTGCGGTGCTCCAGCAAGGCCATCCACTCAGCTACAGTCCACGCATTATTGCAATTTGATAAGATTGTACGAGCGTTACATAAGCTCACTAAATGTCAAAATAAATTGGTCACTTCCATCAAAGAATATGAACTCATGCTATTGTTCTACTTCTATCAGGCCGAAAAGAAGAAAAAAGTCGGCAAGAGAAGGGATAAGATACAGAAACATTGCCCTACCGTCTGTGCTCCATTAACACCATAGTATAAGCATTACGAAGATGAAATACTGTGATTTTAATGTAGAATTCGAGTATGAAGGACCAACAA
>Ga0325404_1003742_pt1 | contig 16230 bp, 9 predicted proteins | sample PopdelMetagenome_18_FD_205664 | JGI IMG/M metagenome (GOLD analysis project Ga0325404, IMG submission 205664) | Populus deltoides microbial communities from Bellville, Georgia, United States - Xylem-Control-R1 | ecosystem: Host-associated > Plants > Phyllosphere > Stem > Wood/Secondary xylem... | reverse complement strand
TTACTTTATCTGACATTTTTATATGGAAAAACTACTTTGAGAAGACAAACTCGTTAACACAGATATTCATGGAATTTCTTAGTGGCTGAAACGCGGCCATTCGAGGATTTTTCCTTTCTTTAAACATGAAAAAAAATAAAATTTTATCCCAAAACACATGAGTTATTAAAATAATAAAAACTAAATTATAGAATGTTACTAAAATTTTGAATATGTACCCGTAATTAATGGAGCCTGGGCAATGAAACAAATATATATTATAAATAAGTAATGTATTTTTAGTACAATGCAAAATTTACCCAATTGAAAGAATAAAACAATTTTTTTTTCAAATTTACCCCAAATCTTCATGCATGTCCTGATCGGATCCCTCCATTTATCGATTATCCTAATTAAATCTCTCGCTTATTCAGATCATTATCAATCAACCCCTGTCATGATGTTAGGTTAATAAGGTCATTCTCTCAATCAAATTTTGACTCGAAAATTGGGCTTGCAATTTCTTTTTTCTTTTTTTTTTCTTACAAGATTTCGATTTCATTTGGGGTTTACAAAATACTCTCATAGTTTCTTTGATGAGTTTTCAATGGGAGAAAAAAAATTGAAATTCAAATTTTATATATAAATTTAATTAGAAAAGTGATAGCCCTCAAGAAAAAAATTATGATATACAGAGAGTAATCAGTGACATACATTTATTTATTTTCTAGATCACTTTTAAAATATATATATATATATATAATTATAGAAAAAATTTAGATGAAAATATTGTTATCATTTTTAGAGATTATGAGTTTCATTTTTTTTATGTATGTTTTTTTTAAATAAACATAAAACATAATTAATAAAATATCATTAATTATTTACTGAACATCATAAAATTTCCTCCTCCTCGTAGTCCATTTATGTATATAAAACACAATAATCTAATTATTTGTAAATAGTTTCATAAAAGAATTCTTTGTACATGCTGTTTAAATAAGATAAATGACTACTTTATTATTTAATTTAACGTGAAGCAACATATAAAAATATTCTTTTTCTTAAAAATTAATTATTTTATACTATACTGTTTAGTTTTTATTTGTCTCATAAATAAAATTATTCTTTTTTATTAAAATATTTATTTTATTTAACTGAGCATAACACGCAACTTTTTTTGTGTGTGGTTAACTTGTTTATGGGACAAATGCATTCCAAGCGGTGTTTAACTATTTTTAATTTTTTTAAATTAATATTTTTCAGTGTTATAATATTATTTTTATATTCTATATTAAAATTAAATTTTAAAAAATAAAAAAATTATTTTAATATGTTTTTAAATAATTTTTTTTTAAAAAACAACTCATTCCGCAATCTCAAATATACGAAGAAGGAAAACACATGAAGAGCAAGGACCTGCAGTCTCGTTTTACTAGACGAAAACAGTGTCGTTTCTGTTGGCTACCTCTCTAGTTCCTCGCAGTTTCTTTTCCCTCCCTTTGTTTCCCTTTACTCTGCATCCACAGTGCAGCTTCCATTAGCCCGAGTAGATCCCTTCTTTTAAGCCACCCTAGACCGGAACTTCCGGTTAACCTACGCTCCCATACCAAAAAACCGAAAGCCTTTAATCTGCTAATTTACTCTCTCTGCTCCTATCATGGCGTCTCCTTCTCTCCTCCCGGTTTCCGGTAACTCTCTAATCCCTTATGAAAATCTCTCTTTCTTTGAATCTATCGCTCTCAGTATCCGGTACTCTGTTTTGATTATCTGTGCTGCTCTTTGAGAGTAACGAAGTAGCTAAATATTGGGAAAAGATGAACTCGTTTTGCTTGTTTAAGGTGTTAATTGGTGTTTTGCGAGTGAAAAGTAGAGTATTGGGTTTCATTTTATCCATTTTATTTCAATTTGAATCAACTGGGATTTGTTTGACATTGCATATAACCTGTTCGATCATATGCCTCCATGGGTTTTGTACTTTTTTCTTTTTAATCTAAGAACGTGTTTTATTATTTAGCTTCCCTATTTTGTGGAAATTGACTAATATTAGGCACCTTCTTCAATAATGAAAATGTGTTTTGTATTATTTTATCAGGGAGTTCAAATGAGATTCCAAGTATAAGAAGCAATCTTTCTTTTGGCACTTCATGTGAACTTGATTTTGAAGTAGAAACTTTAAATTCAGAGGGTCAATACAAGAAAAGAAGAACGTCTCTAAAAAGTGAGCCACGGTGTGAGGATTTCAGAATGGTCGAAGCTTTGTTGCCCACATTGCGTTCAGTAGATTATTATATGGAACCTTGTTTGATGGACCTGGCTGCTCTGGAAGTTGTGGATCCTGGATATTGCAGTCGGGTCCTGGATTTCACTGTTGGAAGGTTTGGTTATGGACGTGTTAAGTTTCTCGGGAAGACTGATGTTAGGAGGTTAAATTTAGATCAGATTGTGAAGTTTAATAGGCATGAAGTAATTGTATATGAAGATGAAAATGCTAAGCCTATGGTTGGTCAGGGCCTTAATAAGCCCGCTGAAGTTTCTTTGACTTTAAAACTAAAATTGTTGGATTTTAACAAGGGACGAATCAATGATGTTGTAGAGAAATTGAGGGAGAGTATGGAGAGACAGGGAGCTGAATTTATTTCATTTGATCCTGTAATTGGAGAATGGAAGTTCTTGGTTTGCCATTTTAGCAGATTTGGATTGAGTGGCGATGATGAAGAAGATATCACAATGGATGATGCGGCAGAAGTTCAAGATCCTGCTGAGATGAAAGGTGGTGAGATTGTTGATATGGATGAAGAAACCCCAGAAGAAGTAGAAGCTAATGAACCAGTTCTTTATCATTCTCTTCCTGCGCATCTTGGTCTTGACCCAGTAAGAATGAATGAAATGAGGACATGGATGTTTCCTGATGATGAAGAAGAAGTTGTTGAGGATTTGATTGGTCTACGTCAGAAATTTCCTTACAATAAAGAAAGCATTGGGTCTCCTCTACAGAATTCCACTCAGAGGATGAGCCATAGAGCTAGTTCGCCTGTCATGAGGAAAACACCTTTAGCACTGCTTGAGTACAAACCTGGCAGTTTCGATTCCAACTCCCCCGGAACCATTCTGTTGGCCCAACAACATAAGGGCCTGACTTCAAAGATGATGAAGGGAGTAGGCTTTACGCTGAACCTGGAGCATGAAACACCAATAAGTGGAAGCCATTCTTGCAACATTGTTGATGCAGGTTTATTCATGGGCCGTTCCTTTCGTGTTGGTTGGGGCCCAAATGGAGTCCTTGTTCATTCTGGTGCTCCAGTTGGAGGTAATAATTCTCAGAGGTTTCTATCTTCTTTTATCCATGTAGAGAAGGTCGCGCTTGACAAAGTGGTCAGAGATGAAAATAATAAATCCAGAAAGGAACTAGTTGACTTTTCTTTTGACTCACCTTTGAATCTCCACAAGGCAATAAACCGTGAAACAAAAGAAGTTGAGATGGGTTCATTTAAACTGAAGCTTCAAAAAGTTGTTTCTAATCGCTTAATGCTTTCAGAAATTTGTAGGAGTTATATAGACATTGTTGAGAGGCAGCTGGAGGTTCCATGGCTTTCATCCTCTGCGCGATTGGTTTTGATGCACCAAGTAATGATCTGGGAGTTGATAAAAGTACTTTTTTCTGAAAGGGAAAATAGTGGACAGTCAAAATCTGTGGGTGCTGACAATGAGGAAGATATGATGCAGGATTTGAAAGAAAGTTCTTTGGAAGTTGACCAAGAAGCACTTCCTCTTATACGGAGAGCAGAGTTCAGTTGTTGGCTGCAAGAAAGTGTTTGCCATCGTGTCCAAGATGAAGTGAGCTCCTTGAATGAATCCAGTTATCTAGAACACATTTTCTTACTTCTGACCGGAAGACAACTGGATGCAGCTGTGGAAATGGCTGCTTCTAGAGGGGATGTAAGACTGGCATGTTTGTTGAGTCAGGCTGGTGGATTGAATCATGCTGACATTGCACGGCAGCTTGATCTTTGGAGGTCAAATGGCCTGGACTTCAATTTCATTGAGAAGGAGAGAGTAAGACTTTATGAGTTGCTTTCTGGCAATATTCATGGTGCTTTGCATGATTTAAAAATTGATTGGAAGAGGTTCTTAGGGTTACTGATGTGGTATCAAATGCCACCTCACACGCCATTGCCCATCATTTTTCAAACCTATCAGCTCCTTTTTGTCAATGGTAAGGCCCCATATCCTCTCCCAATTTATATTGATGAAGGGCCAGTAGATGCAGATGTGCGTTTTCCAGAGAAACACTTTGATCTCTCATACTATCTCATGCTTCTTCATGCTAATGGCGAGGGTGAATTTAGCGCTTTGAAGACCATGCTTAGTGCCTTCTCATCAACACATGATCCACTTGATTATCATATGATCTGGCATCAGCGAGCAGTGTTAGAAGCAGTTGGCATTTTCACTTCTAAGGATCTACAAGTTCTAGACATGGGACTTGTTTCTCAGCTCCTGTGTATTGGGCAGTGCCATTGGGCCATATATGTGGTCCTTCACATGCCTCAGTGTGATGATTATCCATATCTCCATGCTACTGTTATCCGAGAAATTTTGTTTCAATACTGTGAAACATGGTGTTCTGATGAATCACAACAACGATTTATTGAGAACCTTGACATTCCATTGTCATGGTTGCACGAAGCTATGGTATGCTTTTGATTCTTTGTTACAACTGGTTTCATATATGGACACACTTACTGCACCGGTAACAATTCATTAAAAACCTCAAAAGGAGGTTGCCCTTTATGAAGTCAGTTCTGATTTCCATATTTCATTCCCACAAAAGTACTTGTATTTCTCTCTCTCTCTCTCTCTTTCCACACACCATGTCAAACATCAACCAGTATCTTTTATAGCAGCAAAATTTGTCCTCTAGGGCTCCACCCACTGACTTAATAAGCATCAAAATTCATATGGGTTCAGCTGAATTAAATTTTTTGTTATGTGGCGATATGATACAATTTTTCTGCTGTTTTTCTGTTTTAGCATGTATGACATTGACGGAAATAAACTTTCTGCATTACCCGTGCTGAGGATTAGTATTGGTTGACTAATTTTCAACTTGAATTTTTTTTTTGGAACTATTAGCAAATTTGATATCTGCCAACTGATTTTCTGATTCCATTTTGGTGAGGAATAGCAAAGTGAATTTCTTATCCCTTATAAAACTTCTCTTTATTGTCCTGGTTGACACATTACATCACATGCAATGCAGGCGGTTTATTTCAGTTACCACGGGGATCTCTCAAAGGCCCTAGAGCACTATCTTGAATGTGCAAATTGGCAAAAGGCTCATTCTATTTTTGTAACTTCAGTTGCTCATAAATTATTTTTGTCAGGTATAAGCTTTTCTTTATAATACGAATTAGCACATGCTGTATTTATCAATCATTTGGAAGCCCCTTGTAGAAGGGAAAAAAAACTTATGTTTTTTTTTGGGCTATATGTAATATGTTCATGATTCAGATTTCTATGGTCTAAAACAAAGAAATTACATAATTTTTGGGCTACATGTAATTTCTTTTCACATTCAATTTGATGCAGCTGACCACTCAGAGATTTGGAAGCTTGCAATTGCAATGGAGGATCATAAATCTGAAATTGCAAATTGGGACCTGGGAGCTGGAATTTACATATCATTCTATTCGATAAAAAATTCATTTCAGGATGACACCAATACCATGAGTGAACTGGTAAGGAAACTTGGCTCATATATTAATTCCGTGGATCTTAGCACGCATTCTGTACATCATTATCAGCATGCAAAGTGGTCATTGCTTAATGAATTGTACTCACGACAACAGTTTATTCCTTAAGCTGTGCTGATGCTATCAGTTGTAAATGAGAACTGCCTTTATTGTTGTGTCAAAGCAAACTCTCCCCCACCCATCCACCCAACAAAACTGGTGTTGATCTGAGTTTTTTGGTTAATGGAAACTAATGGCTTGTTCACTTTGAGTTGGTATTCTATTGCCCTTTTTTGGCTTGCTGTCCCAAATCAAGACGCCTTGTTTTCCTCTATAATTGAGCACTATTGAACGCTTGCTATCTTTCGTAGGATTCTATCGAGAGCAAAAATTCTGCCTGCAGAGACTTCCTTGATCATCTTAAGGACTCTTTAGATGTTTTGCGGGACCAATTACCAATGGATGCAAGGTATCTTTTTTTTTAGTTTAATTTCTTGGAAACAAATGTGTTTTGACTAATAATTGTCAGCCTCATTTTAGTCATCTTTCACATCTTGAGATCATCCATGTTACCTTGTAGAAAACAAATTATCTTTACCGTTGTTTATGGTAAAAAGTGTCTTTACCCTTTGATATTTTGGTAGCATGTGTTTTATTAAGATTTTTTTGAATCGTTTCAATCAGCACCTGTTTCATCTAGATTTTTGCGTGTACTTCAAAAATTCCTTCTCCCTTAAAAAATGTCTTGTTGATATATATGTAAGCTATGATGTTTTGAAATGCAGTCTCCTTGGGAATCTCGTAGTTCTAGAAGCATTATGCATTATTTGTATGCAACAGTTGGGATTATCTTTTGCTTGGCCTATAGCGGGGAGGGTCAGAAAGACCACAAATTTGGGGACGATAGCTTCCAAGTGTTCTTGGCTCTCTCATATTTTCCCTATCAACATGGCTTAATGTTTTTTGTGCAGGGTAGCGTATTCAAAGATGGCAGAGGAGATCTCAGAATTGCTTCTATCTGATCCTGATATAAGAGAGGGGTCAACACGAGATGCTCAGTTAAGCTGCTTTGACACTGTTTTGAGAGCTCCAATTCCTGAAGACCTCCGCTCAAATCATTTGCAGGATGCCGTCTCTCTCTTTACATGTTATCTTTCAGAGATGGCTGCCTAGTCTTGATGCTTCTTTGTTCAGATTGCTAGTTTACGATTCGAGCATGTAGAAGTAGTGTTTCACTGTAAGCTTGTACTTGCACTCACTTCCAGTCTCTCATAATTATAATAGACACACATCAAGTTGCACATGAAGTTCCATGCAAGATATTCTTTCCACTAGCGCTTCCTCGTTGGATGTAAGCTACAACGGCAGCAATGTGAGACACAGGTCAGTGGTCTATGGAAGGTTTTATATGGAGTTTATTTATATGGTTTTAACCAAATTGTTTGGCCGCAAATGTTGCAGTTTGAGATAATCCTCCGTTTTTCTTGGTCCGTCCAAGGCACTTGGAGCTTGTGTAAATTTTTTTAAAAAAATAATCTTCAGTTTGAGATAATTTTTTTGAAACATAAATGAAGAACAAAAGAAAAATGGATCTGATTAAAAACCTTAAATAAAAACACAACTGAGGGATCGTTGATTTTGTGGTTGATTTGTGGGTTATAAGCGTTTCTTCGAATGCCAGGTGGAATTAGACTATATTTTAGTCAGCCACTCCAGTTCACGTACTTCTGGGGTTTTTTTAACAGTTTTAATTTCTTTTTTCTTTTGTTACCTTGTGTAAAAATCTTTTGCTAATTATTATACATTATATCATACAGTAGACCTGAAAGGAAGAAAGCTGTTTTTCTTTTACTGCGCTTTGCCTCTGTGGATCTATTCAGGTAACTCAACTTAGCTTTGTTTTAATTTTATCATTCTATGTAATGTTTGTGATATTTTATTCTGATCTTGAAAATTTAAAGTTTTTATAAAATTCTATAATTTAATTAAAGTTCACTTTGATTAAATAAGATTTAAATTTGTACTATTAAAAATAATTAAAAGAAGAATGATTGAAATAAAAATGAAAAAAATATAGAGCTTTGTTTTATTTTCATGCTAAAAGCATAATTTTCATTCTAAAAGTCTTAATTGATGTATCTTTGGTTCTTTTAATTTTAGGCTTTTATATTTTAATCCTAAATTTTTTTCTTTATTTTTACATTTTAGTTCCTAAGCTTTAAAAGGAGAGAAAATCATAGAAAAATGAGGGGAAAAAGAAAAAAAAAAATTAATGACATTCTGTCAATAAAAAAAATCAATCTTAATGACAATTGTTTTATATATATATATATATATATATATATATATATATATATATATATGAGTTCTATTGAAGTGTTTTTGATTTTTTATATCACTAGAAAAGGGCTTAAAAAAATTTATTTTATTTGATTTAATTTTGGATTCTCTAACAGATTTAAGAGTTTTTTAAGGTTGGAAATGAATATATTAAGGAGTATAGGGTGTTTTATGGGTTTTTTAAATGAAAAACAAATATTAGGAAAATGACTTTTTAAGTTTAAAAACTTGAAACCTAATTTTGCGCGACCGGTTACCAATAGATGCCAGGTTTTTGTTATTTAATTTCTTTGAAAAATGTGTTTTTTTCCCCTTAATATCAACGAGAGGGAAGCACCTTAGAAATTACAGACGAATAAACCGAGAAGGTGTCACCCACAAGTGTCAGATAATCAGAAAGAGCCTCTGGAAAATTATGAACACTCATCTCAAGAGGATGTGCAATTGTGCAGAATTAGCTAACCAATCCGCACATCTGAGAAAACGAACCCGCCAAGGCCGTTGCAAGAGAAAGATGATGGAATGAATTAATTGAGAGTTAGGACCAGTTGGTTCATTGTCGGCATTGATCATGTCCACTGCAATCTTAGAGTCCACTTCCAGCTCAACTTTTTGAAACCAGTCATCCCATGCTAAAATCAAGCCTGTGTAAATACCTCAGAGTTCCGCCATTACGACTGAACGGCAGCGAATATTAAATGCAAAACCACCAAACCTCACACCAGCATCATCTCGGATAAGCTCACCAACCGTAGCCAAACCAGTAGCATAAATTAAAGACCCATCCATGTTAACCTTAATAACACCTCTAGCAGGAAAACACCACGATATCAACAGTTCCTGTTTCTTGGGCAACTGGAGCTAGCTCCAAGTTAATCAAAGAAGACGTGCACCTCATAATATTAGCAGCCATATATAGACTTGAGAACCACCAAAGGATTAGATGGAGGCGAAAAGGAGGGATCAAAGACAGCTGCATTTCGCCAATTCCAGAGTTGCCAGCATGTGCTAACAATTCAAATACCCCAAGAAACTTCCCCAGAGATCACTGCCCGGGGCAACAGGTTGTAGACGATATTCCGGCCTGTAAACCGAGAGACAGGAAAAGCTGGTAAAACATGAAGAGGTTGACAGCTACTCCAAACCTGCTGAGCGAGAAAAATCATCACGCAAAACATGAAGGATGGATTCACACTCCCCTCTCCTGACGTTCAACAAAAAGTAGGGTCTCACAAGAGAAGTGGGAAAGATCTTTTCTTCTAATTCTTCTTTTGAGCATGAAACAGTTCTCTAATGAAGTGAAAGGTTTTGATTAATTTACATGCACAAAGCAACAGCCCTCCGAGGAAGATACTTATTAACTCAATCTGCCTCGGCGAGAATAAGTAGAATTTCGACAACAGAATCGGTCTCGCTTCTCCCATTCCGTCGACAGCCAAATGGATGGGACTTGGGATTCAAATAAAGCCAAGCATTATATTTTTTTAAACAATTGATGTTTTTATTTACAATTTTTGTTATTGATATTTACTCCAAGGGATATTTTTATTCTTTTTATATATAATTTTATAAATAATTGAATTACTTTATTATTCTTTCCATTCAATTTTTTTTAAGCCTTGACTTTTAGAACTTGGTTATAATTTTATGAGGTTTTTTTTTTTGTTATTGTTGCTTAGTCGTAGAGTTATTTTCAGTTTTGTGTATATAAAAAAAAGTTGTTCACAAGTGCTCGACACACATGTGCTAACAAAAAAAAAGTTATTCACAAGTTCACGTTTATATTTTTTGCTTAATATAAAAAAATTTGTTAATAACATCTACACATTAATTGTTTGTATTGAAAAAAATAATTACCCTACAACTAAATAAGTTGAATAAACGTATTAACACTTTACTTTTAGTATTTATTGACATAAATAATTCTTATAAATTTTTTTATTTATAATTAAATTTATTTTAAAAAATAAATTTAAAAAACTTTCAAATTTAATTTTTATTTTTTTGCTAAATTTTTTTATTGAAATCGTGGTGACGTGCGGATGACATGACTAGTATTATTCTTACAAATGTAAGAAAGTAATTAACTTAAATGTCACACGTGAAAAACATCCATTCATCGATTCAGTCAGGTGGGGTAAGTAAAGCAGAGCACTCACTGTCTGTCCTACTCATGCTGTCATCCTGTGATACCTTAAAACGCCAAAACTGAAATAACCAATCAAATTTAATTAACCTTAAAAAAACATTTTCTATATATAATTACATATAATTAATTCTTCCTCTCTCTCTCTCTCTCTCGCATTGTAAACTCTCTTCCTGTGTCTGGAAAGTGGAGCTTGGCATCAGCAGCTTTTAGAGAGAAAAAGCCACTGAAGAAGCTTCCTTTCACTGCCTCCCTCAGGTTTCTCCCTATCCTATTTATTATTCTTATTCTTGTAGGAGAGAAGAGTAGATCTTTCTACCTCTCTCTCTCTCTCTAGAATTGTCCTTTTCTCTATCTAAAAAATAAAATTTAATATTTTTGGTTTAAATTAATTGAAGATGCGTCGGTCTGCATCGAAGAAGACGGGTCAATCCAATTCTACCACTGCTTCAATTACTTCATCGGCTACGGATCTTTTTCGCTCCTGTATCTCCTCTCTGTTTTTCTTTTAATTTTCATTTTTTACTCAGTTTTGATTTCTTATTTATTTTTCTAATATTTTTCAATTGATTTTTTATTAGTTGAATTTGTTTAATTCTGATTTTTTTGGTGCGGAAGTAAACTCTTTTTTCTGGAAAATTTATTGGCTTTTGTTTTAATGGGTTTTGTTTGGATTAGATTGGAAAAAAAATAATGGAGAGCTTATTAGTGTGTGCAGTTAATTAATTAATTAATTATGATTTTATTGTTGCAATTAAGTAAATAAAGTTGATCAAGAGGTGAAATTTAAATAAATAATTGAATAAATAAGTAAGACGTATTGGTTGGTTAGCCCAAAGAATAGCTGTAAGGGATTGGTGTTTGTATGAAGTAAAAACCTTTAATCGTAAGACTTCACTACTACTACACGATCAAGCTAATTATTGCTTCCTTCGTAGGGAAAGATATATTGGATTGGATGCTTGTCAATCAATGTTCAGACCGTAAATGTTTGGTTATTGCAAGAAACTGAATTCTGTTTGTTCTTGTTTGGTTTTGCCATTCTCAATGGGAAAAATAGTTGCCGTCTCTATTTCACACATTCATAGTAAATTGTCTGAAATCAAGTGTCTTAGTGGCTTCTTCTGATCATGGATTCATTATAAATAAATAAGGGAACTGTTGGAAAGGTGAGAGATGTTGTATGTTGATGAAAGTTCGTAAACAAAAATTTGGGACATCCTAAAATGAAAGGAGGGTAAAAGTTTTGAGACAACAAGGGCAATATTATGCTGAAGGTTCAAAATCTTCGGCTTCTACATGAAGAAAATCTCAATATTGTTCTGCTTATAGCATCTTGTGAAAAAAAAAATTCGAGCATTTATAGGTAGAATGAACATTTACTATTTGTAGATGCTTGGAAAAATACGAGCATTTATATTACAACTTTTTAAAAAGGTTCTACTACTGAGAATATTTTGAAATTCTGTGTGCATTAAAGACCATATGAATAGCAATTAAATGTGAACAGGAACGAGGAACAACTATTTGTAAGAGTATGACACTGAAAAGAAGTTGTGCACTTTTTAGCTATGGAATTCTTGGACTAAATGAAAACTAGGAATACAATGTAATAACATGTTTGAGGTTGCTTTTACGGAATGTTAGCATTATTCTTTTTCTGAGTTTATCTCAGTGCTATTTTAGGGTTAACATTTCATTAAGGTTGTAACTGGATGAACTTTTGTCCTTTTAGCCTCAAGTAAAGCATCTTCAAAAGAAATGGAGCGAATTGATAACCTATTTTACTCATATGCAAACAGGTCTTCTGGTATGATTGAGTAAGTTTTCTCCATTGAAATACGGCATTCGATTGTTGAAGTGTTTATTAGCTTTTCATCATTGAAATAATTGAAAATGTCAGTTGTGTTAATTTAAATTGCTACTGACTGGTGATTTTCAAGTTAAGGAGATGATATGTTCGTAAGTTACTTAATTACATATGAATGAACTTCCTGTGATGATGATTTTTGCATGCAACACTTCGCCTTCATATTTCAAACTTCAACTTTCTGTGTCTCTGAGCTTCAACGTCAATTGGTAGGAAAAATTCCAGATTTCTTAGAAATCTTTTTAAAAAAATTCTTAGGGAATGTTTTTGATTAGGTAATGCATTGTTGATATTGGAAATGTAGTCAACATGTCCTTGCCAAAAACTTAGTTCCTTCCTGACAGGGGTTTGGTGAACCTTGATTCCAACATTAAAAGTGAGAATCCAATGAGAAAAATGGAAAAGCGTGGAAAAAATCTGTGAAAAAATATTGCAGGCATAAATCAGAATCAAACTCAAGATTTGGAAGGAAGTCCTGTGTGGAACTTCTGCAGAATGAATGGAAAGCCAACGGAAACTAAATGTAGATGATCCATATGTATTCAAAGTAGTCTTGATGAACTCTTGTAATTTTGTTCTCCTACAAGAGGCTAGATTTTTAGTTAATACCTTCTCGCGATGGTAGGTTAAAAAGTACTAGGGGTAGATTCTGTCCACTAGTGAATTCAAGTGATAAATGATAATAAGTTGGACTGCCATCACAACAGTGAGGGAAGCTTCTTTCCTTAGCAAGAACATGAGGGTTTACCAATAATTGGAAGTTTATAAGAACTTGCATGCAAAAGATGAATTGTAACAGGAATGCTAAATTATGATAATTCAGTGTGTATTCTTGCTTTCATAAAGTAGAGTACATGTTTCTGCTTGAGTTGCTATATCAAAGAATGATTTAAGGTGTATCATTTTAAGATTTGTCCCTGCATTTCTAATGTTAAAAATATGTCATTTGAACAGCCCAGAAGGAATTGAAACTCTATGTTCAGATATGGAGGTGGATCATACTGATGTTAGAATCTTGATGCTAGCTTGGTAAGTTAGACTGGGAGGTATTAGAGACCGTGCTTAACTTTTGACTAAGATTATTTGTTGAAACTGATGGACCATACATGCCAGGAAAATGAGAGCTGAAAAACAGGGATACTTTACCCTGGTAAGGAACATCTGTCTTCTATACCCATCAATTTCAACAAAATCAGTCACTTTGATTCTTGTTTCAATTTTGATGTTATTCAATGAATATGTTATCTACTTTCATCTTTGATTTTCAATTTTGACTTGCCAATTTTTTCCACCATCCAATAATAAAATGTATTAGTTGTTATTAGCAGCCTTTTAATTGATTTTAGCTTTCAAGGAGATGCTTGGATAGTTTTCTGACTTGTTATTCTATGAAGCGAGAGTTTCTTCAGAATTTGATTTTGTTTGCAACAGTGTTTACTCAAAACATATAAAGATTGCATGGTGCTAATATTCAATACTTACCATACATGCTTTTATACATGCACAGACATAAATAGATACCAACGCTGTTCACTCATTAAAATTACCTGGTCCTGTTCTATTCTCTATATCCGTGGATGCTTATCTGTGCTTTGTGGCTTGTCGTTTTCCATTTGTGCATGCATGATTTGTTGTACGATCTAGAAGTTATACATACAAATATGTGTTGGGATATATCTTAAGCTCTTAAGTATTTGTTTTCGTCTCGTTGTTCCTTCTTCATGTTGATCACCATATACCCAAAAACTGTCATCACTCTCTTATACATATAAATACGTGCTGGGATATATCTTAAGCTCTTGAGTATTTGTTTCCATCTCCTCGTTCCTTCTTCATGTTGATCAACATATACCCTAAACTGTCATCACTCTCTTATACATACAAATACGTGCTGGGATATATCGTAAGCGCTTGAGTACTTGTTTCCATCTCCTTTTTCCTTCTTCATGTTGATCACCATATACCCAAAACAATCATCACTCTCTCTCTCTCTCTCTCTCTCTCTCTCTCTCTCTCTTAATATTACATAATTAGTAATATCACTCGCTTTTCCCATTCTTCTCTCTCTCACTAGAATGTCTTGTTATTCATAGGAGGAGTGGCGACAGGGCCTCAAATCACTGAGGGCTGATACTCTAAATAAATTAAAAAAGGCCCTCCCGGATCTAGAGAAAGAGGTATGACCTTTACTTGATGAAAGGAACTGATCTAAAGAAGGTTGAGAATCTACTGATCTTTTATTCTCATATCTAAAAGGTTAAGAGGCCATCAAACTTTGTGGATTTCTATAACTATGCATTCCGGTATTGCCTAACAGGTATTATGAGTTCACAGTGGAGTGTTCTCACATGCGGAAACATTATCTTTCTCAGTTTCTCTCCTTATTTATGCTGCTCTCACCCTTTTTTTCCGGTTCAGAGGAGAAACAAAAGAGTATTGACATAGAGAGCATCTGCCAATTGTTGGATCTTGTTTTAGGATCCCATTTCCAAGCCCAGGTTGATTACTTCATTGAGTATCTAAAGGTCAGTTGGCCACATTTTTCATTTGTGTTTTCTGAAATTTGCTAATGTTTGTATTCTAGTTCTTGATAGACAATGTCAAGGGTCATTTTTTATTTTGGTGCTGCTAGATTCACTAACAATTTTGTTATTCTCGCTAATTGATTTTCAAAATAACTAAAGTACCCTCCTCTTTAATTTTATCATGTTCCAACTTACCTTCACTAATGTTGATATGAAAGGTTACAACTGTCATTTTAAAAAGTACATATTGGGAATAACAAACTTTGTAGTGAATTTGGCAGCACCCTTTTTTTTATGTTTTTTTGCGTTTGATCGACAAATTTATGCTTCTTCTCTCTGGTCTATTAGCTTCATTTTTTTTTCTTGTTTTTGAAGTTTGATGTGCTAGGTGATCCAGGCAACTTTATTAGCTGAATTTGAGAGGAAATGCCCCATTGTTTTATGTTCATGTATTTTTATTCTTTGGTAGTTGTTGCTGCCCCTGATGAACTGTGCTTTCACTGTGAGTGCAGATTCAAAGTGATTATAAGGTCATAAACATGGATCAGTGGATGGGATTTTACCGTTTTTGCAACGAGGTACTTCCTATTCTTCACCAGATAACTCGAAATCTCTTGATTTCCTTACATTTATTTGACTAGTTATAGACCTAGTGGTGTGCTCCATGCACCTTCCATCCTTTTCATGGTATTTTGTATTTTGGTAGTGCGTATCCATACATGTTTAGGCACCTTAACAGTACAGTTCCCTTCACAAGGTAAAGCAGAAGAAAAACTGGAGAGAATAAATTTATTTCGGCATTGGCTTAAACTCTCTGTTGATCCTTCATTATACGATACCGATGTCTCTGCGCTTGCTTAGTTGCCACTGTCCTGTAGATGTTTCGGCTTGTTATCGTGTTCCCACTCCATTGACAGTTTCAAATCTTTTAACAGATAAGTTTTCCAGACTTCAGTAATTATGATCCGGAGCTTGCATGGCCCCTGATCCTGGACAATTTTGTAGAATGGATGCGAGCCAAAAGGACCTAAAACCCAATGCTTTTGGTTACTTGGTTCTCAGCTGTAAACCATTGTTGTTGTTATTTGAGCAGGTAGTGGTGAAATCCATTTTCTTTTCCCCGCCATTTGGGAAATGTATTATTTTTGATCCCATGCCTGTTCTCTATTTTCTCCCTCTCTTTCTCTTTGCTGTTTAATAAGATGTGTGCTTGATTTGGTTGCAGGATTATTGAAACTACACCAATTGAACTCCCCTGTATTTCTAACTTCCCTTGTTACTTGGTTTATTTTAATCCTGTTCTCCACCAAACGTGTATCTTACGCACAAATTTCTGAGGGTGTGTTTGAGATAGAGGTATGGTTGGGTTTTCTATGGAGGGATCCACAAAAAAGCAATAAAAAGCATGTATTTTTTGCTTTTAATGAGGTGTGGTTTGTGCTTTAAGAAGGTTGTACCTCAAAAAAAAACCCGATCATATCTGTACACATCTCTATCCCGAACACACACTTAGAAAGTGATGTTTACTTTGTCGGTGTCCATGCAAGTTCTGCTTGTCGCTGGGATAGATACTGTTCAAGAAAATTCTCCATTGAGCTTGAGTAGATTTTCCGTGGCTGGGTTGGCTACGTGTGT
>Ga0325404_1003741_pt1:0-15000 | contig 16231 bp, 12 predicted proteins | sample PopdelMetagenome_18_FD_205664 | JGI IMG/M metagenome (GOLD analysis project Ga0325404, IMG submission 205664) | Populus deltoides microbial communities from Bellville, Georgia, United States - Xylem-Control-R1 | ecosystem: Host-associated > Plants > Phyllosphere > Stem > Wood/Secondary... | reverse complement strand
CAAATTCTCTCCCTTATCTCCTTACTTTAAGTACTTTAATTATATTGATGGTTATTGTATTTACTTGAAGTAATTTGCATTAATTATCAAATATAGTGATACACCTAATTCACTCCCTTTTAGATGTTAAGTTGCCTTAATCCTAGAACAACACAAATAAATCAACACATAGATAAACAATTCTGAACCCAGGAAAAAAATAAACTAAGACAAATATGTAAAGTCCCTTTAAAACAAAATAGGGCACATCAAAGTAGATTGTCAATTTTTTAAAAAGCAATAAGAAGATTTGTCATCACAAGAAGACAATGAAAGCTACTTGGAGTGATGATTCGAATTTAAGCTCTAACGATGAAGAAGAACATATGGCCAATATGTGCTTTATGAATATCGAAAGCGAAAATAAGAAATCAAGAGAGTATGGGGAATAGTTTTTGAATAGTGCTTGCTTAATACATATGGCTTGAGACGACTCATTATTCTTAAGAATTACCTAAATAAATGGAGGAAAGGTCACATATGGAGACAACTCAAAAGGAAAAATAATTGGAGTTGGAAATATTGGAGGTAAATCTTCTCCTTCTATTGAAAAATTTTTCTTGTTAATAGCTTAAAACATAATTTGCTTAGCATTAATCAATTATGTGATAAAGGCTATAAAATTGTTTTCGATCATACATGTTGTTTGATTCTTAATTAAAGATGATAAAATAATGTATGTAGGAAATAGAAAAAAGAAAATGTCTAGAAGATTAAAATTAATGCATACATGAGAATACAAAGTTGTCTTGTTGCTAACATTAATGATAGTTTTCTTTGGCATAAGAAACTAGGTCATATTAGCATGAACATCATTTCTAATCTAGTTAAAGATGAACTAACTAAAGATCTCCCACATATAGGTTTTAAAAAAGAAAAGTTATGTGAAGCTTGCAAAATAGATAAATAAGTGAAAACTTCTTTTAAGAGGAAAAATGACATTTCAATTGATATACCTTTAGAATTACTACACATAAATCTATTTGGACCTGCTAGAACTAGAAGTATAAGTGGTAATAGATATATATTTATAATTGTTGATGACTTTACAAGATATACTCGAGTTTTGTTTTTGAATCTAAAGATGAAACAATTTATGAATTTACAAAATTTTCAAGGAAAGTTGAAAATGAAAAGGGTTTTCCATAATAAATATAAAGAGTGATCATGGTGGTGAATTTATAAGTGATTTATTTGAAATGTTTTATGAAGAAAAAGAATACCACCATAACTTTTCAACTCTTAGAACTCTGCAACAAAATAGAGCTGTGGAAAGAAAAAATCGATCTCTTCAAGAAATGACAAGAACTATGTTAAATGAATTTGACACATCTATATGTTTTTAGATGGAAGTCGTAACACTTGTTTGTGATTGGAGTTGAAAAAGACTCCTTATGAGCTTTGAAAAGGAAGGAAGCCCAACATTTCATATTTCAAAGTTTTTGGTTCAAAATGCTTTATTCTCAATACTAAAGATAACATAGATAAATTTGATTTAAAATCTGATGTTGATATTTTTCTTAGCTATTCCTCCTTTAGCAAAACATATAAAGTTTATAATAATAGAATACTTTGTCTTGAAGAATCCATTCATGTCGCATTTGAAAAAACTCAAAATAACAAAATTGTTAAGACTCTTGATGACACAAATGAAAGTGTTCAACATTTGAGTATTAATGATAAGATCCCTATAAAGGCAAACAATGAAGGACTGGACAAATACCAACCAAGTTTAAGCAATCAACAAGATATGATAAGTAACTCAATTGTACCACCAAATGAGCTAAGACATATAAGCTCTTACATTCCTGGATTAATTATCAATAATCCTTTTGAAAGAACTAAAACCAGAGCTTTACTTAGAAACATTAGTGGTCACTTTTCATTTGTTTCTCAAATAGAACCTAAATCATTTTTAGAAGCTGAAAATGATGAAAAATGGATTTTGGCTATGCAAGACGACCTAAATCAATTTGAAAGAAATGATGTTTGGGAACTAGCCCTTAGACCTAATAATCAATCTATAATTGGAACAAAATAGGTGTTTAGAAACAAAGTTGATGAACCTGGAACAACAGTTAGAAATAAAGTTAGACTAATTATTAAAGGTTATAATCAAGAAGAAGATATAGATTATGAAAAAACCTTTACACCGGTAACTAGACTATAATCAATAAGAACGTTATTAACCTATGTTTGTCATACTAACTTCACACTTTTCCAAATGGATATTAAAAGTGTAGTTTTAAATGGATTTATCATGGGAAAAAAATGTATGTTGAGCAACCACAAGGTTATGAAAATCTTCATTTTTCCAATCATGTTTTCAAACTTAAAAAGACATTGTATGGTTTAAAACAAGCACCTAGGGCATGTCATGACAGACTCAAGTCTTTTCTTATTAATAATAATTTTAATTTTGGTAAAATTGACACTATATTTTTTACAAAAAGAAAAAGGTAAAGATATTTTGATTGTACAAATTTATGTTGATGATATTATATTTGATATTACTAATGAATCTCTTTGTAAAGATTTTGTAAAGCACATACAAGATGAGCTTGAAATGAACATGATGAGAGAGTTAAACTTCTTCCTTAGATTGTAAATCAAACAACAAAAAATAGCATCTTCATCAACCAAAACAAGTATATAAAGGATCTTCTAAAAATATTTGGGATGGAATATGTCAAAGTAACACACCCATGAAAATATCAGTAAAGCTTGATATGGATGAAAATGGTAAGAATATAGAAATCACCAAATATCAAGATATGATTAGTTCACTTTTATTCTTAACTCAGTAGACCTGATATTATATTTTGTGTATGACTATGTACATGTTTTCAAGTTTGCCATAAAAAATCACAAGTTAGTGCCGTAAAATATATTTATCATTATTTGCATGGTACTATAAATTTAGGGTTGTGGTATCCGAAAAGAAGTAAGTTAAGTTTGATAAGCTATTCAAATGCGAACTTTGTCGGATGTAAAGTTGATAGAAAGAGTACTAGTGGAACATGCTATTTTCTAGGATCCTTACTAGTATCTTGGTTAGTAAGAAACAAAACTTTGTAACCCTATCAACAATTGAAGCAAAATATATAGCAACAAGTAGTTGTTGTGCTCTAGATGAAACAAATTATAAAGGACTATTGACTTATATTTGATCATATACCCATTAAGTGTGATAACACTACATTAGTCTTTTTAAGAACTTTATAAAACACTTTCGTACAAAACATATAGAAGTGAGACATCACTTCCTAAGAGATCACATTGCGAAAGATATTGTACTTTATTTTGTAGGCATAAAACACCAACTAGCAAATATTTTCACAAAGCTTTTAAGCAAGGACCACTTTTGCAAAATAAAAAGGAATTTAGGCTTTATCCACGCCAAAGATATTTGAAGTCTTTTTTTTTGTGTATATTAATGGAAATAAGTTGGACATATTCACATGATAAGATGTATACCCTCTAAGTATGGAAACTATGAAAAATATATTTTGCTGCAAATTTTATTATCTGTCCAAGTCTGAGATGAACATGCCAAACGATTCATAATGATTAGTTCAACAATATTATTGGAAAAAATCTTGAAGAAGGGATTTCATCAAGTGATGTAAAAAGCTTGGTGAGATTCATCAAGTAGTTATTATACTCTTGAACTTGGACTAATGAAGGAAAACAATATTCAAGTATGATATGGTACTTGAGGTGTGGATGTAGGCTTGATGAATCACGTTGAAAATGAGTTTATGAATTCTATTCCCTATCCTTTTATTTTAAGTACTTTAATTATATTATTGGTTATTGTGCTTACTTGAAGTAATTTATATTAATTATCAAATATAAAGATATATCTAATTGACCTCCTTTTGATGTACTTTAATCATAGAACAAGACAAATAAATCAACATAAAAATAAACCTAGGTAAAGAAATAAAGCAAGACAAAGAAGCAACTCCACAACCATTAACACCCTAAAAATGACCTAGACACACAAACAAAGATGATGAAACGCAAAGTACTGTGACCCCATAATAGACAGTAAGAAGAAGAAATTCAAATCAACGCATACGAGAGCAATAACTTTCCTCAACAAAGAAGGAAAAAACCTATGACTGCCATATCTAAACAAAAACAAAATTAAAATGAAAAAACCAAACAGATCAATACAAAGAGCAAATGCAGCAGATGGGAGCAAAGATCCAAAGGCACGGGGGAAGAAATTAAACAAGAACCGTTTACGATTCACCTCCCATCTCTTCTTCTTCCTTGCCTGTTATGTTCTTCCCTCTCCTCTCTTCTTCTTTGTTCATGGAAAGAAAATGTTGATTTGAACGACACTAAGGGGGCGTTTGTTTGCCCAGAAAGTGGTTTCCTGGAAACGACTTTCCAAACTTTCTTGTGTTTGTTTGCTATTAGGATAATTCATCAACGGAAAACACTTTCCAATCAAAGGAAAATTTGGCTTGATTTCCAGAAAAGTGTTTTTCTTTTATTTTAGCGGAAAACACTTTCTAGAAGTTGTAAAAAATTTAGAAATATCATATTATTTGCTGATTATATCAAATTTCATCCTCAAACTTTTGATTGATATATATTTTGTTTGAGTTTTTTTTTTTTCAATTTCATCCCTTAAAATTTGATTTAATTTGATTTTTATATTAACTTTGATCCTCATTTTTATGATTGTTGTTTGCTTTTCTCTTATTATTTTTTTAAGTGAAATTTTTTATCTATCAAATTTAGTCCTCATTCTTTTGATTGCTACTTATTTTATTTGAAATAATTTATGAAATTGTAATTATTATTATTTTAATTTCATTATTTTTCAAATTTTTTTATTTGTTAGATTTGATCTCTAATATTTTGATTATTATTTATTTTATTTGAGATAATTTATAACATTATATTTTTTTCAATTTCATTCTTATTAAACTTTTTTAATTTGTAAGATTTGTTCCTTATTATTTTAATAAACTTGAAAAAAAAATAAAACATTAACAGACTATTTTCCAGCTGATTTTTCATAACATAACTACACACTGGAAAATGTTTTCCAACTTATTTTTCATGACACTACCAAACATCGGAAAAGAATTCACTTTCTGGAAATTTATTTTTCAAGGAAACTATTTTTTTAAAAAAAACTACTTTTCAACAAACAAACGAAGCCTAATTACAGCGGTAAAAAAGTCAGAAAAAAGGAGGAGGAAATGTGATGGAGAATGAGTTACGCCCACAAAGAAAAAAAGAGGAAAAATATTTCTGTCCATTCACATAGCATGAGAAGAAAAAGAAACAAATCTCTTGCGAGACAGAAGGAAATCTTGAGCGAGAAATACTGCTTGAGCCCACAGTAAAAGTTGTCTAGCTCCATAGTGAATCCCGGAGCACTTTTAGTTTTTCTTGTTAATAATTAGTTGAGATATCATTTCCAGTTTACCAATTAATGAAGCATGCCTGAGACATTTCTCTAGTTTATTTTCCATCTTGATCATAAATCTACAGATGGTTTATGATCTCACAGAATAGCCGTTGGGATGAGGCTTCTTGGTCGTTGTTGTTGTATCATAACTTCACAGACCTTAGGTTGAGTGTTTATTCCCCGCATGACTTCCTTCAGGCAGCAATCTACCAGTGCTCAGTTCCAGGCCAAAGTTTCTCATCCTATTAGGTGCATTAGGTATCATAATCAGTGTTTAAGTGACCAAACAGGATGATAAATCTGGAGTCGGTTGCAGCAAGGTGTGTTTCTTTAATTTCTCTGTAACACGCTTATTGATTAAAGGAGAAAAACACTTTAAGTTCAGCTTAAGAACTGTATGGTGTGATGTGATGCAATCTTCCCTTCCTAAATCTCGTCGATTCTCACTTCACTTTAAATTTGGAATCAGTTGCTGATTTTTGCTGTCTTTTCCGAAAGCAGTCGTACTTCCACGAGGAGTATACGTTCTTCTCTAAGCACTAGATTGCATGGTGTCAGTATTGGTTTCTGATCATGATCACTGCACATAATTTCAAACATTGCATTTTTTGCATAAGCTTATACGGGTCTTTGTATCACTTCTGTGGGATACTTTCTTATATCAGCACCAAATATTCTTGATTGGATTCCTTTTCCAAGGTTTCAATTTTAAATGTAGTCACATTTTCTTTTGGCAGTTCGAGACCCTTTTATTTTTTTTGCAATCACTTTCCTTGAAGGAAATGAACATACTGTGTAGTTCCCACAGTATTCTGCTATTGAAAACGCGTTTGCTAATCACAATTATACTTCAGTTTTCAGGTTCTATAGGAATTAGAGATAAATTATGCTTCTTCTGATATTTTTGTACGTTAGAGCTTAATATGATATTTATTGCTCTGTGATGACCATGCATAAACACTCCTCCGAATTTCTTAGTTATCTTTTCAATACTTCAGAGGAAGGAATCGGCGGTTGTCATTGTTGAATTGTTCTGATATTATCAATCATCTTTCCTATTTCCAGTTATGCATTAGAGGAGGTCAGAGATGATTCCGCAGAACTCACCCTCGACTTCTATAGCGACGACAACATTTAAAGCCTTGAAAAATATATGGTAATACTATGTGAATGTCTACACAATATGTGAATGTTTTTTTCTTCACCTACTAACAAAATGTGTATTAGGTTTCCTGCTTAAAACTTGTTGCTGGGTATGCCTTCTCATCTGGCATATCAGTAGGATAGAAAAGAAAGTTATGAGATTTTATAATATATGTAAACAAATCTTATATGAAAATTAACTTGATTCAATGCAAAAGTTCTGATGAAAATTTAAGGAACCAAAGAAAAGCTTCACAGTCACAACTTAAACAGTGATGACTCTATTACAACTAAATTTTGAAGATATTAATTAACTAGGACCTATTAGTGCTTTGTATCCATGGGATGAGAGGCACTAAGCTGATCACGATATCCTTTCGATGGTTACAATAGTGCGTCTTGAGCCATGAGATCCTTAACACCTTCTGCTATCTTTGCTGCTTTTTTAGATTCATTAACGATGCATCGGCACACCAAGAAAAGAAGTGTGGAAACCAGGATTATAGCAACTGAGATTAAGATACCAAACATCATGTCCATCTTTGATGTTTAGTCTTCAAGCTGGAGGTTATGCTTACATAGTATTAAAAAAAAAAAGGAGCTTGTTAGCTAAATAGGTGGTAGAAAAAGAGAAAACATTCGACAAAAAAAAAAGATATGTTTTTTTTCATGAGTAAAGATTTAAGAGTTAAAAAAAGAACCACATGCTAGAAGAGCTGAGCCAAAATATCGGCAACCAAAAGAGCAGACAAAATCTACCTTTAATAATGCTGTAGATGATTCAGACTTTATCAATAATGTAAAATGTTTTCAAGAAAATCTAACCCTTAAAGCTATATTTATTCTTAACCACGGTTCATAAGCCGGTACTATATGGAAAATACATTAATGAGTTATATATATATATATATATATATATATATATATATATATATATAAAAGAAATTTTACTACAGGAAAGATTTACAAAGTAGTATAAGAGATTTTACTTTTAATAAGAATAGAACATGAATTTGAACCTTTTTATACAGGAAAGTGATTTTAGCTTTATATTTTCCTTTTTATACAGGAAAGGTTAATTTTTTTCCTTACATAAAAATATCTAATGCATCCTACTCTTCACCTTTTCCAATTAATTGTATCACCGACATTATTTTGACTAGAAAATTCTCTCTTCTTTCAGAACATGAAGCAATTTCTTCAACTCTAGAAGCTGGAATGCTATATTGAAGCTGCAATGCTAAAAATCATAAAGAAAGTTCTGATTTTTTACAAAAGAAGAAAAAATCACTTTTCATGTATAAAAAGGAAAACATTTGAATACTTAATGCATTATGTGTGTGTGTGTAAGAAAAATACAAACACTACTAGAAAATTAAAAAAAAAAAACAACAAAATTACTAATAAAAAATATTTTGTTGTTATTTATCGACATAAAATTTCTTATGGAAACTGCAACTGAATAAAAAAATTCCGTTAGAAATTCCATCGGTATTTTTAACGTGTCAAATTGGTAATAAACTTACTGATAGAATGTTAGTCGGTGATTTGGAAAGGAATTAAAACCTAACAATTCTTTCTTCCCCTCCCATTTCTTCTTCTTCAATTCAGTTAAAACCCTAACCCATTTTCTTTAAATTTCTGACAGCTTAATAAGTACTTAAAAATGTATTTTAATAAAGTTTTATATCATTATATTACACTTAAAGTAACATTAAATTCATTAACTTAAGAATGCTTTATAATAACAAGTTTGATAATATAAAATATTTTTAATTTATGATAAACGCTCAGTTTTAAATGTAAGTTTGTAAAATAGGCATATCTCATAATTTAAAGGACTGATTGATTTGTTTAATTATTAAAATTGGGGTTTATGTGAAGAGACAGAGTTTGGACTACACTTATTTGAAATACCATTATTAGATCCTTTAACCTATCCAATTGTTTTATCTTTATTAAATCTTTACATTAATATCATATATTTTAGATCTCTATAACTTTGTTTCTTTTATTATTTTTGGTTTTGTATCCTTAACTTTCATATGAAGTGACCTTGGTCTTGCCTGGTTATTTATTATTTTGACACTCTTGCACTTGAAAGAGACATCAATTATTTGACCGTGTCATGTTTTTGGTGTCATTATTGGGAAGGTAAATTACTGTACAAACTATAAATTTTATTCTTGTTTTTCTTTTCACTTTTAGTTTTTTTTTTTCTCACTTTCCTTTCTACATTTGCATGAAAGTTTGGTCACACATATTTTATGGTAAACTTTCTAGGAAATCTTCATCTTCTTAAGAAAAAATGGCTAAAAAAGATAATCAGTCACTTCACAATAATAAGAATCATCTTAGAGCACTTATAGACTATATAAATTTAACAAGAATAAATCCACCATCATGTATAGTTTTCCCTCCTGATACATTTTATTTTAATTTTAAGTCAGGTATCATTCAATTCTCACTAAATTTCTATGGATTAAATTTAGAAAATCCATACTTACATTTGAGAGAATTTAAAGAGATTTGTAACACATATAATGACTTAAATTGTAGCATGAACACTATCATACTAAAGTTTTTTCATTTTTCTTTAACATGGCTACAAAATCTTAAGTCAAGATATATTCATGCTCAAGATGAAATGCAACAAAAAATTTTAAAAAAGTTTTTTCCTTCTCAATGAACAACCTCTCTTAAAAGAAAAATAATCACCTTCACTAAATAAATAGGAGAACCATTTTATTAGTTTTGGAATAGATATAAAGACTTATTTAATAATTGTGATCACCATGGTTTTGAAATATGGAGATTAGTTAATTTCACATTTCTATGAATGTTTAACACCTAAAAATAGACAAATAATGAAATTTATGTGAAATGGAACTTTTAAAGATAAAGACCCTAATGAAGCAATAAAGTACCTAGAATTGTTAGCTAAAAATGCCTAAAATTAGAACACCACAAATACTTATGAGGCATTGAGTAAAACTCAATCTTATACATTAAGTGGAGGCATGTACAATCTTGAGGAAAATCATGACCTTTAAACTTAATAGTTTGTACTATCTCATCAAACTCTTTTGATGGTGGGTGATGTCCACAATGGAGTGATGGTGAGTCTCAAGTGATTTTTTCTTTCTTCTTCTCGCGGGTATGATATCAGTGGCTTATTATTTTAGTTAATTGTTGCCAAATGTTTTTTTTTATAGTTCGTCTGCTATCATTGCCTATTGTCTAAATCATTCTTAGATCTCTCAATCTTATTTGATATAGTCAAGTTAATGACCCGAGTATCGAGTTTTTCTTGTTTTCTTTAAAAACACTATTATTGCTTAAACATCTATTTTGCATATTAAAAACTTTTGGACAACCTACGGCGTAACATGTGTCACCAATCTAGTTATTACTAATTCTCATGGAGGATTAGTTGCTACTTGTATTTATATCACTTCTTATTTGATATTCATTGTGATGATTTTGTATTCAAAACAGTCAGAGGGGATTCATTTATGGTTCTTGTTTACTGCTTCATTCAGACCAATTTAGTGTCAAGTCGAGAGTGTAGTCATGTTTGGTTATGATATTGAGATCTTATATCTCTCTACTTGTTTTAATTCAACTATGAAAAGCAAGATGTATGGCTCTAACTTTATTCTTCTTATTTGATCTTCTTTTGTGGATTGATAAATTTTGTAAGAAAAACCTGATTTTCTAATCTAAGTAATGAAGACTACTTGAAATTCTTTATGTCAGAATTCTTTTTTCCTTCCTTAAATGGCCTGTCTACAATTTGATTTAATGTTGACTACCAATTTGTTGATTATGCATTCCTAATGAAAATCATTTGTTACATAGATGTAAATGTTATGGCCTATCTGCACAATATGTGAGTGTTTTTTTATCATCTAGTATATCTTGTGGATTGTCACATATATATGCATTATTTGATATTGAACTTATCTGTCACTAGGATAAGAAAGAAAGCTACTGAATGAGATTTTATAATATATTTAAATAAATCTGATATGAAAATTAACTTGATTCAATGCAAAAGTTTTGATGAAAATTTAGGGAACCAAAGAAAAGCCCCATAGTTACAACTTAAACAGTAATGACTCCATTGCAACTAAATTTTAAAGATATTAATTAACTAGGACCTATTAGTGCTTTGTATCCATGGGATGAGAGGCACTAAGCTGGTCATAGTATCCCTTCGATGGTTACGCTGGTGGGTCTTAAGCCATGAGATCCTTAACACCTTCTGCTATCTTCTTTGCTGCTTCCTTAGGTTCATTAACGATGCATCGACACACCCAGAAAAAAGTGTGGATTATATCAACTGAGATTAAGATACCAAACATCATGTCCATCTTTGGTGTTTAGTCTTCAAGCTGGAGGTTTTGCTTGCAAAGTATCAAAAAAGAAAAAAAAAAAAAAGAGCTTGTTAGCTAAATAGGTGGTAGAAAAAGAGAAAACACTTGAGAAAAGATAAGTTGTATTTTTTTCATGAATAAAGATTTAAGAGTTAAAAGAAGAACCACAGGCTAGAAGAGTTGAGCTGAACTATTAGCAGCCAAAAAAGCAGACAAAATCTACCCTTAACAGTGCTATCGATGATTCATACTTTATCAATAATGTAAAATGTTTTCAAGAAAATCTAACCCTCAAAGCTATATTTATTCTTAACCACGGTTCATAGGCCGGTACTATATGAGAAATAAATTAATGAATAATAAATGCATATATATAGGAAATTTATTACAAGAAAGATTTATAAATTTGTATAAGAGATTTTACTTGTAATAAGAATAGAACAATAAATTGGACCTTTTTATTCAGGAAAGTGGTTTATGGGATTAATGAATAATAAATGCATATATATAGGAAATTTTATTACAAGAAAGATTTATAAATTTGTATAAGAGATTTTACTTTTAATAAGAATAGAACAGGAAATTGGACCTTTTTATTCAGGAAAGTGGTTTATGGGATTTTGTACGCCGACTTGCCAATTTAATCACAACATTTGCAAAGTTGCTTTAGCAGAGTTAGTTAAGTGTTGTTGAAGATTTTTTTAGACCAACCATAAATTCAAAAATTATTTGATTTTCATTGTTTAAATCTGTTTTTTTATCTCAAATTATGGTAAAAACTTAGTTTTGAGAAAAGCTATGATTTGTAACTTTTTTTTAAACCTACTTTTCTTAAACCATAACTGCAAGAGTTACAACAACACCCAAACACACACTTAACATCACCCACACTTAACGTTATAAATAAGAAACTAAAAAGGAAAACCCATGGATTTTTTGAATAATATTTTGGCCAAAGGGGTATTGAATCTTGGGTTTGAGTTTTATTAATTGTAATGGTGTGTTGTTAGTGTGTCTTATTTGATCTATGCTAGAAATTTGAAACAAAAATGGAAAAGAAATCCAAAGGTAAAGGCTTGAGTGTTTTAAGCCATTTTAGGAAATGGTGGGAAAACAGGTTATCGAAGGAACAATCATGTTAAATTGTTGATGAAACTTGATTATGGGTTTGTTCAAATAAGTCTAGAGTGAAGAAAATGGAAATAAATATCATGAAATATAAATGTTGGCCTTCGAATGAAAATACATGATAAAAAGAAAAAGAAGGATAGGAGTTATTGTACTACACGAAACTATGTAGACAATAATTTATATAGTGATATAACATGTATACGAATATGGTAAATGGGCAAATGCAACTAAAGAAAAATGGGTATGTTAAGTGCAGGAATTGGTCAAACTTAGGTACATGATTCTTGACCGATGTGTTTAAATATTTGACTATGTATTATTGAGTGAATGAATGAATACACCTTAAGTAAATGGTAGATTTGGACTTTTAAAGATGATTTTGACATTTAAAAGTAAGAATGTGCATTTAATTATATGAATTTCCTTGTCATTAATTTGTAAACATAAATTGAATGGGAACTAGAATAGGGTTCATATGATGAATTAATGTGATTATGATGGTTTATAACCCTATTGATACATGGGAGGCTACTGAAGTTGAACAACAATTAGAAGCAACAAGATGTACTCAAGTTTTATATAGGTGCTTTAAAACCCTACCTTTTAAATTCTACTATTCCATGCATCAAATTTTTAGTCAAATTTTATCTCGTGATCTTATGGATAAGTATCGAGATATGAAAAAGAGTAAATATAATTGTGGACTTGAAATGAAATTATGAGAAATGACTCTTGATTATGAGTTGATGCAATTTAAAAAATTCCAACCTGTCATTATGTATATAGATTGATGTTGACCTATCATTAAGATTGAGGTCGATGCCAACTTGCCATTAGGTATAGATGTTGATGCCAACCTGCTATTAAGATGGAGGTTGGTGTCGGCTTGCTATTGAGATGGAGGTTGATGCCAACTTGCAATTATACTTGCCATTAGGTGTGGAAGTTGATGCCAAATTGAAATGGAGGTTAGTGTTGGTTTGCTATGGAGATGAAGGCCAATGCCAACTTGTTATTGTGTATGGAAGTTTATGCTAATTTGCTATTAGGTATGGAAATCAATGCCAACTTGTCATTGAAATAGAGGTTGATGTCGACTTGCCATGGAGATAGAGGTCAATGCCAACTTGCCATTAGGAATAGAAGTTGAGTCCAACCTATCAGTAGCTATAAATGTTGAGGAAATAAAACCTACCATTATGTAGAAGCTCTGGGTAACCTAAAGTTTTACAGTGGGCCGACACTAGCCCTTTTAGTCCTTGGTATAATCCATATGGATCCTGGCCCCCCACTAGAACCCCTAGTCTTTAGGTGTCTTAGTCTGAAAGTAAAGTCACTACTAAATGCTACTTGTTTCCCTCTTTAGTGGCCATTTTGAAAGGAAAGTGTTGAGGAAGAGATTACCTTAAGATGAATTCTTTTACTTCATTCCGTGAAGTTATCATGTCTCACACCAAGATTAAATATACTTCTATACACCTATTTCTCTTCACACCAAGTTCTTGAGAGAAATGTTAGAGAGAGACTTCAAATGAATTAAAATGAAATAAAGGGAGTCTTTATATAGGGGGGAGAGGTCTCATCCATCCTCCATCGAATTAGTGATATATGTCACCACCATGACAAATCCACAAAAAGGCAATTAATATCGTCATGAAGCACCATACTAGGTATTTATCCAATAAAGATAAGCAATATTTCAGCTACAAATGCCATCTAACCTGCTTTGATGAAACACATCAAGAAGCACCCACCTTTCTTACATGGAGAAATGCTGAAAATGAAACAATATTTTTATCAAGTCTATTTGGTAAAAATGATGCACAAACTTGGAGGGTTATTGATGGATTAATATTTATCTATTTTAGCACAAAACCCACAATAGTCATGGGCATAATTTTCAGACCTTATCCAACACCTTATGGGCTTGGGTAGAGCACCTGAGCTCAGGTGCTGGGTGAGCGCTCAACCCCTCTTTGAGCCCGGATGGTGTTCCCAAGCCCAATCTCAAGGGGTGTGCCTGGTCCCCTTGAGCCCATGCCTTTTCTTTTTTCCAATAATTTGACTTGATGTTTTTGGGACTAATGAATGTCTTAAACCTATCTGCTTCTTCTCTTATTCATGCATGTGGAAAGGATGTCTTCCTCATTAATGCATGTGTAATAAGAGATATTTGTCCCTCATAAATATTATCATGATAAAATTACTCTTAAACCCCTCCACTCAAGAAAAAGACATGGTTGAAGAGCTATAAATACCCCTTAAACTACTTAGGTAAAAGGTTTAAGGTTTTACATTCAAAAGACATATATATTTAACACAAGAACAACCTTATTCTTGGAATTTAAGGCTTTCTAATATATTTATTACTGATTTTCTCTATAAAATTACTGACTTTACTATCGGAAAGTCATTAAACATCCAAAAGAAGACTTTTTATATGTATCTAGAAGCATTCATCAAGAGAGTTTCATTTACTTTGAATAAAAAAGTTATTTGAATGAACACATAATCAACCCACCAAAAAAACCTTATTATATTTTTAAACATCATCGCATGCTGTATTTTACATATGTTAAATTAGTAAAATGTTTACATCTTTATCAAATTTCAACTAGTTGTCGATGATGACAAACTCCCATTCTGTGGCTTAACTGGAGGTGGCTGGTCAATTGTAACAACATGATGATGTACATCCATGTTAGCACCCTGCTGCATTTCTCCCTGCTCAGGTAATTTTGGTTTCTCTTGTTCTACGTTTTCAAACTGTGCAAGGGAGGCTAATTCATGAATTGCCTCAGCAATTTTCTCTGTGCAAGAGATCACCTCAAATAGTAGAGAAGTGACAGTAACGGCTGGTACAACTTCTAA